>RCMY010004217.1_pt1 | contig 12501 bp, 13 predicted proteins | sample 2041341 | NCBI WGS metagenome assembly RCMY01 (sample SAMN09708234, study PRJNA481090) | Marine sediment metagenome, whole genome shotgun sequencing project. | reverse complement strand
CCCGTACCAGTAGCAAAAATTCTTTGTATGTCGAGGCCCACAGTTTATGCATGGTCACGCAGGGCTTTACCGGTTCGTGCCAAAAAGACTTCCTCAAGGTTCTTGGCGCCTTTTTGTTGTGCAATCAAGGTTTTGGGTGCGCCTTTGCAAACAATCGTTCCTAAATCGATAATGGCGACACGGGTACAGAACTTTTCCGCTTCGTTTAGATGATGGGAGGTGTATAGAATGGTAGTGCCTTCGGCATTGAGCTGTCCTAAATACTCCATAATGACATTTTTGGACTGCACATCGACACCTACCGTTGGCTCGTCGAGAAACAGAACTTTAGGATGGTGTAAAATACTGGCGATTAGGTTGATGCGCCGTTTCATGCCTCCAGAAAAGTTGGCAATTTTTTTATGGGCGAATTTTGAAAGCCCCAAGATTTCGATATGTTCGAGAATTGTATTCTTTAACAGGTTGCTCTTTAATCCGTACATGCTTCCGAAATATCGTAGGTTTTCGTAAGCGGTCAATGAAGGGTAGAGGGCATACTCTTGGGGTACGATACCGATTAATTGTTTCAGCTCGTTTTTATGTTCTCGATAATTAAGTCCGTTGATAGTGAAAGAACCTGATGTCGGTTTAAGCAGCGAACTCAGCATGGATATCAGGGTCGTTTTACCGGCACCGTTGGGCCCTAACAATCCAAAAACCGCTCCTTCTTCAATGTTAAGATCCAAGTTACGAACCGAATAGTCTTCGGCATCTTTATATTTTTTGGAGAGTTGGGTTATTTGAATCATAGGGTTCCTAAAATTCCTCTAATCAGTGGAGGCTTTTATTTAGTGTTACTGCTCAGAGATAGCGGGTTTGGAGGTGCTATTCCCCAAATATCCGTATTTTGAGGGATTATATTCCCAAAATTGTAATTTTGAATTTTTCAGATAGCTTTCTTCAATCGCTTAAAAAAAGTTTCTTCCCGATTTGCAATGGTGACCAACTGATCGGCAATCTTGTTATACCCATCACTTTCGTCGCTACGGTTTTTGTAGATTCGGGAGGCATCCAATGCAAAATCACGCCATAAATCCCCGATTTCGGTCATTTCTTTGGAAAAATCCTTGAGTTTTTCGTTGTTGATTACGTCAGCGGCTTCTTGCAAAAATGCTGCATAAATATAACGGAAGCCACCACCACCCGTCCCAATCTCTTCTTGCATACGAACTATTTGACCCAAATAGTGGTTGGTTTTTTTCGGACCTATTTTCTTCGGCCATTTACGAATGTTTTTGGCTACCCATCGAATGGCCTTTACCCCAACGATCGGTACCGGTGCGGTCATATCGCGACAGGTCTGTTTGATGCCTTTTACGATAGCGCTTTCTAGCTCAAGTTTTTCGGGGAAGGCGGTCGGATAGTAAATATGGCCTTTTGGCGCAAAGGCGCCTTTGGCAAAACGGACTTTTTCCAATTGCTTTTCGGTCAAGGAGGTCACACTTTCCATGACCGGGTCACTAATAAGATATTGGCCGTCTTTCTTTCCATAGACTACCATATTATGGGCGTTGAAATGAAAGCGATACTCGTCAGGAAAATAAATTAGGTTGTATACGCCGACCTGGAGTCCAACGGGATTATTGTTTTTCAGGTTTTCATCTAATCTGGCCTTGGCACTTTTGGGATTACTGAATTTTTCGCGTTTTACCTTGACGCCCACCCTCTTGGCAAAGCGGTTGAAGACAAGACCGGGCAAGACGCGATAGGTAAAGACCGGGGCATAGTTCACTTTGATAAAGGGCAGGTAGCTGAACAATAATCCTGATCCGATGCCAAAAACCATGGGTTCGCTGACCTCGAAACCGTTGTGGCGCATTAGGTTCGATACTACGCCGTTTTCACAGTGGGCCGCTTGTTTGTGCGAGAAATCAGTGTTTAAAGTTTCACTCATCGATACATTTTAACTGTTCGATCGAAATTTCAAAAACGTTGGCATATTTTTGAAGGGTCTTTACACTAAGTTTACGAAAAACGGATGGCATGAGGTGCCTTTTAACTCTCCATTGCCATAAACCCACATAGCTGGCTAAAATTGGAATATCCATTTTATGCAGTTCCATGTAATATTCGATGGGACTTGATTCGTTATTGAGAAAACGTGCTTTTGCAGCTGCAGTACGTTCCTCGATGTCTTGAATGGCATTGTCGAGCGCTATGGACTTGGGCTCCCATCCGGTGCTGAGCTCGGTAGTGTATTCCCCATTTTCATCGACGGCATAGACCATATCTTTGATATTAGCCTTTTCAAGATTACTCTTGTCTTGCGGAACTTCCTTTTTTTTCATCCAATTAATCTTGTACTTCGTGAATCAGAAAATTAAAAGTACAATCTACGATTAAATCGTCATTTCTAAAAGTGGAGGAAGTAACCGTGCAAATGCTCATGCTGCCCGTATCGTATCTGGAAACCAAATGGGCTTTGGTCACCAAAAGTTCGTTAATCTTTGGCAATTCGTGTATTTCGGCTTTTTTTATGGCGCTAATGTAACCAACAACGGAATTTCCGGCACCTTCGATATCGTCATCGTCAAAATAACTTTGGCCGACGATGGCCGTACTGGCCTGAGCGGCATTTTCTATGAGTCCGCTTTCGGATAAGCATCCATCCGAATTTATAAAGATGCAATGTTCCTTTATCTCGAAATGTGTGACAACTGAATCTTCGTCGAGATAAGGGGTGACCGTGGCCATCAACATCGGTTCGCGATGCGGGAGGAAATTTTTTATGTTGATGTCGTACCTAGCTTTTTTCATTTCACTGCGCCAACGCGGTTTTCATTTCACTGGATGCCATCAAAGTGCCATTACATTCGACTTTGGCCTGCACCAAGGTCACTCCCATAATATCATGTAAAATTTCAACCGTGGTCACCAAGGTTTCCGATACTTCGGGCAGTTGAAAGATCTGGGCTTTTTTTATGGCGCCGATATACCCTGTTGGAGACGGTCGTTTTAACAGATAATATTTATAACCCGTATGTAGGGCAATGGTCTGGGCCATATTTTCTATGAGACCCGGTGCAGAAAAATGATTTTCGGTGACCAATATATTGTCCGCGGACACCCTAAAATGGGATACAATCCGCTTGTCGTTGTATTCTGCCAAGGTATCGACCATGACAAAAGGATTTTTTTGAGGAATCAGGCTTTGAAGCAAATCTCCGAAAGCGATATATTGTTCCGAACCGCCCATCAGCAAACGGTAAGGTAAGCGTACATATATGAGAAACGGGCACTTTCTGGCACATGGAAAAGAATTCTATCGCCCTTTTTCAATTTTCCGGAAGCGACCAGCTCTTCCAACATCACATAAATCGATGCGGCACCAATATTGCCAATGTGTTCAAGGTTCAGGAACCATTTATCCCAAGGCATCTCTACACCTTGTTCTTTCATTTCATCGTACAGGCCCTGTTTGAAGTAAAAGGATGATATATGCGGTAGGTAATAATCGACATCATCCGGACCGATATTGTGTTTTTTGTATGCTTGTTTTAAGCTGTCAACTCCCTTTTGCAAAATATTATTGCCTAAAAGACGGGTATCCTGCTTCATCGCAAAGAGCGATTTTTTTCCCCATTGTTCGGCGGGAATTTCACTCCACGGTCTGAGATGGCCGTCGGCTTCTTTTTCGGCACCGGCGTACATGCAGGTTTCCATTTCGTGGGCGTACGAATATCCGTCGATCCATTCTATTTTTAAGGGATGTTGCCCGTTGGGATTGCTTTCCAAAAGTACGGCACCCGCACCGTCGGAGAGCATCCAACGTAAAAATTCCTTGTTGAAGGCTAAAACGGGATTCTCCTCCAATGATTTCATATGGGCGACCTCGTCTTCGAAAACATCCGCTTTCATCCAAGAAGAGGTGCGTTCGCTGCCGGTGCAGGCGGCATTTTCAGTCTGGCCGGCCTTCACGGACAGATATCCGTATTTCAGGGCGTTCATACCCGAGCAACAGGCACCGGAAGGCGAGTTGATCTCCATGTTCCGATTCTTCAAAAAGCCGTGCACCATGCTGGCGTGCGAGGGCAATATCTGATCGGGACTCGAAGTGCCGCAAGATAACAGCTCAATATCTTTAGTAGTAAATTCGTCATCGCATAGGGCCTCAATGGCAGCAGCGGTCAATTGGGCATTGTTATGGGTCACCTTGCCATTTTCATCGATGGCGTAGTACCGGGTCTTGATCTTATTATTGCGGAGCACGAGACGTCTGGCCTTTGAGGCCTTTCCGTCGATAACGCCCAGTTTTTCCTCCATCTGTTCATTGTGAACAGGATTGTTGGGCAAAAATTTGGTGATCCGTGTTATGTAAACGTCCTTCATTATGTATGCTTTAAAGCTACGGAAGCGTAGTATTCCCGCTCCCTGTTCCGCTTTTTGGTCATGGGGAAATAAGTGAGCAAAAATACCACAAAAACTATAGGTGCTATGACCCAGATGGCGAATTTCAGATAAATTTTGAACAAACTTAGCCATTTTAAGCGTTTGGGATCACCCGGCGCGCCCTTTCCGATGATGAAATTCGCCCACTTCGAGAACAGTACATTGCCCCTTTCGTCGGTGCGTACCAAAAGTGGATCTACGCGAACGGCATCCAGCAGTAATAGTTCTTCTTGGAGATTTGAAAAGTCATCGGCGTTCAGGGCTTTTTTAATAGGATGTCCAAATTTTGAGGCATTGTCCATATCGGTATCCGAAATGCCAGGTTTTGGGAAGATCCCCCAATAGCGGTCTTTACGGCCCGATAGCATCCAGTGTTCGATGGTGATTACGCTGATATGGTTGATGTTGCGGTCGACCAAGGCAATGTGCCCGACCAGTTTGGCATCAACGGACGCCAATAAGCGTTTTATTTTTTCCTGTGCCTGTATCCACATATTTCTACAGGCCACTACGGATACTACGGGAGTATCTTTCAGCAGTTTCTTGGCAAAATCCGATTTTAAAAAGGAATTTATAGGGATGGACGGTGTCAAATACCAGACTTGATAGCCTAAAATCACCAAATCGTACTGCTTGTCGAGTATTTCCGGTTCAGGAGGATGGAAATCCGCGGGAATCTGCAAAAAAGTTTCCGGGAAAACATCATAAAACTGCGTCGGTTGCCAAGGGAAGCCGTATTGGGGCTCGGGCAAGATTTCATAATAGGATATATTGATGTTGTCACCCGCAATGGTGCCGGCCATATTTTCTAAAATGGTCGTCAGCTGTCCGGTCTGGGAGTAGTGTATGAGGAGTACTTCTTTCATTTTCCTTGAGTTTTCCCCTCTCTATCTCCCCAAAAATCAAAATAATTGAACCACTGTAACGGATATTTTTTCAGGATACGTTCCATACTTTGGGTATATTCCTTTAATAGGCCCTGAGCGTCCCGCGCTTTAAATTCGGCGGTTTGTGCGTAGAGGTCGTAATGCCGTTTCGGGCCTTTCATAAAATACACGAACAATACCGGCAGGTTCAATCGTGCGGCCAAAAGATAAGGGCCCATTGGGAAATTGGCTTTTTCGCCCAAAAACTTCTCCGTAAGGGTTTTGGATCCGGGCATATAGCGGTCGCCAGTAAAAACAACCAATCCGCCGTCATCGATTGCTCTATGGATTTCAAAGATATGCGACATGTCGTCTTTGACCACAATGAACTTTAAATGTGATTTCGCCGAAATACGCTCCATATACTCCTTGATATCTTGATGCTCGGCGTGTGTGGTCACCATGCTAATGTTGGCAATGTGGTAGCGGTCTTCCAAAAAATAGTGTGAAATCTCGAAATTACCAACGTGACCACTGATCAAAATGCCCCCTTGGTTTTTTTGTAGCAGGTCGTCGATATGCTCGATGCCGTTGTGAGTATAGGTAAATTTGTCGCGAAGCCCCGTTGCAATGGCAACTTTATCGGTAATGGTCTGCCCGAACGTATAATAGCTCTTATAGATATTCAACATACTTTTTCCCCTTGAAAAACCGTGCCTTTTTCGGAAATAGGTATAGGTGTCACGATTGCTTTTCGGGGAAAACAGGGTATAGTACACGATAACGATACGCAGTAAAAAGTAGGCAGCTCCGATTCCAAAATTCCGGAGAAAGAAAATGTAGATTTGGTATCCCAGAAGGGTGCCTCTTGATTTTCCTTCCCATTCGGTGGCCATATCTTGAGTTTTGTAAGAAAGGGTCAAGCCAGCTTTCTTTCGATAAGGTCGTAAAAATTCTGCAGGGTGTGGATGTTCACAAAATCCTCACCGGTCAACTTGACGCTGAAATTACTCTCGACTGCGACCACAAGGTCTACAAAATCAAGACTGTCAAGGTCAAGGGCATCCTTAAGATTGGCTTCCGGCACTAATGCTTCTTCCTCTACCTCGAAATCATCAATTAGGAATTCATCAACCTTTTCAACTATATTTTCCTTGTTCATCACCATTTTCACTAGCATTTTTTGACTATCAAAGCGGAATTCGTTCCGCCGAAGCCGAACGAATTGGACAAAAATACGTCAAATTTTTTATGTAGGGTTTTCTTAACAAGGTTAAGTTTTTCGGAGTCCACGTCGGGATTCTCCAAGTTGATATTGGGAGCAATAAAATCGTTTTGCATCATGAGCATCGAATAGATTACCTCACTTGCGCCCGCCATCCAGCATTCATGTCCGGTCATCGATTTTGTTGAACTTACGTATGGACCGTTCGCCCCGAAAACTTCATGTATGGCCTTGGCCTCGTTCGCGTCACCGACCGGGGTCGAAGTGGCATGCGCATTTACGTATACGATATCCGAGGCCGCTAGGTTCGCATCTTCCAATGCCCGTTTCATGGCCCTTGTCGGCCCTTCGGCGTTGGGCGTCGATATATGGTCGCCGTTGGATGAAAAACCATATCCGACGATTTCCCCCAAAATGGGCGCGCCGCGTTTTACGGCGGATTCGTAACTTTCTAAGATCAAACTCGCACCGCCACCGCTGGGCACCAAACCGTTTCGGTCCCTGTCGAAAGGTCTGGACGCTTTTTCAGGATACTCCGTATTCGTCGCAAAAACGCCCAAACCGTCAAAAGTACCCATTGCCATGGGATTTATTTCTTGCGCCCCGCCAGTAATTATGCAATCTTGTAGTCCACTTTTGATTAGGTGATAGCCTAGCCCAATCGAATGCGATCCGCTGGCACAAGCGGCGCTAACGGTCAGATTGATGCCACGAAGTTTGAAAATCGTGGAAAGGTTCATGGTGACCGTGGAGTTCATCGCCTTAAAAATCGCTCCGGACCCCACTAAAGTGGTATCGCCCTTTTCGCGCATCGTGTCGACCGATTCTACGGTAGATTTGGCCGTGCTGTCGTTACCGTAAAGGATGCCGACCTCATTGTTGTCGAGGAAATCTTGATCGATCTGGGCATTTTTCAAGGCCTCGATGGTGGCCATATAGGCGTATTGGGCCTCTTCGCCCATACTGATCCGCTGTCTTCTGGATAATAAGGATTTGAGGTCCGGGGTGTCAACCAAGCCAGTAATTGGAGATCGAAAGCCAAAAGCATCACGTTCGGGATCATGAACGATGCCGGAGCGGCCCTCGTAGAGCGACGTCTTGACCTCATCGAGATTTTTCCCGATACAGGAATAGATACCCATACCCGTGATTACTACTCTCCTCATACTTTCGTCTTGGTTGTTTCTTGGTTTTCTAATGTACTAAAGTTAGGACTTCTAACGCAGTTTTAGCTTGAAAATTGTCTGTTTTCAAGAAACGTCTATTTTTTTACCGATATCGATAAAAGCCTTCTCCTTTGGGGCTGGGAAGCTTTGGTTTTGGCATTAAGAATAGATGCCTCCATTGATGTTGATGATATCGCCCGTGATATATCCGGACTTATCGGAAGCTAAAAAAGAGACCAGATGGGCCACTTCTTCGGCGGTACCGAACCGATTGGCCGGTATCATTTTCTTAAGTTCCTTTTCGTTCAGGTCCTGGGTCATATCCGTAGAAATGAAACCGGGAGCCACGGCATTAACCGTAACGTTTCTCCTGGCGACCTCTTGTGCTAAGGCCTTGGTCGCACCGATAACGGCGCCCTTGGCAGCGGAATAGTTGGTTTGACCGGGCGTACCTTTTAATCCGGATACGGAGACCATGTTGATGATCCGGCCATATTTGTTGACCAGTAATTTTTGAATCAGATGGTTAGTGACATTAAAAAACCCGTTGAGGCTAGTATCGATGACCTTGGACCAATCTTCCGCTTTCATCCACATGAACATACCGTCTTGGGTAATTCCCGCGTTGTTAACGATGACCTCGATAATGGCATTGGGGTTGGTTTCGTGCCATGCATCCAAAGTTGATTTTACGTTTTCGGCGTCGGTCACGTTAAAGGGCATAAGTTCGCCGTGGCCACCGGCCTCTTCGACCGATTTAAGGGTTTCTTTTGCGGCCGTCTCATTGCTGTTATAATTAATGAGGATGTGATATTCGGAATCCTTGGCCAACTGAATACAGATTGCCCGTCCGATACCCCGTGATCCGCCCGTTACCAAAGCGAATTTTTGCTTTTCGGCTTTTTTGTCTTGCATGTATTAAAGATATAAATTCTTGGGAAACCGGAAAATACCTAAAAACCAGTAGTTTTATTAGGGAGCTCGGAACTTTTCAGAATCAATATAGAATTTGAATGAAGTATTTGATTTCAGAGTTTCTTTTGCTTTCGGCCCACTACCTCTTCGGCAGGCAGATTTGTGAAACCTTTGTGTCCTTTGTGGTTGAATCAAACTGAATCGATTTAACCACAAAGGACACAAAGAAAAGGCGCAAAGTTCACAAAGACTTGGAAGACCTTCGTTTTACTTTACCGCTTCAAATGGCTCTACATATTCAAACCAGGTGTCACCAAGCAGTTTCCCATCTTTGTCCAAGAACCCCCATCCTTTTTTGGTCTTTACTCGAGTAAGACCATTGATAAAGCCTTTGTCGTTATTTCCGGACAGAAATGCGAATCCGGCCGTAATATCATAATCCATGGGAATGATCAATTTTCCGGAGGTGTCGATAAAGCCCCAGTCCTTGTCCTTTACGGGAGCGAGACCATCCGAAAAAATCTCCGCATCACGGAATTGTTGATCGATGACCATTTCGCCTTTCTCATTAATATAGCCCCAGGTCTTGCCGTTGGCGACCGGCGCCAATCCATCCGAAAAAGCCCTTGCTTTATCGAATTGTGGTTCGATGACCCATTTTCCGCTGCTATCTACAAAGCCTATCTTTTTATCCTTTTCGGCATAGGTCAATTTGGAGTTCCCATGAAAGGCCCAAACACTCGTTGCGCCGTCAATGGGATTGAATTTTCCGTCATGGAAGATACCATACACGCCACCTTTTTTTCCGTAGACGCCATTTGCTGACCATATGTTGTCGATATCCTCATATTCAGTAGGTATTATTTCTTTACCTTTCGTATCGATCATGCCCCACAGTTCTCCCTTGTTTACCTTGGCGTGGCCGTTCTTGACATCCTTGATGGCATCGTAGGTAGGTTCCAAAACGAGTTTCCCGTCTGTTCCTAGAAGTCCTATTTTCTCTCCTTTCCTAAAAAGTGCGACGCCTTCCTCAAAATCGTATAATTTATCAGTGGTAGCGGGAATTTCAAGTACTTGCCCCTTTTTATCGATGTATTGCCATTGATCATCCTTTAAAACCAGGGCATATCCTGAATTAAAATACTTGACCTTATCGTATTGGGGTTCGATGGCCCATGTTCCGGAAGCATCGATAAAGCCCCATTTTTTGTCCTGTTCGGCCGCGGCAAGGCCATCGGAAAACGATTTGGCATCATCAAATTTGGGTTCGATCACATATTTCGCGGCTTTGTCGATATAGCCGAAATTGCCGTCTTCCCGAACCAAGGCCAGTTCTTGGGCGAAGCTGGTAAAAGTGGTTGCGAGTACTGTAAAAATTAAAATGTACTTGGTTTTCATAATGTGCGGTTTTGATTTTTAAGGAATAAAGAATGAAGATAGGAGACTAATTTAAAAGTACCGTAAAGTCTTTTCTCTCTTCTCTATATTCTCTTCTCTTTTTTAAACGTTCTTATGGTTAGTGATAAAATCCTTCACTTGGTTAACATACGGATACATAATTAAATCCTCTTTGAAAGCGGGAACGATTTTGCGAACGGCATCGTACATGCTTTTGGTTTTCGAGGATACCTTGTCTTTTACACCCAGATATTCGATGGCCTGAACCACGGTAATCATCTCTATCGCAATAACCTCATAGGCGTTTTCGATCACTTTTTTAGTAATTAGGGCGGCGTTTGTGCCCATGCTCACGATGTCTTGGTTGTCGTTATTGTTAGGGATGCTGTGCACGTACATTGGGTTGCTCAGCATCTGATTTTCCGCCGTCGTCGAGGTGGCCGTGAATTGTACGCCCTGCATGCCGAAATTCAATCCCAAGGTACCCAAATTTACGAAAGGGGGAAGGATATCATTCAATTTATGGTTCAGAAGGTAGTTCAATTGTCGTTCCGCGAGCATGCTCATTTTGGTCACGACGATTTTTAGCTTATCCATCTCAAGGGATACATAGTCCCCATGGAAATTACCCCCGTGGTAGACGGTTTTTCGTTCCACATCGACGATAGGGTTGTCGTTGGCGGAATTGACCTCTTCGATAAGAACACGTTCGACCTCGTTCAGGGTATCCAGTATGGGTCCAAGAATCTGTGGCACACAACGAATGGAATAATATTCTTGCACTTTTTCCTCGAAAACCGAAACTCCGTTATTATCAATGTACAGATGATGCTCTCGCTTTCGGGTCAGAGTACTGTCCTTTAAATGACTGCGCATCGATCTTGCGATTTCACGCTGGCCCTTATGCTTTTTGGTCTGGTTGAGGTTTTCGGAAAGATGGTCGTCATAGGCCTGCATGATTTCGTTGATGGCCGAAGAGCAGGCAATCATCCATTCCAGCAAGCGTCGGGTATAGATGGTGTTTACCATACCGATTCCCGTCATAACCGAAGTGCCGTTGATAAGGCCCAGGCCTTCGCGCAGTTTTACGGCTATGGGCTGGATATCTTCCTCCTTAAATACCTCTACGGTAGGCCTTCTATCCCCTTTATAAAAAACTTCACCTTCCCCGATCAATACCAGGGCGAGATGGGCCAACTGCACGAGATCGCCACTAGCGCCGACGCCACCGTGCTCGTAAATCAGTGGAGTAATATCTTTATTGATAAGGGCCGTCATGGTCTCGATGACCGAGATGTGAACGCCCGAATTGCCCAAGCTAAGCGTGTTCAAACGCGCCAACATGGCAGCTTTCACATATTTTGGTGGAATCGGGTTTCCCGTGCCGGAAGCATGGCTGCGAATGAGGTTGTACTGCAATTGAATGGTCTCGGAATCTTTGATCTTATACTGCGCCATGGGCCCGAAACCCGTATTTACGCCATAAATGACCTTATTTTTCGAAAAATCCTTCAAAAAATCGAAACTTTCTTGCACGGTTTCGATGGTCTTTGGGTCAACGGTAATCGACTGTCCTTCAAAAATGGTATCGTAAAAATCCTGTATTCCTAATTTTCCCTTGATGTTTGGCATCTGCAGTCGGTTGAATCTGAAGAAGCGCAATAGGCTTCTATACGTGTTTCCGTTAATCGGGGGGCAAAAATAGCGATTTTGATATGCAAACTTATAACAATTCGGCAATGATTGTTGTATTTTTACTTTGAATTTCAGTTAGATACCCAAAATTTTTCCGAAATATAAGTAGCCATGAAAAACGAACAAGTGGATGTATTGATTATCGGTGCGGGGCCTTCGGGAGCTGTATCCGCCGCTTATCTTCATAAACAGGGCTTACAGGTCAAGGTCGTGGAAAAGAGTAGATTCCCAAGGTTTGTTATCGGGGAAAGCCTTTTGCCCCGCTGCATGGAACATTTTGAGGAAGTCGGACTGTTGGAAGCTCTAAAAGATCAGAATTTTGAGGTAAAGGGAGGCGCCCGGTTTATGCGGGGCGATAAAATCTGTAATTTCGACTTTAGTAAAAAGTTTACGGAAGGATGGGATTGGACGTGGCAAGTACCACGAGCCGATTTTGATAAGACCCTGACGGATACCTTAACGGGATGGGGCGTAGATATTGCCTTTGAACAGGAAGTTGTTGCCGTGGAATTCAACGGCAGCGATTCAACGACCACTATCAAGGATGCCGAGGGACAACTTTCGACCGTTTCCGCCAAATATATCGTCGATTCCAGCGGTCATGGTAGGGTATTGCCGCGATTGCTAAATTTGGACAAGCCTTCGGATATTCCCAAACACTCCTCCATCTTTACCCATGTCAAAGATGTAAATCGTCCTGAAGGTCGCGAGGGTACCATCATCACCTTCGATATCGTAAGCCTCGAAACCTGGCTATGGGTCATTCCTTTTTCCAACGGCTACACCAGCATTGGTTATGTGGGCCCTA
>RCMY010004216.1_pt1 | contig 12501 bp, 14 predicted proteins | sample 2041341 | NCBI WGS metagenome assembly RCMY01 (sample SAMN09708234, study PRJNA481090) | Marine sediment metagenome, whole genome shotgun sequencing project. | reverse complement strand
AAGCCGAAACCCTTCGCCGCGTCGAACCACTTAACTGTACCAGTACTCAAGATAATACCCTGTATATAAAAAACAACAAAATGGACAGACCGTCTGAAAAACAGGCAATTTGAAACTACCAATACCTTCAGTCCAGACCTGTCTCTAACAATAACTTTTCACGTAAATACGCTTCGAGTCGCTAACGCAGACGACTAGAAAATTTCTCCTGGAACCGTCAGCACTTATATTATAAGTAGTTTGCGCCCCGAGTACAAGCGACAAAACACGTCATTAGACTTTTGTTCGTGGTAAGCGCAGTTTCTGACTACCTAGGACTCCAATCTGCCGCTGGCGGCCGGCGATTTTCTGCAACAGCGACTTGACGCACTGGGCAGTGGTTTGGCCGGTGTCACGGAGGCCGTTGAAAGGTATTCACTGGTGATTGATGAGCGTGGTCTTCACGTGAAGAAACTGCACGCCCTGGATGAAGATCGACTGCTCGACCGAGCCCGATACCGGTTCCTGAAAGAAATTAACACGGTTCAATTTCCACAAATCATCGTCAATATCGACAAGGAGATTCGATTCAGCGGGTTGTTGTTGCAGCGGCCTCCACGAGACACGCAGGATCTGCTGTCGGTATACGGCGCACTGCTGGCTCATTGCACGGCACGCAGTGTGTCAGAGGTGTCGCTGATGATGCCGGGTGTGAGCATGGAGGCGATCAGCGGCGCACAGTCGGTTCTTCAACGCGGTAACGTTTTGCGTACTGCTAGCGACGCCGTTGTCGAACTCATGTTCCGTCAACCAATTTCAACGCCTTTTTGCGCCACAAGGTCAGGCTGAACTCCATGATTTGAGAATTCAGCCCTGACCTTCCAGTCTGTCAGGCTCCAGCCAGTCAGACGGCCACAGTCAAGGCACCGTCAATAATCAGGTTGGTTCCGGAGATTCTACTGGCCATCGGACTGGCAAGAAACACGACACCGTTTGCGACTTCGGTAGGTGTGCCGAACTTGCCGGTTGGATTGACCTTGACAGTGGACTCGAAAAGATCAGGCGTGTTGTTTTCGATAGTTTGCCAGATACCGCCGTCAAAATAGGTATTACCTGGAGAAACGCAATTGACACGAATGCCTTTGCTGACGAGCTGGCGGCTGAGACCTTTCGCGTAGTGAATCAGCGCGGCTTTTATTGCACCGTATGATCCAGCGGCAAAATCCACTTCGAAGCCCGACACACTGGAGATGATGACAATTGAACCACAGGACGACTTTTCCAGAAAAGGTACGGCTGCAGCGACGGCATTGACAGTATGCATCATGTCAACCTGGAAAGAGCTATTCCACGTCTCTGCAGTGTCGCCGACTGCGAGCGCACTGACATTGCATACCAGTGAGTCGATTCCCCCGAGTTCCTCCGCACTCGACTCAACCCACTGCTTCAAAGCCACTGGATCAGCAACATCCAGCGCCTGCCCGATGGCCTTCACGCTCTGCGAACTCAGTGAAACTAGCGTTGCATCGATGTCTGCAGAATTGCGTGCGCAAATGGATACATCAGCGCCTTCTGCGGCGAACGCTTGGGCTATCGCCTTGCCAATACCTTTGCTGCCACCGGTAATAACTGCTCGTTTTCCGTTCAGTCCGAGGTCCACTGTTGTTCTCCTGGTGTTTTGCCGGTCGTTGGATTGTCAATGCTTTGCAGTCTATCTGGAAGCTCTGGTTGAAAAGCACCCAACTTTGAACGTTTATTCTCGACTGCATGTCTCGAAACATTTCGCGAGAATCACTTCCCGCAATAGATCGAACAGGGATTGATACAGGTACTTGAATATCAGTTTAAATGGCGCTTGCATTTCCGCAGCTTCCATGTCATGTTAATTCACGGAGGCCGATGCTGCAACGACGCATCAATGCATATTGGCTACTAAAAACATTCAGGTAGGGGCTCAGTCGAGTCCCTCCAGGCAACGAAGCCTCTTACAGTCCTGTGGACTGTCCGGGGCTTTTTTTTGGCGCAAATTAATACTCGCGATGAGCTGCAAGCCCGTGAAATATGCGTTTGACCCGACAGGACGTGTCCGGTGACTACTGCATCCAAAGAGATAGTACTAGTCGGTTTTCTGTTCTCCTTGCATGGTCCTTACAAAAATATCAGTAACGAGCTGTTCAAGGGGGCCATGCTCGCCGTTCATGAAATCAACAGGAGTGAGGACTATTCCTTTCGAATCGAACCGGTTGTAAGGGATCCGGGCGGGAATCTTGAGTGTTACCGAACGGCTGGCGAAGATCTTCTCCGGCTGCAGGGTGTCAAGCACGTTGTGGGCTGCTATACCTCATCCAGTCGAAAGGAGGTGATACCCGTCTTTGAAAAGTACGACGGATTGCTCTGGTATCCCTCGCACTATGAAGGCTATGAGAGTTGCGCCAATGTCATATACACCGGCGCCTCCCCAAATCAGTATCTGGTGCCCTTGATGTCCCATATGCTGGCCGAGTACGGTCGGCGCATCTACTGCGTGGGCTCCAACTACATCTGGTCGTGGGAAAATAATCGAACGGTTCGTGAGCTGGCTACACCGATTGGCGCGGAAGTACTGTGTGAGCGCTATGTGAATGTTGGGGGCATGGATGTTTCACACCTGATCGACGAGATAATGAGGTTACGTCCCTCATTTGTCTTCAACTCGCTGATTGGTACCAGCAGTCATGAGTTTATCCGACAGTTCGCTACGGCAAACGCGGGTTCCGCAGCGCCTCCGGTACCCATCTGCAGCGCTACCATTTCTGAACCTGAATTACTGGCGACCGGGTGCGCCGTAGCATCGGATATCATCACGTCGAGTGTCTATTTCCAATCGATTGACAGTGTCTCCAACAATATCTTCGTGCGCAGCTACAAGGCGCGCTATGGTGAAAACTCGGTCACGTCTGAAGATTCGGAGTCAGCCTACATTGCGGTCATGCTACTGGCAAAAGCTATCGAGTGTGCCGGTACTTCGGAGATGGGAGGAGTCAAGAAGGCGTTGCATCAGTTGACTTTCGATGCACCGCAGGGTGCAGTGAAAATAGACCCGGCGAGCAATCACTGCTTTTTGACTCCGTGTATAGGACGCTCCAGAGCCGACGGGCAGTTCGACGTCATCTGGTCGGCAGGTACACCAATGAAGCCGGATCCCTATATGCTGATCTCCGATATTGCCAGTTTCCGATCGATGTACGGCGTCGATGATGGCGGTGCAGATTCTGCGTCGGTTTCCAAATTGTCTGCTGTCCGGCTCTGATCATGAATCAGCCATTGACCCTTCGAGGACTACGAGCCCTGATCCTGCATCCTGAGGACCAGAGCCGGCGCAATCTCGTCGTGGCGCTGGAAAAGCTGGAAATCGAGAGCACAGTGACATGGCCGTCGATTCGTGATGATGAACAGTCCTGCCAAATCCTGTTTTTCGATGTGGATCGAGGCCATGACGATCAGTTCCCATGGGTGAAGGGGGCCAGCCCGGTTCCTCTGATCGCACTGATTGGTTCAGAAGCGCCCGGGCGCATCGAGTGGGCGATGTCACAAGCCGCATCAGCATACCTGTTGAAGCCGGTCCAGTCCGCCGGTGTGTTCAGCGCACTCACCATTGCCTTTCATCAGCATGCCATTCAACGTGAACAGGCTGAGCATATCGCGAACCTGGCCATGCGCCTGAAGGCCCGCCCACTCGTATTAAAAGCTGTGCTTGACGAGATGCTCAGCTGCAATATTGATGACGATGCAGCGTTCAGGCGCATTCGTACCAGGAGCATGCAGTGCCAGATGAGTGTGGAAGAATACTGTGCCTATCGATTGAGTCAATCGTCTGCGGCATCTCTAAATCCCAGAACACGAGAACGATAGGCAACGATGACTGGCCCGTTGTCAGGAATTGATCTCCGCGAACTGGCGGCAATACAGAAACAGAATGAGGAGAAATACCATGGCATTTCCAAGTGACTCCATCATGTTCAGAAGGGGTATTTGCAAAGGTAAGGAGACCGGGGCGGCAGGCATACGCATCGAGGATCAGGAGAACTTTCCCTATGTATACGGTCCCTTCGAAACGCCTGTAATCAGCGCAGACCCGGGTTCGGTTCTGACGATCGAAACGCATGATGCCTTCGAAGGAAAATTGACGTCCGAAACTGATATACCGTCCGAAATCCTGAACTTTCCATATCTGAATCCGCAAACCGGTCCCGTGTATATAAACGGAGCGAAAAAAGGTGATTGCCTGGCCGTACACATTCGTTCTGTCAAGCCCCGCGGTCCGCAGCCTGTCGGTACAACCGGTCTTCTCAAGGAGTTCGGTGGTCTGGTAGGCACGGGTGCAACGGCCATGCTCAATGATCCATTGCCGGAGCGCGTCAAGAAGATGCATGTAGATGAGGACGGTGTGCGCTGGAATGAAGACATCACCCTGCCGTACGAGCCGTTCATCGGCACGATCGGTGTGGCTCCCGAGATCGAGGCCATCACCTCACTGCAACCTGACTACTACGGCGGCAACATGGACCTGCCGGATGTGGCGCCAGGTGCCATCATCTATCTGCCAGTCCACATCGATGGCGCACATCTTTACATGGGCGATTGTCATGCCATCCAGGGTGATGGAGAAGTATCAGGTATCGCTCTCGAGATTCCAGCGACGATAGAAGTGTACGTTGACCTGATCAAGGACTACACGATTGCCTGGCCACGTCTGGAAACCGAAGACTTTCTCATGACAATCGGGTGTGCGAGGCCGTTGGAAGATGCTGCACGCATAGCCTATCGTGAACTGGTGAGGTGGTTCTCGGCAGTCAAGCCAATGGACAAGCTTGAGGCCTACATGTTTCTGACGCAGTGCGCGAAAGTGCGTCTGGGCAATATGGTTGATCCGAAGTACTGCATGGGCGCGTCTGTGTCCAAACGTTATTTTCAAGGTTGAATGGATATATTTCAAGGAGAAATTCATGATGATGAAAAAGCAACGATCGATTAGCACAAAGTATGCAGTATCAGCCCTGGCTCTGGCCGGAGTTGCAGTAATGTCCAGTAGCCCACTTCTAGCCCAGGACGCTATAAAGATTGGTGTACTCGAAGATCAGTCCGGCGACTTTGCGGCTGCCACCATTGTCAAGGTACATGCGATTGAACTTGCAGCCGATGAGATCAATGCCGGTGGTGGAATTGATGGTCGGCCGATTGAGCTCGTGGTCTATGACACACAGTCTGACAATACGCGTTACCAGGAATTCATGCGGCGAGTGTTGCAGCGCGATAAAGTCGATGTTGTATTCGCCGGGTTTTCGTCGGCATCGCGTGAAGCCTATCGGCCGATCGTTAACCAGTTCGATGGGCTGGCCTTCTACAACAATCAGTATGAGGGAGGTGTATGCGACGCTAACATGATCGTAACCGGTGCTGTGCCCGAGCAGCAGTTCTCGACGCTGATTCCCTGGATGATGGAGAAATATGGCAAGAACGTCTACACACTGGCTGCAGACTACAACTTTGGTCAGATCTCGGCAGAGTGGGTACGCAACATTGTTGCCGATGAAGGCGGTCAGATGGTGGGAGAAGAATTCATTCCGCTGGGTGTGTCGCAATTCTCCCAGACTATCCAGAACATACAGCGCGCAAAACCCGACTTTGTCGTAACACTGCTTGTCGGTGCTCCTCAGGCGTCCTACTACGAGCAGGCCGCGGCAGCCAATGTTGACTTGCCGATGGCCTCGTCAGTCAATGTGGGCCAAGGCTACGAGCACAAGCGCTTCACGCCGCCCAGCCTGAAGGACATGTACGTGACTACCAATTACATTGAAGAAATCGACACGCCACAGAGCAAGGCATTCATCGAGAAATTTCACGCAAAGTTTCCTGATGAGCCCTACATCAACCAGGAAGCCGCCAATTCCTATATAGCAATGTATCTGTACAAGAATATGGTTGAGAGGGCGGGTTCCACTGACAAGGAAGCGCTGCGTGCAGTTCTCAAGCAGGGCGATGTGTGCTTTGATGGGCCGTCAGGCAAGGTCTGTCTTGATCCGAAAAGCCAGCACATGTCTCACACCATATACCTGGCCCATGTCGGTGCTGACCACAGCATTGATTTTCCGACTACCTGGGACAACATCCAACCCTACTGGCTCGGCGACAGCGGCTGTGACCTGACCGTTGATGATCCAAGCGCCCAGTACACGCCGTCCAACCCGCCACCTGCGAAGTAGCAGGCATCAGTATGCTCTTCTCGATGCTGTATCAGTTCGGCGATGCCTTTGCGTTTCTCGTCATCGCATCTGCCGGACTGGCAGTCATCTTCGGGATGATGGGTGTCATCAACCTCGCCCATGGTGAATTCATCATGTGCGGGGCCTATGTCACGGCAGCAGCATCCCGAGCGGGCTTATGGTTGCCGCTGGCCATGCTCGCTGGAGCTTTGGTCGCAGGCTTGATCGGCATGTTGCTGGAGCGACTGGTAATCCGGCATCTGTACCATCGTCCACTGGATTCGATTGTGGCGACATGGGGAATCAGTCTTATCGCAACCCAGGGCGTACTCATTCTTTTTGGATCCACCATGCAAGGGATCGGTACACCACTGGGCAGCCTGCAGATTGGCAGCCTGTCCTACTCGATCTACCGCCTGATTCTCATGCTGAGCGCCGCCGCACTGCTGATCAGTCTGTATCTGTTGTTCTATCGAACGCGCTATGGTGTGATAGCACGCGCAACGATTCAGAAGCCGTCCATGGCCAGAGCCCTGGGAGTAAATACCCCGCGAATATACACACTGACATTCGGATTGGGCGCCGCATTGGCAGGGCTGGCTGGCGGACTTTATTCGCCAACCATGACGCTGGTGCCAACAATGGGTTCAACTTTCATTGTGGAGAGCTTTGTCACCGTGGTCGTTGGCGGGGCGGATATCTTCGTCGGTGCTGCTCCAGCGGCTGCACTGCTTGCCGTTGTGCGTACTTCGCTGACCGCTTGGTATGGTCAGTTGTTCGGACAAATCGGCCTGCTGATCGCCGTTATCGTGTTCATCCGAGTTCTCCCCGGTGGTGTATCCGGATTTCTGACCAGGAAACGGGGATGAAAATGCTGTCCACCGAGCAGGATGCCCACTCGCCAGGGGAGTCAGGCAGACACTCGACGCTGAGGCTCTGGTTTTCTCGACTTCAAGGACCACAGACACTGGGACATGGCGCGCTGTTCTGGTCGGCCATGGGTTTGCTGGTGCTGGCTGCCGCCATCTTCCCCTGGTTTGTCGATGGCTGGACGGTCGGCAATGCCGCCTATTTTCTGGTCTGGACTTTCATGGCAATGGGCCTGAGCATCATCTGGGGTTACACCGGCGCATTGAGTTTTGGTCAGACTGCTTTTTTTGGATTGGCAGGCTACGCATACGGAGTTCTGACCATCAACTTTGGCGCCGACTACGGTGCAACCTGGTTGGCCATGCTTCTGTCTGTGGGCATTGCAACGGCATTTGCAGCAGTGATCGGCTATTTCATGTTTTATGGGCAGATCAAGGGCGTCTTCATTGGTATTGTCACCTTGTCCGTTACGCTCGGACTGTCAACGTTCATGGCACAGACGGCAGGTCCACAATGGGCAATTGGTGCTGCCAGACTCAATGGCTTCAACGGTATGTCCGGCATATCACCCTTGACCATTCCATTGCCGGGAGAGAATCTGGTCCTGTACGCAGACAGGCCACTTTATTACCTGATGCTCGGCACCACGATTATTGTCTACCTCGCGTTGAGAATGCTGTTGAATGCGCCCTTTGGCAACGTCCTGGTAGCCATTCGAGAGAATCCAGAGAGAGCCGAGATGCTCGGATATGATATCAGGCGCTATCAATTGCTCAGCTTCGCGCTGGGTGGTGGATTAGCCGGTCTTTCGGGAGTTTTTTACAGCGCCTGGGGTCAGTACATAACGCCGAGTAGTATGGGCCTTACGGCTGCTGCCTTGCCAATCGTCTGGGTTGCAGTGGGGGGGCGGAAGGATCTGACGGCGACCCTGATTGGAACTCTGCTGGTGCTGGGTGTTTTTCAATTCCTGACCATCTATGGAAGTCAGTATGCACTGATTGTGATGGGTGTGTTGTTGACCTTGACAGTGCTGGTCGCACCTGAGGGGATTGTGGCCGGGATCATGCAATGGCTCGGCCGCGCCGGAAGGGGTGGACACAGATGAGTGGCATCCTGCGTATAGAAGGACTGACGAAGCGGTTTGGTGGCGTCACGGTAGCCAGGGAAATTGATTTTCAACTCGAACGCGGTGAAGTCCATTGTCTGATAGGGCCAAACGGTGCAGGCAAGTCGTCGTTTTTCCGAATGGTGCTTGGCGAGTATTCTCCTGATGAAGGCAAGGTGTGGTTTGAGGATCAGGACATTACTCGATTGCGCCCGTTCGAGCGAATACAGCGAGGTATCAGCGTAAAGTTTCAGGTGCCTGGTATTTTCCAGGCCTTGAGTGTAAGGCAGAACCTCCAGATTGCCTTTCAGAAAGTGATCCATGCTGACCAGTTGCCTGACACCATTGCTAGCATTCTGAAGTTCATCGGCCTTGAATCGGTCTCTGGTCTGAAGGCCGGAAATCTGTCGCATGGCCAGAAGCAGTGGCTGGAGATTGGCATGGCTGTGGGAATGGAACCCAGCCTGTTGATGCTTGATGAGCCCACTGCTGGCATGTCACCCGATGAGACCTTCAAGACGGGAGAGATGATTCGTGAACTGAATGACCGGGGAATAACCGTGCTGGCCATTGAGCACGATATGGCATTCGTTCAGCAGATCGCCCATCAAGTGACAGTACTGCATTTTGGAGAGATCTTCGCACGTGGGAGTGTTTCTGAAATCATAAACCACCCCGGCGTTGAGGAGATTTACCTGGGAACCCGTCATGCCTGATACTGATCTGCTGACCGTTACGGGTCTCAAAGGGGGATATGGTGGAAATTCCGTGCTGCAAGGCGTTGATCTATCGATCAGGCCGCAGGAAATCGTCGCCGTCATCGGTCGCAACGGCATGGGCAAGACCACCCTCATGCGCAGTCTCATCGGACTGGTAAGCGCGACAGACGGCACGGTACTGTTCGACGGTGAGAACATTTCCAAGACGAGTGCAGACCGGCGCGCCCGCATGGGAATAGGATACATCCCGCAGGGTAGAGATGTTTTTCCCTCACTCAGTGTCACTGAGAATCTCATTGTCGGTGAGCAGGCACGAGACAGGAAAGCCAGTGAAGCCGATTACGAGCGCATCTATGGATACTTTCCGATCCTGAAAGAGAGAGCCAGGCAGGCTGCCGGTACGTTGTCCGGTGGGCAGCAACAACAGTTGGCCATTGCACGCGCCATGATCAGCAAGCCCAGATTGATGCTGTTCGACGAGCCCTCGGAGGGTATACAGCCGTCCATCATCAAGGACATTGCCGGCCACATCAACCGCCTGAACGTCGCTGAGGGTGTCAGTGTTCTGCTGGTCGAGCAGAACCTGGAAATGATTGTATCCATCGCACAGCGTGGTTATGTGATGGATAAGGGGCAAATGGTCGCCGAGCTGGCCCTCGAGGAGATTCGCGACGAGAGCGTCGTCAGGCGGTACCTGGCGCTTTGAGTCAACGGTCAACGAAGTCGTTGCAAACGGATGGTAAAAAAACAGCAAATGCAATGTCTCCAAAAAAAGCTCATGCCTGATACGTTTTTTTAGATTGATGGTCAATTGGCAAAATATGCATCTCTCAAGCTGTCAATTCTCTCGTTTCGCTCCTCCGCTTCTGAGTCAATCAAAGATTTGCCTACAGATCTATCCGACTTCCTTGCCGTGCCGTCTGTGATTTCGCTATCGTCCCACGCCATCATTACTAAATGCTGCCCGTAGGTTGAAAACGGAACGCGTGCACTGGTTAAGAACGTACCAATGGAGCCAATATTGAGCGCTGTGTCTGTCGTCGTTTCGATTGAAGCTAGGGTAACGGTATCACCGTTCACATACGAAAAGCTAATGTCTACAATGGAATTGGCTGTGTCACGGGTGACAAAGTAAACCTTCCCAAAAACTAGTCCTTTTTCACCCGTGTTCTTGACTTGTCCGAGATACTCAATGTCGCCGAAGTAGCTTTGCTGCACGTTGACTGTGCCCACTAACTCCATCTTGGCATCCGGGTCTCTAGTGTTGTTAGCGAGGTCGTAGGTGTACTTGCACTCGTACGTCGCAAACTCGTCACTTTCGATATATGGGGCAACCTCAAAGACTCCGGTTTCATCGGGCTTCAGGGCGGTGTTCGTTGTTGCGTCTATTGTCGTAAGCACGACATTAGTGCCATTTACGTACGAAAGGCTCTCTTTCACCAGCGCTGAATCAGCGCTAAAGAAACTGCATCTCGCTTTCACAAAGACAACGCTACTATCGCCGGTGTTTTTCAGAACTCCATATAGGTGCGGTCTCCCTGATGAGTCAGTTGTTTGATATATGGAGCCATCCAATTCGATTCTAGGGCCGAAGAATTGAGTGTCAGAATCGCTGCTACTGCCCTCGCTATCGCTTCCATCAACAACTGTGGTGCTTCCTCCCGTGCTGTCATCGGTTGTGGAATCGCTTGCATCAACAACTGTGGTGCTTCCTCCCGTGCTGTCATCCGATGCGGAATCGCTTGCATCAACAACTGTGGTGCTTCCTCCCGTGCTGTCAGCGGTTGTGGAATCGCTTCCACCTCCACCACCGCAGGCGACCAAGGTAAAAGCCAAGGTAGCAGTTGCAAAGGATTTAGACACCGACCGAGCACGAATAATCATCAAAGTACATCCTTGTGGAGTAGTTGGAAAAAGCTCAGCGCTCATAGGCGCATATTCATACCAGAATCTACTATAGCGCTGTAGAACACACAGTGATCGAACACTAGTTTTAGGGTATGAGCCACATCCGTCATGGATTTATTTTCCTTGACCATTATCTTTTACCGGTGGCTATTGGAACAACCTGCAGTCAAGATGCCCAATAAACACTGTGGAAGAAATATCGAGAGGGTGCGGCAGCGATGTTTGACTAGAGATCTTGCTGGGCAACTTTACTGTGGCCTCTGGTGTTGAGGCACATTCATAATCCGAGGCAAATACGGACGGAAGGCGATGATTAAACCTCACTGACAATCGATACTCGTGAGTGGAGAGTTCTCAGGCGTTTTCGGTCCTGCCAAGCTCGTCCTCAATCCAGTCTTGCACTGATCGATCGAAGTCATCCATTTCTTCTTGCGAGCAGTTCCCAGGTCCTCCGCATTCCTCCATCCACGATATCAGACAACCTTGTATTTCTTCGATCGGGTACTGCGGATGAAGCTTGTGGAGATGCTCGATTGACTGGCGAAGCGTCAGCGATCGATTAGCTTTTTTGCCTCGGCGCCAAATGAGTTCTCGTGTCCTCTCCTTGATTCGCACTTTGTCCAGGCTATCTCCGATGGCATCCTCCATGTCGCCCCAGGCTTTCTCTTCTTTAGAGGCATACCAGCCCAACGGATTCATCTCGGCAGAGGCAGCAGCTTCTTGTGTCTGATTCCGCTCTGTGGAAGGATTTATCAGTCTGATCAACGATTGCAGCAGACTCATGTTTGCTCTCCGGTAAGTGCTGATAGCTTTGTTGTTTTCAGCCAACTCGATCATTGTGTACTACATGCCCGACAGACTTGGTTTAATACAGGCTGTCGAGCATGTCTCTCATTTGGTTACATTGGTATCAAGCCATCACGCCGCTCAGGCCTGCCTTCTCTCATTATCTTACCTTTCTTTGGTTCGTTGTTGGCGTTGCCGGCATGAGTATTCGCCAAGACAATCTAGGTGTCACTAGTCTTGCGCGAGCCCTTGCGCTGCGAACCGCCGGGTATGAAAGTTTGCTGGGCAACATGCATAGCCCGGGCATCTGCCTGTCCAGGTTGACTCACTGCTGGGTCCGCTGCGTGTTCCAGCTCTTCGGATCTCTTATATAGAGGGTCAACGATCGGGTGGTGCTCATTGCCGATGGCAAGAAGATCGCCAAGCAGGGGCGAAAGATGCCAGCGGTGAAGTGCTTACACCAGGAGTCTGACAATCACAGTAAACCCACTTTTATCATGGATCATTCAACGCAGGCGGTGTCTCTGCTGGTAAACGCAGTCAATAGTGCATTTGCCGTGCCGCTGGATATCAAAATTCACGAGGGGTTGGTGTTCTCAAACCGAAGCAAGCAAACCTTGCTCGACAAACTCATCGGGCTGATCGGCACGCTCGATTTGCCAGAGCAATATTATCTCGTAGCCGATGCTTACTACGCCAGTGTTGCGATGGTGAACAGCATGCTCGATACGGGCAATCATCTGATCACAAGAGTGCGGTCCAATTCAGTGGCCTATCACCCAGCGCCGGTGAAGTCGTCCAGACATCGTAAAAGAGGTAGGCCCAGAAAATACGGCAAGAAAGTCAGGCTGGTTGATCTGTTTCGAAGTGCGACAAAGATTCATCATATCCC
>RCMY010004215.1_pt1 | contig 12503 bp, 11 predicted proteins | sample 2041341 | NCBI WGS metagenome assembly RCMY01 (sample SAMN09708234, study PRJNA481090) | Marine sediment metagenome, whole genome shotgun sequencing project. | reverse complement strand
CTGAAGCCGTGCATCGGGTCAACACCGAAGCCGATGTCATCTGGGTCGACGGCCACTCCGACTACGGTCACGCCTTCGAGGTCTTCTGGGACAAGTACGGCCAAGACGTCAACTCGAAGACCACCGTGTTGATCCTCGGCGATGCTCGCAACAACTACCACGCCTCCCAGGCCTGGATCATCAAGGAGATCGAGAAGAAGGCCCGCAAGACGTTCTGGCTCAACCCCGAACCGAAGGCCTACTGGGACACCGGTGACTCCATCGTCGGCGAATACGGTGCGCACTGCGAAGGCGTGTTCGAGGTGCGAAACCTGCGCCAGCTCGAGAAGTTCGTCGACAACCTCGTCTGAGCGGTCTCGCCTGTCTCGGTGCGGGCAGTCTCGGTGCGGTCCCGCCGACCATCCAGATGGCCGAAAATCGCCATCGACATCGAGGGTCCGCCAGTAGCCTCAGCGAGTGACTTCGCTCGACACGGCCCCGGCGAGTGCCAACGACACCGATGACGCCTTCGCCGGCGGTGACTGGGCGCTGTTCCTCGGGATCGCCACGATCTGGGGTTCGTCGTTCTTCTTCATCGCTGTCGCCCTCGACTCGCTCCAACCCGGCCTCATCACGTTCGTACGCGTTGCGCTCGGGGCGCTCGCGCTGGCTCTCCTGCCGGGTACCGGAGCGAAGATCGAACCATCGGATCAAGGCCGGTTCGTCGGACTGTCCCTCCTGTGGGTCGCGGTGCCGTTCACCCTCTTCCCGCTGGCCGAACAGCACATCAACTCGGCGGTCACCGGGCTCCTCAACGGCGGCACCCCGATCTTCGCCGCGATCGCAGGCACGCTCTGGTTCGGGCGCTCGCCTCGTGGTCTGCAACTGGTCGGCATCGCGGTGGGCTTCGTCGGTGTCGCGCTGATCAGCGCACCATCGCTGGGTGAGGGGTCGAGCGAGGCCCTCGGTGTCGCCCTCGTGGTGGGGGCCACGATGTGTTACGGCGTCGCCCTCAACCTCGCCGCACCGCTGCAGCAGAAGTACGGGTCGGTGGCAGCCATGGCGAGGATCTTGGTGCTCTCGACGATCTTCACACTGCCGTTCGGTCTCTGGGACCTGCAGGGATCGACCTTCGAGATCAAACCGGTCCTCGCAATCGCCGTCCTGGGCCTCGTCGGCACCGGTGTGGCCTTCGCCGTGATGGCCAGCCTGGTCGGGTCGGTCGGCCCTCAGCGAGCCTCGTTCGCCACCTACCTGATGCCGGCGGTGTCGCTGGTCATCGGTGTCACCTTCCAAGACGACGAGGTGTCGCCGATCGCACTGATCGGCGTGGTGCTCGTGGTCTGTGGAGCAATGCTCGCATCACGCAAGGTGGCGGCCCGGCCGATGGCCGCAACCTGACTCGCCACCGCAGCCTCACCCAGCGGCCAGCTGGCGGAGTGGCTGATCAGCCGGCGATGAACTCGCTCACCCTGAAGGCGAGGTCGAGGCTCTGGCTGGCGTTCAGACGAGGGTCGCACATGGTTTCGTAGCGCTGGTTGAGATCATCGTCGTCGAGCTTGGCGCCGCCGCCGAGGCATTCGGTGACGTCTTCACCGGTGAGCTCGACGTGGATCCCGCCAGGCCAGGTGCCGACCTCTCGGTGGGCGGCGAAGAAGCCTTCGACCTCGCCGAGGATCGAATCGAAGTGTCGGGTCTTGTAACCGGTGGACGCCGTGTAGGTGTTGCCGTGCATCGGGTCGCATGCCCAGACGACGGGGTGGCCGGAATCGCGGACGGCCTCGAGCAGTGGAGGCAGATTCTCACGAACGGAATCCACGCCCATACGAGTGATGAGGGTGAGGCGGCCGGGGTCACGATCGGGGTCGAGGGCGTCGCACAACTGCACGACGTCTTCGGGCGTGGCGGTCGGGCCGACCTTGCAGCCGATCGGGTTCTTGATGCCACGGAAGAACTCGACGTGCGCGCCATCGAGATTCCGAGTGCGTTCACCGATCCAGACCATGTGGGCCGAGCAGTCGTACCATTCGTCGGTCAGGGTGTCTTTGCGAGTGAGGGCTTCTTCGTAGGGGAGCAGCAGCGCCTCGTGGCTGGTGTAGAAGTCGGCCTCGTGGATCTCGGGGTGGCTGGACGAGATGCCGGCGGCCTCCATGAAGCGCAACGCCCGGTCGATTTCGGCGGCGAGGACGGCATAGCGCTGACCTTCGGCCGATTCGGCGACGAATTCCTGATTCCAGGCCTGGACACGGTGCAGGTCGGCAAATCCGCCCTTGGTGAAGGCCCGCAGGAGGTTCAGCGTGGACGCCGACTGGTGATAGGCCCGAACGAGGCGTGCGGGGTCTGGGGTGCGGTCGCCGGCGGAGAAGGGCAGGTCGTTGACCATGTGGCCGAGGAACGATGGCAGTTCCTCGCCGTCGATGGTCTCGGTGGCGCTCGAACGAGGCTTGGCGAACTGGCCGGCGATCCGGCCGACCTTCACCGCGGGAACACCGGAGGAGTAGGTGAGGGCAACGGCCATCTGGAGGATGACTCGCAGTCGGTCACGGATGGCGTTGGCGTTGAAGCCGTCGAAGGATTCGGCACAGTCGCCGGCCTGCAGCAAGAACGCCTTGCCGGCCGCGACATCGGCCAACTTCGACTTGAGATCACGACACTCGCCGGCGAAGACGAGCGGAGGATAGGAGGACAGCTCCTTCTCGATGTGCTCCAGCGCCGAGGCCTCAGGCCATGCGGGCTGGTGCTTTGCGTCGAATGAGCGCCACGATCCAGGGTTCCAAGTCACCTCCTGAGTGTTCCCAATGGGGCTCTGAACCACAACTGATTTTCCAAAGCGAGCGACAGTTCTTTCTCTCAGGTCGCTCAGCGCTGGTCCTGGGCCTGCTGCCACGGACGCGAAACGGCCACCCGCGTGGGGTGGCCGTGTCGTTGGTTCTTCCGAAGTGTTTCGTCAGTACCGCGTCTTCAGCGCGTGGAGCGCGTCGTGGGGGTATCCCTTCAAGCGGCGTCGAAGTCGGCCATGACATCGCCGGCCTGGTCGCGCACGGCGCTCACAGCCCGCTTGACGAGCCGGCGAGCCGCCTCGGCGGTCACACCCAACTCTTCTCCGACCTCACGGTAGGAGCGCTTACGGCCGTCGTTGAGGCCAAAGCGCTGCTCGACGGCATATCGGGCACGATCGTCGAGGACGTCGAGCAGGTTGGTGACCATCTGCTCTTCGGCCCGAGCCATGACCTCGATCTCGGGGCCGTCCTTGGAATCGGGGAGAAGGTCGACGAGCTCGTTGGAGTCGTCGTCACCGATGGTGCGGTCGAGCGAGGTGGGCGTGGTGAGGCGGTGCAGGCGTGCGTGCTCGTCGTCGAGCTCGTCGCCATCGCCGGAGACCTGGCGAAGCGCGGCACGGAGGCTGGCAGAACGATCGCCCGGAAGGCGGACCAGGCTGGCCTTCTGGTCGAGTGCCCGGCCGATGGCCTGGCGGATCCAGAAGGTGGCGTAGGTGGAGAACTTGAAGCCCTTGCGCCAGTCGAACTTGTCGACGGCGTGCTCGAGGCCCAGGTTGCCTTCCTGGATCAGGTCGAGAAGCTCCATCGACGGAGGAAGGGGGTAACGGCGGGCGACGCTCACGACAAGGCGGAGGTTGGCCCGGATGAAGCGGTCCTTGGCTCGTGCTGCTGCACGGACGGAGCGCTTGTTGGCTGCGGTGTCTTCGCCGGCATCGATGGCTTCTTGGGCGTCGCGGCCCTTTTCGATGACCTGACTGAGCTCTCGCTCTTCGTCGGCGGTGAGAAGGGGGACAAGCCCGATCTCGTTGAGGTACTGACCTACTGAATCACTCATGGCGCGGTTTCATCTCGGTGGTGGGAGCGGGGGCGGTGGGGGGTGCGATTGGATGGAGGTTCGAAGACGGGGCGTAACCCGAAGATAGTTTGGCTAGCCTCACGCTCAGCCCTGGTGCATTTGCATCACGGAACGTGACTCGATGTTGTGGGGGCAGAGGGTGGCGGCGGCCTGAAAGCGGCTTAGCCACTCGGACATACGCCCAAACACGCATTTAACTACAGTTTGCTCCCTCGCGTCGAGTGGTAGCTGTCACAGATGTTGGGCCTGGCATCGCTCGAAGCTCGAGGTTCGGCCTAGTTTGTCGAGGCATGTCGTCTGACTTTTCTGCGCCAACCGAATCGGTCACTCAAGGTGGCGATGAGGCTCAAGTCCAGCAACGGCGCCGGATTGGCCTCTTCGGTGGCACGTTCGATCCGCCGCATATCGGACATTTGATCGTTGCCGAAACGGTGCGAGACGCGATGGGGCTCGACGAAGTTCGCCTCGTCGTTGCCAATAATCCTTGGCAAAAAACTTCTGAACGAATCATTTCGTCGGCCCTTTTTCGCCTTGAACTGGTGCGGAACGCGCTCGGGCGACATCAGGGAGTGGTCGCGAGCGATGTCGAGATCGAACTCGGGGGTCCGAGCTACACCATCGTCACCCTCGAACATCTGCAGGTGGTCGAACCCGACACCGATTGGTGCGTGATCGTGGGTGCCGACACCGCCGCCGGGCTCGACACCTGGCACCGAGCGAGCGAGTTGGCCGACATGGTCGAATTGTTCGTCGTGAACCGCCCGGGCGAGGTCGACCCGGCCACCGGTGAGCTCCGTGGCCCCCCATCGGGGTGGCGGTGGACACCGGTCGAGGTGCCGGCCATCGGGGTGTCGTCGACCATGCTGCGAGAGCGAGTTGCCGCCGGCCGCTCGATCCGGTTTCTCACTCCTGAGGCGGTCGTCACCCTGGTCGACGACCTCCTGCTCTATCGTCGCCCCTGATGATCCGTCCAGTCGCCACACTGCCGCCGAAGGAGCGAGATCGTCTCACGTCACTCGGTGAGCCGTGGGCCCCGCCAGAGCCGGTCGATGATCGCTCCCCCCGGCAGCGGCAGCCCCGATGGTTCGTGGCGGTCGAAGTGCTGCTCCTGCTGGCCGTGCCCGTCTTGGGATATCTCGGTGTTCAGGCGCTGCTGTCGACCACGGCCGGAACGTTCACCGCCCAACCGCTCCCCGGCGAACCAGGCTGGCGGGTGCTGGTCGATCCCAGTCCGGTCATCGCGGTCGCCGAGGTCCTCGACGACCGACTGACCGGTGTCACGCTGGTCGCCCAGCCAGGCCAAGACAGCCTCGGTGGTGCGCTCGTGATGGTGCCGGCCGAGCTCGAACTCGACGACGGCCGCCGGCTGAACGAGCTGGTGGCAACCGATGCTCTGGCCGCACTGTCGGCAGAACTGAGACTCGGATTCAGTGAGGTCGTCGTCGTGACGGCCGACGAATGGCCGGCGATCCTGGGCGATGCGGTCTACGAGATCGAGAACCCCGACCCGATTCCCGGTATCGGCGGGCTGCCTGCGATCGAGGTCGGACGCGTCGAGATCGACGCCTCGACGGCCTCGATGTTCCTCGGGTCATTCGAGATCGGGACCAACCCCCAGTCGTTGCTCTATCGCCGGCAGCTGTTCTGGGAGGCCGTTCTGGGCGACCCGCCGACCACCGACAGCCCAGTCGCCACCGTGCTCGCCTCGGTCGCAGGCGGGACCGCCCGTGTCGAAGCGCTCCCGATCGAGGCCAGCGGAAGTTCGTTGGCGCTCGACGGCGATGGAGCAGAGATCCTGATTCGCGAGATCGTGCCGCTGCCGAGTGGCTCGGCTCCGGGCGATCGAGTCGTCATCCGGATCGTCGACCGTTCAGGAGAGAACGACACCCAGGCGCTGGCACTTTGGCTCGGATCGAGGGGGTATGAAGTGAGCGAAATCGCCAACGCCGACCCGTTCGCCGACGGCCCGACCCAACTCGTCGTTCCGAGCCTGATCGACATCGAAGCAATGCGCGCACTGGCGGCCGACCTCGGAGCCGATACCGTTTCACCAGATCCGGTCGAAGAAACCGACGACAGCACCGTGGTGCTCCTCGTCGGTTCCGACATCGACCTCGGCAATTGAACGGCGTCCTCGGCAACGAGCAGACGGCGATCGACCGCCCGTGAGGATTCTCCGATTGAACAAAGGTCGCATGTGAGCGCAGCGCAACAAGACGAAGAAGTCCGGTCCTGGGTGACCGCAGCCATGGACGGTGCCGACGACAAGTTGGCCCAGCGAAGCGAAGCCTTCTTCGTCGGCGACGTCTTGGGAATCACCGACTGGTTCGTCGTCACGTCGGGTGCCAACCCACGCCAGGTGCGCGCCATCGTCGACAATGTCGAAGAAGCAGTCTTTCGCGCCGGCGGTCCCAAGCCCCGCAGCATCGAAGGCAAAGACGAGCTCAGCTGGGTCCTGATGGACTTCGGTGTGTTCGTCGTCCACGTCTTCAGTGCCGAGGCTCGCGACTACTACGAGCTCGAGCGCCTGTGGGACGACGTCCCCCGCCTCGAGCGCAGCGCCTGATCCTCTGAGCGTGGGCAGTTTTCCCGACTCCGAACCGGAGTGGCTCGGCGTCAATCGTCGGCTCTGGGACGAGATGGCGAACGCTCACGTCGATTCGGCGTTCTACGATCTGGCCGGCCTGGTCGCCGGTCGTGACGATCTCCGCCCGTGGGAAGCTCGCGAGGTCGGCCCGGTCGACGGCAAACGACTCCTGCACCTTCAGTGCCACCTGGGCACCGACACGATCGGCTGGGCTCGCCTCGGCGCGCAGTGCACCGGACTCGACTTCTCGCCTCGTTCGATCAACGCAGCATCGATGCTCGGCCGGTGGGCCGGATTCGAGATGGACTGGGTCGAGGCCAATGTGTACGACGCCGTCGAGGCACTCGACGGCCAGACCTTCGACGTGGTCTACACCGGCGTCGGGGCCCTCAACTGGCTGCCGAACCTCGATCGATGGGCCCAGGTCGTGGCCGATCTGGTCGAACCGGGCGGCATCTTCTACCTGTACGAGATCCACCCGCTGGTCATGGCGGTCGACGAGACCGGCACCACCCTTGTCGAAGACCTTCTCGGCACCTCGTTCGATCGGTTCGACGAGGGCCAGGGCACCTACGCCGCTCCCGACGCCGAACTCGCCCACACCGAGAGCTTCGAGCGTGTGCACTCGATGACCGAGATCCTCACGGCCGTCCTCGGATCGGGCCTGGCCATCGAACACTTCCGAGAATTCGACTCGACGCCCTCACCATCGCCGTACCTCGAGCGGGGCGCCGATCGGCTCTACCACTTCCGCGAAGGCGCCCCGAGGTTCCCTCTCAGCTTCTCCCTCCGAGCCCGCAAACCCCTCTGACCCCAAAACCACCCGCAACTTTGGGACGGGGAACATCAAAACGACGGTCTCAGTCCGAAAGTTGCGGCTTGGGGAGGCGTGTGTGGGCCTCAGGCGACGATGTTGACCAGCTTGGGGAGCCGGACGATGACCTTCTTGGGAGGGTTGCCGCCGGTGTGCTGCTGGACCGAAGGCGATGCCAGAGCTGCGGCCTCGGCGTCGGCTTCTGAGATGTCGGCCGGCACCTCGAGGCGGTCTCGCACCTTGCCGTTGACCTGGACGATCAGCGTGACGGTGTCGGAGACCAGCAATGCCGGATCGAAGGTGGGGAACGGCTCGAACGTGACGGTGGTGGTGTTGCCGAGGCGGGACCACAGTTCCTCGCCCATGTGCGGAGCCAGGGGACCGAGCATCACGGCCATCGGAGACACGATCTCTCGCGGTGACCCGCCGAGCTTCTGCGCCTCGGTGGTGAGGGCGTTGTTCAGCTCGATCAGTTTCGAGATGGCGGTGTTGAAGCGCATGTTCGCCATGTCATCGTCGACGCCGGCGATGGTCTTGTGCAGGGTGCGTCGGAGATCGTCGCTGGGCTCGGTGTCGATCACTCGGCTCTTGCCGGAGTCCTCGTCGACCATGTTGCGCCACACACGCTGCAGGAAGCGCTGCATACCGACGACGTCTCGGGTGTTCCACGGACGAGACGCATCGAGCGGACCCATGGCCATCTCGTAGAGGCGGAAGGTGTCGGCGCCGTATTCGTCGTACATCTCGTCGGGCGTGACGATGTTCTTCAGGCTCTTGCCCATCTTGCCGTACTCACGGGCGACGGTTTCGCCGTCGTGGGTGTAGACGCCGTCGGTGTCGACGACCTCGGAGGCCTCGACCGGCTGGCCGCGATCATCGCGATAGGCATAGGCCTGGATGTAGCCCTGGTTGAACAGGCGGTGGAACGGCTCGAACGAGCTGACATGGCCCAGGTCGAACAGGACCTTGTGCCAGAAGCGGGAGTAGAGCAGGTGGAGCACGGCGTGTTCGACGCCACCGACATACAGGTCGACGCCACCGGAGTGGCCTTCGTGCTTGGGCCCCATCCAGTATTTCTCGACCTCGGGGTCGACGAACGCATCGGCGTTGGTCGGATCGAGGTAGCGCAGCTCATACCAGCATGATCCGGCCCACTGAGGCATGACGTTGACTTCACGACGGTAGGTGGCCGGGCCGTCGCCCAGATCGAGTTCGACATCGAGCCACTCGGTGGCGCGAGCCAGCGGCGGCACCGGATCGGTGACGTCGTCGTCGGGATCCATGGCGGTCGGACGGAAGTCTTCGAGCTCGGGCAGCGTGACCGGAAGCTGGTCGTCGGGGACGGCGTGAGGGCGACCCTCGGCGTCGTAGACGATCGGGAAGGGCTCGCCCCAGTAGCGCTGGCGGGAGAACAGCCAGTCGCGCAGGCGGTAGGTGATGGCCGCTTCGCCCGATCCCTGCACCTCGAGCCAGGCGGTGGTGCGCTCCTTGGCCTCGGCGACGTTCGAGATGCCGTCGAGGTCGAGTGATTCCCGAGCGGAGTCTGCGTTGGCGGAGTTGATGTAGGGGGCATCGCCGGTGAAGGCGGTCGGCCAGGTCGAGGTGTCGAGCGTGGGCTCGAGATCGTGTTCGGCGAACCAGGCGGCCGGCGGCTGCTGGATCGGCGGAATGGCCAGGCCGAACTTGGTGGCGAACTCGAAGTCTCGTTCGTCGCCACACGGCACGGCCATGATGGCGCCGGTGCCGTAGCCCATGAGGACGTAGTCGGCGATCCAGATGGGCACCTGTGCGCCGTTGATCGGGTTGGTGGCGAAGGCCCCGGTGAAGGCGCCGGTCTTCTCTCGGGTGTCGTCGGCCCGATCCTGGTCGTCGGTCGCAGCAGCGGTGGCGACGTAGGTCTCGACCTCGGTCTGCTGGGCGGGGGTCGTCAGCTCGGCGACCAACGGGTGCTCGGGGGAGAGCACCACGAACGAGGCGCCGAACAGGGTGTCGGGCCTGGTGGTGAAGACTTCGATGTCGCCGGCGTCGGATCCGAAGCGAACGGTGGCGCCACTCGAGCGGCCGATCCAGTTGCGCTGCATGATCTTGATGGCCTCGGGCCAATCCAGGGCGTCGAGATCGCCGAGCAGGCGATCGGCGTATGAGGTGATGCGCAGCATCCACTGTTTCATGTTGCGCTTGAACACCGGGTAATTGCCGATGTCGGAGCGACCCTCGGCGGTGACCTCTTCGTTGGCCAGGATCGTTCCCAGCCCGGGGCACCAGTTGACGGGAGCCTCTGACAGATAGGCCAGGCGGTGCTCGTCGACCACCGCGTTCTGCTCGGTCACGGCCAGTTCGGACCATGCCCGGCCGTCGGGGGTGGGGCGAGTGCCGGCTTCGAAGGCGGCGATCAGGTCGGCGATGGGGCGGGCGGCGTCGGCCTCGGTGTCGTACCAGGAGTCGAAGATCTCCAGGAAGATCCACTGGGTCCAGCGGTAGAAGTCTTCGTCGGTGGTGGCGACGCTGCGTCGTTCGTCGTGGGCCAGGCCCAGACGGCGCAGCTGGCGGCGCATGTTGGCGACGTTCTCTTCGGTGTTGACTCGGGGGTGGACGCCGGTGTTGATGGCGTGCTGCTCGGCAGGCAGACCGAACGAGTCATAGCCCAGCGCATGCAGGACGTTGAAGCCCTTCATCCGCTTGTAGCGACCGAACACGTCGGTGCCGATGTAGCCCAAGGGGTGGCCGACGTGGAGACCCTTGCCCGAGGGATAGGGGAACATGTCGAGCACGAACAGCTTGGGGCGATCGCCGACGGCGTCGGGGTCGGCCATGGGTCCGGCGGGGTTCGGAGCGTTGAAGGTGCCGTCGGCTTCCCAGGTGTCTTGCCACCGGGTCTCGATCTTGTTCGCCAGAGCGGAGTCGTAGCGGAACGTGGGGAGATCGGCACCGCTCGAGCCGTCGGCTGCGGAATCGCTGGCCGCAGCAGTGGAGGAAGGAGCGGAGGTGGGAGAAGTGTCGGAACCCATAGGCGGACATCGTAGGCAACGGCCCTGGCGGAACGGTTCGACTTTTGCCGACTCGTGGGGTTGTTGGAGCCGTCTGAGTTGGTACGATCTCACTTCCGAATCGGGCCGGTTGGCTCGGAGCGGATCCGCAACTGCGGGGCTATAGCTCAGTTGGTAGAGCGCTTCCATGGCATGGAAGAGGTCAGGAGTTCAATTCTCCTTAGCTCCACAAAGCAAGGCCAGGTCATCGACCTGGCCTTTTGTCTTTTTCTGGCCGGGGTCTTGCCGAGTGGGTTACGGGGTGGGTTACGTCGATCGGATCTTGGTGAACGTCAGCGGACGCTGGCAGCCGGGTTCGCTCACGTCTGCTGGTCAGCTCGAGCCACCTGTCGAGCGACGAACGATTGCAGTTCGTCGTGCGTCAGTCGGACGCTTCGGCCGATGTGAACTGGCTGAAGCTCGCCCTGCCAGATGAGCTCGTAGACTGTTGATCTGCTGAGCGCGAGCAGTTCGGCGGCGAACGTCACGACCCGCTTGTGATGCGAGAATCGCTCCAAGGTGTTCGCCCAGCCCGATCCCCGCTGGCTCTGCTCGGCGGCGATGCCGTTCCCAGGTGACGTCATCGACGCTGAACCGAGCGGACGTCGGGCACGACGAGAAGTATCCTTGTCGGCCCACCACGTTCCCGCTCGGCGCATTTCGGCGGCGTCTTTGCGATGGCGAACAGCTCGTCGTGTGCGCTCGATCGCCTCAGCGCTCTTCCGCTCGGCGTGGAACGCCTCGGTCACCCGTCGCTCCATCCACAACTGCTCGCGCCGAGACACCAGTCCGGCTTGCACGTCTCGTAGCCATCCGTACAACGCAGTGCGCGAGATGTCGTGCAACGGAGGTGCGGCTACTGCCGCCAAAGCGGCGTCCAGCAGAGCCTCGATGTGGTCGACGGTGATTCCGCTGCTTCCCCAACGGGGAAGCAGCAAGTCTGTGCCAGACAGTTCGTCGTTGACTGGTGCACTCGTCGGCGGCTGTGAGCCGGTCGGTTGTGATCGGGATGCTGGGTCTGCGGTCATGCGCGATTCTCGGCGGGGCCGGTGTCGTCGAGCAGGCTGACGATCATGTCGAGACCCTGTCGGGTGATAACGATGCGTCGCCCGAACCACCCTGCTGGAGCCTCAATCGGGCGCACCCGCCTCGAGCGCCCTGCTCCGGTCGACGCCGAGGATCTCGGCCGCTTCGGTGAGGGTGAAATTGAGCGTCGGGTCATTGCGCCTCCTGTAATCGGTGAATTCGACACAGGAAGGCGGACATTGGCCAGCGAACTCGTCACGAAGGGCGTGGTGCAGTCGATGGTGCAGTAAGTGGTGCAGGGTTCGGTGCAGTCGCTGGAGCATTCGCATCGAGGACCTGATCGTCGAGCGTCGCAGTCAGGCTGAGGGGGCGTGGCGGTGAACGGGTCGGGCTGGTGCGCTGGAGGCCATTGGTTACAGATGGTGGGGCCGCTGTTGCTGCTCGTTCGGCGGCGGTGCAGCATCTGTTGGTGAGTGACATCATATTTGATGTCACGTGGTCTGTTGAAGTGGAACCCGAGGTCGAGGAGTGGCTCGATGGATTGGCTGTCAAGGAGTTCGCCTTGGCGCTTCGACCTTGGTCGGGTTGCGCGACGTATCACGTACTACTTCGCGCCGGCTCGCCGGATTGTGTTGCTGACCGTGTTTCGCAAACAACGACAGAACGAGCGAGCCGAGGTTCGGCGCGCTCGCCAAGCGGTGGAGCGGTGCATCGCTGAAGGACACACCGCCGAGGAGAACCGATGACCCGCAAGACGATCGACGACATGAGAAGCAAGAAGCTCGAAGCCATGAGTGTGGGGGAGCGCGTCGTGTTCGACGAGACCTACGCTGCGGCCAGGTTGGCACTGGAGTTCGGAGAGAAGGTCCGGGATGCCCGCGAGGCGGCCGGGTTGAGTCAGCGTGACCTGGCGGCACGGATGTCGACGAGTCAGGCAGCGGTGGCGCGGCTCGAAGCGGGTGGTGTTGGTTCAACGCTCACCACGTTGCAGAAGGTCGCCGATGCTCTCGGTATGGCCATCAGCGTGGATCTCGCTCCGACGAGCTGACAGCGTGCAGAACAGATGGGCCACCAGATAATCGACTGACCCGAAACCGGCGTTTCGGGGCGTTCTTCGCCCCGCAGATTGTGAGCGGTAGGGGATGGTCTGTGCTTGCTTGATCGGGCGCGATCACGAACACTGGCTCCGGCAGCGCCAAGGCTGGTCGTGGTGCTC
>RCMY010004214.1_pt1 | contig 12505 bp, 11 predicted proteins | sample 2041341 | NCBI WGS metagenome assembly RCMY01 (sample SAMN09708234, study PRJNA481090) | Marine sediment metagenome, whole genome shotgun sequencing project. | reverse complement strand
GGCTGCTAATTTAGTACTAATTGGCAATCAGTTATTGCATTGGAAAAAGAAACACCGTAAATTCACTCCTTCATAATTACGTGTTTATTTAAAAGCGATTTAAATAAAATGAATTTGTCAGGTTCCAATAAAGCAATTTACGCAACAAGGTGCGTAATTGTGTGAAGGCTGAAGCCTACCGTCTCGTGCGCAGATATCCGTCGCGTTCTGTCGCTAGGCTTGTCAGCGACTTTCCTGTGGGAGCTATCACTCCAAAGGTCGGCAGGATTGACAGACTATTGCGAGAAGAGGCTCAATTGACCGGCAAGAAAGAGATGTCCTTCTGGAGTTACGCCAGAATCGCTCAGGATGTGTTTGGTTCAACATGCCGCTGTAGGCTGTTTAGCCAAGTGCCTTACAAAAAATGGATTCGGAATGATGTAGAGGAGCTTGTACCTAAATACGTGAAGAAAGGGTACTGACGAGATTGATAGCGGATAGGCAGCGACTGTCACCAGCCACCGCCCTCCTAAGAACCGGGCATGCGAGTTTACCCGCACACGGCTCAAGCCCTCCTGAAGCCGTTTACATGACCCAGCGTCCACCAGCATCATTATGCTGTTGAACTGCCTTTGCGATAAGCATTTGTAGTCGACGTCCCTGTGACTGTGCCGGTTGCCGGTCGATCTGGCTCTGTGCACGATCACTAGATGAGGATGCACCAGTCATCGAGCGACTTGATGCCGTCATTTGCATTTCCTCATATAGTCGATTCTCCAGACTATCTCGCAATGAAAGACCAGTTGAACGTGGGCCCGCATTCGCGGCAAGCCACAGAGGACTTGTATCCCCGCCGTTACAGCGAGGCATTTGCTTGTTCCGACCTCTCAAACCCGCACTGTCATCAGCGTTGACTCACATCAGGCTGTCCTGCCGAGGCGGGGGCAATACAGGGTTTCCACGTTCCGCTAAAACAAGCACATTGAGTTAGGTGCCAGCTATCGACCGGGAAGCTTGCGAACCACGAGTCCATACTTTACAACCAGACTACCGCTTCCATTACCATTTTTGTCAAGCGTAAAACAACCACTTTCGCTTGTTAGCATTGACGATCGTTGTAACGTATCCTGGCATCGGCAATCATGTCAGCTCGGCGGCGCTGATTCTAATCCAGGTTGTCGCTTATCTGCCAGCCGGCTTGTCGTGATATCGTCTGTTGGATATGCATGCCAGCCGCGCGATAGAACAGCAGGTAGCTCGCCGGCATGACGAGCAGAGCCACAACCTGGTTATGAAACCATACATAGGCTGACACAGAGAATGGAAATGAAGTACGTTGACCTGCAACCAACCAAGAAACCAGCTTGAGCGAATCCCTGCCATTGGCAGCTCGCCAGCGATTCTGGTGGGTCAATCAGAACCAGACCTTTAAGCAGGAGTTTAACGGTGGATATCTATGGTCCCCCAAGCGCAAGGCCAACGGGCATCGCAATGCTTTTTACGAGTTCATGCGAGAAGTGGCGCCTGGCAATATCGTGTTCAGTTTCAAGGACGCACGTATTCAAGCCATAGGGGTAGCCACAGATTTTTGTTACGAAGCGCCGAAACCTGCAAGCTTTGGTGAGACCGGCAAGTACTGGAACAATGTCGGCTGGAAAGTGCCGGTTCAGTGGACGCGCTTGATGCAGCCCATACGCCCGTCAGACCACATGAATACCCTCGGCCCACTGCTGGCGGATAAATACGCCCCCTTGCGAATGAACGGATATGGTTTGCAAGCGGTCTACCTGACAGAGATTTCACAGTTCATGGCCTTTGAACTAGCACGGTTGATTGGGCCGCCGGAGCGCGAGTTGATTCGGGGTGAGTTAACCACTGATTTCGATCAACTTGCTGGCGGCCGAGCGCGAACGGAAATGAACGAATGGGAAGATCATCTCGAACGCCAGATCATAGAAGCAAAAGACATCAATGAAACCGATCGCGAATCGCTGGTCAAGGCACGACGAGGCCAGGGTCGGTTTCGAGAGCGTGTACTCGCTATTGAAGCGAGTTGCCGTGTAACAAAAGTGGATCGTCGTGAGCACCTGATAGCCAGTCATTGCAAACCATGGCGCGACTGTGCCGACGCCGAAGAGCGCCTCGATGGAGAAAACGGACTGATGTTGACCCCAACCATCGATCACCTGTTCGATAGAGGTTTCATCACTTTCGAGAATGCAGGTGCTCTGATTGTGTCGCCTTCAGCCGACAAACTTTCCCTCACGCGTATGGGTATTGATGTGGATAGAGGCATGAACGTTGGTGCGTTCAGCGAAGGACAGAAGCGTTACCTGGAGTTTCATCGGGAGCAGGTTTTTTTGGAGTCGCGTGTTGGTTGAGAGAAGCTTTCTCAGTGTCCTATCGGGCTGAATTCCCACAGTTGCACTGTGGCACCTAGAATGTCATGAAGCCATTCCCCTACGCCGTATGGTTTTTAACTAGAAATCAACAACTTCCGCCTGTATCGATTCACGCGGATTGAAAGGAGTATCAATTGAGCATTGAATCAGATGACCAATACTTGCTAAAAGGATTGGATGCCGAGGCAGTCGGTTTATTTAAGGAGCAAGGCTTCATCGTCCAGAGCGGATCCATCGCTCGAAAAGAAACTGTGCCATCGCTAGCCCGATCAACAGAGCAAGAACGAGCAAAGCTACTCGCTGAACACATTCTGGAGGAGCACGACGGCCAACTACGATTCACACAAGATCACGCTTTCAACTCCCCAAGCGGGGCTGCATCAGCCGTATTGGGGAGACCCAGCAATGGATGGATAGAGTGGAAACATGCCGACGGTCGCTCACTGAGTGAAGTGATGCGCGTTTCGCGCTCCAGTGGGGACCCTATGCTGAGCGAGTCCAAGCGCGCTGAGATACTCGCAAAAAGCGAGCAGCTTATCAGTGAGGGGAAGATATATACACAGCCGCAACTGAATCGGTACTACTCAACTTTCCGTGAACGATTCGGTCCAGAAATTCTGAGAGGACTCGACGGCGAGGCATTGTTGAGTTTCATGCATGACTTGGGTAATAGAGACAGCCTGGTTTATTGGCTTGAGTTCAAGAACGATGAAGAATTTGACACGAAGTGCTTCGGCAGTATCGCAGGTGGAAGCGCACTGAAATTCCGAATTTTTCGGCGAAAGGAAACAGGCCATTGGCAGGCCGGCAGTGAGCGAAACAAGAATAAGCCGCAGGACATATCGATAGAGGAGGTGATTGGAATAGCCCGAGAGCATAGAGATCAGCTACTTGAAGGTGTAAAGCTTCTTGAGAGCCTTCCAGAGGACGCGACAGATGACGACTACGCCCTGCTTCAAGACCAGATGGATGAGATGGCGCCGGACGTGAGCAGGCTCGCCTGGGGGCATAAGTATTTCAGTCTACTTTTCCCAGACAAACTTGATGATTACCACAGTACTGACTGGCAGCGATTTCATTTACTGAAGATGCTGCAACTTCCACCCGAGGGTCATGGACGATACATCGGGGCGGGTCGTTTTGTGTCCGCCGCCAGGGAAGTTAACCTCTCGTTGAATCAGCTAGCGGCTACCTTGAATGCTGTCCAGAGCAGACTACATCGCTATTGGCGGGTAGGCACGAAAGATGGGACGAGCAACGTCAGCCACTGGCAGATGATGCAAGAGCGCGATTGCATCGCAATAGGATGGAGCAAGCTAGGCGATCTTTCCTGGGTTACTTCGAAAAGAGAAAATCTGGATAAGCTGAAGAAGCAATTCAGTGCAAAGTACCCCGAATTGATACCAACAACGATCGGGAGGAATTGTTCTCAGATTGCTCAATTCATCGATGGTATGAAGGAAGGCGATATCGTCCTGGCGGCGGACGGCAATACGATTCTCGGAATTGGCCGTGTCATTGGGCAATACCGATATGAGCCTGAAATGGAATTTCCGCATCAGAGACCGATTGAGTGGTTGAATGTCGGTGACTGGAAAATGCCGTTTGACGAAGGACTGCGCTCAACGGTCCGCGAAATCAAGAAATTCAATGAAAACATCATTGCAGTGGAGGAGCGCATTCAGTCTGCGGTCCCACCTGTCAAGCCAGAGACGACAGCTCCCATAGTCAAACGCAACATTCGCCTCGAAGGAGTTTCAGATCGTATTCAATCCGTTCTGGAACGCAAAGGGCAAGTCATCTTGTATGGGCCGCCGGGAACCGGAAAGACCTATTGGGCGGAGCTTGCCGTAAACGATCTAGCGGCAATCTCAGCCTTTGGAAAGAGATTTGACGATCTGCTGGAAACTGAAAAACAGGTTGTGACGGGCGAAGGTCAATCACTGGGTATGGTGAGGCTGTGTTGCTTTCATCCTGCCTACGGGTATGAAGATTTTCTGGAAGGCTATCGCCCATACTTGGTTAACGGTCAGGTGTCGTTCGAACTTCGAGACGGCGTATTCAAGAACCTTTGCCTCGATGCAGCCGAGGCACCAGAGCGTAACTTCTACCTGATTGTGGATGAGATCAATCGAGGGGACATTCCGCGGATTTTAGGAGAATTGCTGACAACGCTGGAAAAGGACAAGCGTGGTAAACGCATCGTTTTACCGGTTAGTCAGAAAGTCTTTAGTGTGCCTCGCAATGTCTACCTGGTTGGGACCATGAACACGGCCGATCGGTCCATATCGCTCCTGGATGCAGCACTGCGTCGACGTTTTGGCTTTGTCGAAATGATGCCGGATGGGAAGGTACTTGGGAGCGCCAATGTCAATGGAATTCCGTTGAGTGCCTGGTTCAACGCCCTCAATGAACGAATTCGTCAGCACGTGGGAAGGGACGCCCGCAACCTGCAGATTGGCCATTCCTACCTGATGCAATCGGGAAGCCCCATCAAGGATATCGCGGCTCTGAAGAGAGCAATCAGAGGCGATATCATCCCGCTTCTGGAGGAATACTGTTACGAAGACTACGGCACACTCGGCAATATTCTGGGTACAGATCTTGTTGATATCGGGCTGCAGCGTATTCGTCAGGAGCTGTTTGAGGATGATCAGGAGGAGAGCCTTATCCAGGTATTATCAGCTATGTTCCCGGAGATGATGACTTCATCAGAAGCCATATTATCTGACGAATCGCCGCTGGACGACATCAGTGAAGAGGATGAAGACAATGGTGCCGACGGCGCATGAGTGAAGCTGCGCACTCCATTACCCTGTCGGAATGGGAGACAAGAGGGCCAGCAGGCTGCGATGAGCTAACGGGAAGATTTCTGGACGAGACCGACGCCAGCAAGGGCGTGGCGGCAACACTGGCTGATTCCCGATTGCTCGAACTGACAGAGTTGCGTAGCGGGCTCAAAGTAAAAGCGTTTTCACACGTAGGTCGAATCCGAATCGGTGACTTGGATGTCACTGTGCTGCCGAAGTTGCGCGGTTCTTCGATGTTGGGGTTACTACGCTACGCCTATGGTTTTCGACGCCTGAACCTGATTTCCGACACCTCCCATTTCAGCGAGCCGTGTGGTTTTGAGGATCTGCTGGTCGCCCAGTTGAACACCGAAGTGCAGGAACTTCTGTCTCGTGGATTGCAACGCTCTTACATCGTACGAAACGAACCATTGGGATCGCCTCGTGGCCGTATTGATATTCAGCAATTGGCTCTCCAGGGCGGTACGGTCACGGCAACACTCGCCTGCAGGCACTATCCGCGCACCGAAAACACGCTGTTAAATGGTGTGCTGATCGCCGGGCTGATGTTGGCCTCATCGATAGCGAGCAACGTCGAACTTCGTCGAGAGTCCAGACGGCTAGCCGGCCTAATCGAAGAGCAGGTGTCTCATGTAAGTCTGAATTCCGCGGTAATGAATCAGGTAGATCGGCAGTTGACCCGGCTGACGAAGAGTTATCAGCCCGCCATGTCAATCATACGGTTGCTGGTTGAGTCGCAGGGAGTTGCCCTTGAAGGGAAGTCCATCACCAATCGGCTGCCAGGCTTCATGTTCGACATGAATGCATTCTTTCAAGCAATCCTGTCCCGGTTTCTTCGAGAAAACTTGCAAGGCTACAGCGTCATCGACGAACACAGCCTGAAAGGGATGATGCGATACAACCCGAATTTCAGCCCGCCGCGCAGGTCTCCAACTCCTCGCCCGGATTACGTCATCAAGCAGGGAAATAAAATATGCTCAATTCTCGATGCAAAGTATCGGGATATCTGGGAGAAGGATCTGCCACGCCATATGCTGTATCAGCTAGTCGTCTATGCCGTCAGTCATCGTAATCAGCCTCGTAGCACCATTCTGTATCCAACCTTCCATCCGGGCGCACGCGAAACTCGCATTGACGTGATGGATCCTGTCTACGGCAAGATGATAGGGCAGGTTAGAATGTGTCCTGTGAACCTTGAGCGGTTGGAGGCTTTAGTTAATGACTCTACGGCGAAGGGTAGGCGAGAGAGAGGAGAGTACGCGTTCAGGTTGGCGCAGTTGGATGGGTGAGTGTGGTGTCAGTGGTGGGGAGGCTCATGGCGCGACACATGGGGGTTTCGTGTGCTGGTTGTCGTAAACTATTTTTAACGCCAAAATTCAGCTCTCTGGCAGAATACAATGCTTGGGTAGGTGTTTTGAGCTGTTCTGATCTAGGCAGACTGTAAAGTAGTACGCCTTCATACTTCTCAACTCACCAGGCCACCCATGGAGATTTTGATCATCCACAAAGTTATTGGGGCTGGCAATATTTTCCGGTGTCGATAGGCAAATTCAACCAGTGCCTCGGGCTCAATGATCGTATTGCCTTTTAAGTCAGATGGATAATCACCATTGACCGCGAACAAGTAACATTCGGCATCATCTGACTCCAAGGCCTTTCTGATGGGAGATGCTCCGCTCTTGACCTGAACAATGGCGCGCCTGTCACCTATTTTGGAGACAATGACGAACTCGTAAGCACCGTTACTTTTTTTAGCGCTGGAAGGGATCAAGAACCCATTCAACTCCATCTGCAGGTACAAACCAACAAGATCCTCCAGCCCTTCATCGTCAATCAAAGCGAGGAAAGAATCGCGTTCGCGAGTCTCAGAAGAGTCGTGACCAGACAAGGCCAAAGTGTGTCGTTCAGCACTGCGGTTCCTTATACGGCAGTAAGCCTGCCCCTGCCGGAGTGCATTTTTGACACCGGAAGGTACCTCCGATGAAAGAAAATTTGATTTTATCCAACGGCAAGGGAACTGGTGGGAAAGTTCCTTTTCCACGCTTGTTTTTCCAGACTGATACCGGTATTAGCCGTCGATGCAGCCGAGGTGATAGTGTCCTTTCAAATCCACAATCCAGACTAGATCTCCAAGTTTTGTGTTTTGTACGAAGCGTATCGCAACTTCGTGGCTATTCAGTGCTTCGGATTTCAGAAACTTCACGCTCTTTTCGCGAGTCAGATTGTCTTCGGTGGTTTGAGCTATGGCCCAGCCTGTGCCGATGAAGTTCTCATTGAGCATCCTGTCGATCAGGAGCTGACGCTCCGGTTGAAACATCCCAGAAGGTTTGGTTTTCAACCGCCATACTCGCGGTAACTCGATGGTGCTCTGCATGCGACCGGATGTCCTTTGTGCGGGATGTGCTGACTTCAGTGGGAATGTTGGCACTGGGGCGATTGTATGCCTACTCGCATCGAACCTCGGAACCAATCGTAGGGTGTGTGCCTTGAGTGCGATGCGCACAGGATGCCGAATCCGTGATGTGCCGATAACAGACGGAGTAACCTCAGCTGGTTCCCCACGCCGTCTCTTACATGAGAAAATGCAATCGAAACTCAGCACCGAAAGGGGTCCCTTTTTGGGCGCCTGAAAAGCATTCGACTTCAGCCTATTTAGGTCATCACTCACGGCATGCGAATATCAATACCACTGCGAACTAATCAGAGGCTTCGGAAGCCTTTGCTGACGCCCTGTCGCGTCCGCACCATCACAGTATGAGTACGCATGGAACCCGTCCACAGACGACAATGAGCTGCCTTATGTGCTTAAATCTCTGTGATAAATTTCACAGCACGGATACTCTGAAGAATGTCGTCTACCTCCACCAACCTCGTCTCGGATTCCTGGGCGATTGCTGATCGGTCATGCCGGTGCGTCGTTACCGCAGCCCGCTGCGGCGTCCACACCCGATGACATCAATACAGTGGCAATCGATCAGTGAGTGACAAATCTCATCGAGTTATCCACAGTTTGCAGGGATAACTGGAGAGCATAAAAGTTCGATTCTGTGATTAAAGGCAGAATGGCTCTACTGATATCTGTAATCATGAATTTTGGACCAACCACTGATAGCTCTCAATAATGCGACGAAGGCACGTATCAGTTCAGTGGCGTAGTGGTGAAGATGTGACTTTATGAACATGCGAGTAATTGAAAATGCGCCGACGATGAAGACACTGGAACTGAGTCTGGTAAATCACGACTATCCAGGTTTCAAGCCTGTCCAAGGACGCGCCTCTATAGCAGACATTTATCGAAAACGCAGGCGCTGTGGCATTTACATTTTAAGGTTCAAAAACGACGAAATCTATGTCGGCAAGGCTGTCGATGTTACGCGACGCTACGTCCAACACAGCAAAACGCATGACGACATTACACACATCAGCTTCAAACCAACAGCCAAGGTCAGACTGGATGAAGAAGAACGCAGTATGATCTGGAATCTGGATAAAGAAGGTTTCTATCTACGCAATATCCTTTTCACGAGTATGCCAAGAGGAGAGTCAGATTTTGAACTTGTTATGACATTGGACGAGCAGCGAAGGTGGATGGAAGACTTCAGCGAACCTGAATTGTCAGGAACTCGGGCAATTGACGACACACTACGTAGAAAATACAAGCAAAGATTCCAAAAATTCCTGCTACAGCCATATGCCGACCCTGCTATTGCGGTCCTGCGTCAATACGTTCGGTTGGGCATCCCTTATCCGTTGAAAAGCGAGACATCCTTTTGGTGTTGTTCCTGCCTGCCAACGTACAGCAGCAGTAAAACAACTGTCTACTCCAGAATCAATGTCAACTGGCAGGAAGTTTTAGCAGTTTATGCTTATGAAGATATTTTGTGCTCGTCCTTTCATCTCGCAATAACACCTTTGCAGGATGCCTATGGTGAGTCGTTGGACCTGCTCTTCAATACTTATCCTGGACTGGAATACACGGATAACTACTACGAGCCGGGCGGACATGATCAGATCAATCTTATAGCACGCGGAATTGACTTAATACACGATCTGCTAGCTGATCACACGGTTGTCCGCGCAATTAGATTGTTTAACCTTCGTCTGATGACAAAAGGACCATGCATTTTCCAGAGATATCATTGCATGGATCTGGCCGATAGGCTCCTTTATGTCAGGACTGCTGTCGATAGCAGTTTAGCAGGCGACCAGCAATAACAAGTCTATTCAAAGCAGAGCTCCGAGAGCCTCAGTCGGCGCCAGATCATGGGGTTGACGCCCCGCACAGCTGTCTTGATGGTGTAGATGCTGAGCACGTAAACCTGCAGGCATTTGATCCTCATTCGACAAATTCCGGACGGCTACCGGACGTGTCAAGAGTACCCCGCTTTTTTAATGCTCTCCGTTCAGGACTATCACTGCTAGTCAGATAAATCCGAGGTTTTTCACCCATGCGATGTCTACTAACCCTACGCTGGCGTCGTTCTGGCTCGGCAATTCTACGAAAACATCCGGTGCATCGGACGTTAACTTTACGATCTGTTTGTCAATTTCTTTACGTAAGCGTAGTTCTGCTCGGCAGGTGTATTTACTTCTACACTTGTGAGTGCTGTTCCCGTGAGTGCCGGGTATGTCTGCCAGGTCGTTACTGAATTGGTGAGTGGTATCGAATACTGGCCGCCTGCTTCGACGATTGCTTGCGCTTATACTCCGGCATCTACATTGATAGGGAGTACTTGATTGGATGGTGACACTGCTGTACATACCCCAAACGCTCATGGGGCTTCTAGGAGCGTCAATTTTGTGACCAACGACGAACTCGACGAAGTTCTCTACCTCCAGCTCGCGATTGCCTGGGCAGGCGAAGCAGACACCGACCCTAAGCGGTTGGGCTGGTGGCGCACGGGCATGTGTGACGAATACGGAGGTGAAGACCTCCTCAAGCGCCTCGTCCCGAAAACTTGGCAGTGGGCTGTTCTGGAATCGACGCGGGCTGCGGCGAAGAAGGTGGACGATCGAGCGCGGAATCGGGCAGAGGATCCAGACAACCTCATCACGCTGTACCGGCTGGGATTCGAGGTTGATGAACAACTCGACGAACGGCTTCTCGAGCTGAAACAGTGCGGTGTGCCATTGAGTGAGTCATTCCCTGATCTGGCGGTTTTGTTCGAGAAGTGGTCTGATGAGCGGCTGAAGTCATGGTTGGGAAAACTAGAGGAAGCAGGTTACTCGTCCACGGCAACGGGAAGACGTCTCAAAGGCACTGCGCCGAAAGATATCAGTGCTGCGGCAAGGCAACTCGCGGCAGCATTGCTTCCGCTCGACCGTAAGTACGCACTACCGTATTTTCGGATCGGTAGATGAAGATATCGACGTCTGAATGTAGGCCATATCGTGAGGCTACAGAGATTCACTGTCGTTTGATCAAGTGCCCGCTGGTGCTCGAGGAGTCGCGCGCGTATTGGCAGAGGGCATCGCAGGTGGGCGGGGTACCCAGTAGCAAGGAGGCATTTGAACAATACTGGTTCGGAGCCAAGAGCTTGCCTTGGGTGAAGGTTCTCCTACTGAACCTGCAGACGCGGTTTGGCGCGTTTCCCGACTCCCTTCAGGTGCTCCACAGCTGGACCTCCATGTCGCCTGACACCAGAGCCGCGATATGTCATTGGCATCTGCAGTTGACCGATCCGCTTTACAGGGCATTCACGGGAGACTACCTGGTCTCCCGTAGAGAGTTGGCCCGCCCGGAGATCCATGGTAGTTCCGTCGTCTCCTGGATCAATGATAACGGCCAGCCCAGTTGGACTTTGGCGACGAAAAAGAAGCTCGCGTCGAGATTACTCGCGGTCGCTAGTTCTGCGGGTTTGATTGATGGGCAAAGAGACCCAAGAACCCCGGTATTGCCTCGAATTACTGACGACGCCCTGACTTACATTCTTTACCTGCTGCGCATCGTAGCCTTTTCAGGCTCTCGGCTTGACAACGCCTACCTCGGCTCGGTGGGACTCAATGGTCCTTTTCTCGAGGCGAGGCTCCGCAAGCTCCCATCACTGAAATTTCAGCGAGTTGCTGACGTGGTCGAATTCAACTGGCAATACCCGACTCTTGCTGCATGGGCAGAAGCCGAACTTACGAGCTATGAGGTGACATCATGAGCATCACTTCAACCCAACTTGATGAAGCGTTCGTCGCCCTGCGCAAGGACCTGTTAAATGAAAACGGCCCGCAGATCTCCACCATGCGGAACTACCGATTTGCCATTGTCCCGTACGCACCGCGTGACGAGTTCAAGCTTCGCGGCAAGGTTCAGGGGCTCGTGAGCGAGTTGACTGCTGGCGGGTGGGTAGTCCTGACGATCTCACTGCAAAAGCTGCTACTTGAACGGGTACGGAAGCTGGGTGACAAGGTGGTCGAACGCCTGATCGACAATGAGCGCAGCATCGGGAAAAATTCGCCCGAGAGAGGCTTGAACTATCTCAGTCAAAAGATCTGCAACCAAATTGAGGGACCCGATGGCATTGCGGCTGATGTCTGTGCCGAAATTCGAGAGTTCGTTGACGCGAATCCAGATAAGGCCGAGCGTACCTTGGTCATTGTTGGCAGGGCCGGCTCTCTCTTTCCGTTCTTTCGAACATCGTCTCTACTGAAGTTCGTCGATGGCCGAACTCAAAACGTGCCGGTTGTACTTTTGTATCCAGGCGACCGCCGTGGGGCGACGGGACTGTCGTTCATGGGCGTAGTACCCGCAGACGGCGACTACCGCCCGCGCATCTATCCTTAGGTGCAATCGAATGAAGTTTGAGGCCCCAGTATGAAGATCAAAGATCTATTCGCGTCGGACGTCACTCGTGACATAGCTCCTGTCGTCTATTTTCACGAGCAGAGCCCCGAAAAGCTCCAGTCCGAGGTGAGCGAGTACATCGTCACCGGAGGCTTCCCGGACGAACATCCCAATCACAAGCGCGTTCCTGATGGAATCCATGAACAGTACGTTCATCTGTTGCGAGCCATTCTCGAAGAACTGGGTCGTAGCGGTGGTCCGGATCTTCCGGCGTCATGGATCTCCGGCTTTTACGGCTCCGGTAAGTCGAGCTTTGCCAAGCTCTTGGGGCTGGCGCTCGATGGCGTTGAACTTCCAGATGGCAAGTCGATGGCAGAGGCGCTGCTTGCGCGTGACAGCTCACCAAAGGCGTCGGAATTCAGAGACGCATGGGGTGAGCTGCGAAAACAAATCGACCCCATTGCGGTCGTCTTCGACATTGGCGGCCTGGCTCGCGACGACGAACATATTCATTCGGTATGCGTGCGTCAGGTTCAGAC
>RCMY010004213.1_pt1 | contig 12507 bp, 6 predicted proteins | sample 2041341 | NCBI WGS metagenome assembly RCMY01 (sample SAMN09708234, study PRJNA481090) | Marine sediment metagenome, whole genome shotgun sequencing project. | reverse complement strand
CCCACCCGGGCGGCCCCTCCTCGCCAATCTCCCCCCGCCGTTACTGTTTGGCGGCGTGATCTTGTTTGCCAGCCTTATGCTGGCGTTTTTCGCCGGGGCTTTTGCGCCCTATGATCCGAACGCTTTCGACTATGGCGCGCTTTTGCAAGGCCCTACGCGCGCGCACCCCTTTGGTACCGACAATTTTGGCCGCGATGTGCTGTCTCGCGTGATCCATGCCTATACGACCGACATGCAGATCGCCATTTTTGCGACGATCTTTCCCTTTTTCTTTGGAACCATAATTGGCGCGCTTGTCGGCTATGCTGGCGGTTTTGCCGAAACCCTGTTTGGCCGTGTGGTTGATGCCGTCATAACATTTCCATTCCTTGTTCTGGTCATTGCAATTGTCTCGGTACTTGGTCCGGGGCTCGTGAATATGTACATCGCCGTGGGCATCGTTGGCTGGGTTTTCTATGCCCGTATTATCGCGGCTGAAATCAAGGTTCAAAAGCGGCTCGACTATGCTGATGCGGGCCGCGCGATGGGCTACACCCATCTTCGCATCATCTTTGTTCATCTTCTGCCCAATGCCATTACACCCGCCATCGTTTATTGGATGACGGATATGGCCTTGGCGATCCTGCTTGGTTCCAGCCTTGGCTATCTTGGCCTTGGCGCGCAGCCGCCCACCGCCGAATGGGGCGTTCAAATCGCCGACGGTAAAAATTTCATGACAACGGCGTGGTGGATATCCGTTTTCCCCGGCCTCGCCATCATCCTGACCGGGCTTGGCTTTAGCCTTACAGGCGACGGTTTGGCCGAACTTCTAAGGACCAAGCGATGAACGCCATTGGCCAAGATATAGCGCTGGACGTGCGCAACCTTACAACGACATTTGGCGGTGGCAGCCTGATTGCGGTGAATGACGTGTCATTTACGGTAAGGACCGGCGAGGTGCTTGGCCTTGTCGGTGAAAGCGGATCGGGCAAAAGCATTACCCTGCGGTCCATCATGCGGCTTTTGCCAAGTTCGGCAGGGGTTGCAGGGCAAGTCATGTGGCAAGATCGCGATGTCCTGACCATGACAAGCCGCGACCTGCGCCGGGTGCGTGGTGGCCAAATCTCGATGATTTTTCAAGAGCCGTCGACGGCGCTGAACCCTGTGTTAACCGTCTTTACCCAGATTGAGGAAAACCTAGCGGCGCATACCGATCTGGATCATGCGGGCCGTGCCGTACGTGCCCGTGAATTGATGGATTTGGTTGGTATTCCCGATGCGTCGCGGCGGTTGAAAGAATATCCCCATCAGTTCTCGGGTGGTATGCGCCAAAGGGTGATGATTGCCATCGCTCTGGCGTCAAACCCAAAACTTTTGTTGGCGGATGAACCGACAACGGCGCTTGATGTGACCATCCAGGACCAAATCCTCAAGCTTATCCTAGACCTGCGTGATGAGTTGGCGATGAGCGTTGTGCTGGTGACCCATGATCTTGGCGTCGTTGCGGCCACCTGTGACCGCATGGCGGTGATGTATGCCGGACGGATCGTTGAAACGGGTGTGGTGGCTGACGTGTTCGCACAGCCAAATCATGCCTATACGCGCGGCCTTCTTGGCTCTGTGCCCCATGCTGGAACCGAGCGCACCATGCTTTTGTCGATTGAGGGCACGCCGCCACCGCTAAACAGAATTCCCGCTGGTTGTGCCTTTAACCCGCGCTGCGATTTCGTTTCCGATCCATGCCGCCTGCGGGTGCCCGCGTTGCAGGAAATCGCCAAGGATCGTTGCGTTGCTTGTTTCAACAAAGACGCCGTTATCGCCGCAGGATCACCAATATGACCGAAGATATCCTCATCTCTGCCGAAAGGATCAGCAAGCATTTCCCGCTTCCACAAGGCATAATAAGCCGGTTATCGGGAGAAGCCGCGCCTGTGGTCCATGCACTGAATGGCGTGAGCTTTGATATTCGGCGCGGCGAAACGCTGGGCGTTGTCGGTGAAAGCGGTTGCGGAAAATCCACGCTGGCACGCTGCCTTGTGCGGCTGCATGAATGCGACGAGGGGCGTATCCTGTTCGAAGGGCAAGATATCGCAGCCCTAAGAGGCACAGCCCGACGCGCCTTTAACCGCCGCGTCCAGATGATCTTTCAAGACCCGTTCAGTTCGCTCAATCCCCGGATGAAGGTTCGCCGTATTTTGGGCGAAGCGCTGAGCGTTCATCAGATGCGCCCAGCCGCCGAAATCCCCGCCCGGATTGAGGAGCTTTTGAAACTGGTGCGGTTGAACCCCGATGCCGCAGATCGCTATCCGCATGAATTTTCGGGGGGTCAGCGCCAACGGATCGGCATCGCCCGTGCGCTGGCCGTAGAGCCGGAAGTTCTGGTTGCCGATGAACTTGTGTCAGCGCTTGACGTATCCGTGCAGGCGCAAGTGGTAAACCTGTTGCTGGATTTGCAGGAACGGCTTCACTTGACTGTGGTTTTTGTTGCCCATGACCTGCGGCTTGTGCGCCACATCTCGCACCGCGTTGTTGTTATGTATCTTGGCAAAGTGGTGGAGGTCGCGCCAACCGAGGCGCTGTTCTCACACCCCAGCCACCCCTACACACGCGCGCTGTTGGCCGCCGCGCCAGACCTTGACCCAACACGCCGCAGCCGCACAGTCGCCGCACAAGGGGAACTTCCCAGCCCGATCAATCTGCCGTCGGGGTGCCTGTTTCACACCCGCTGCCCGCTGGTGATCGACCGCTGTCGCACAGAACGCCCGCAACTGACCAACCGCGGAAAGTTGCACCAAGCGGCCTGCCACGTTACCGAATTCAACCCATCCGAGGCACAAACATGAGCTATACAGCCTTTCAATCCCGCATCGCGCAAATCAATGACATCATTTGCACCGTCAATCTTTTGGGTTGGGATGCCCGCACGATGATGCCAGCAGGCGGCATTGATGCACGGGGCCATCAGGTGGCAACTTTGACCAGCCTTGCCCGCGATCTGGCAACCGGGGATGACATGCGCCGCGTGATGGACGCGGCGCGCGATGAGCTTGCCTCCGTGCCAAAGGATGACATGCGCCAGCGCGCCGTAGCACAGGCCGATTTTGAAATCAGCACCCTCAGCCGTATCCCCGCGCGCGTTATCTCTGAAATGGCTGGCTTAAAAACCCGGGCCCATGCCGCCTGGGCCGAAGCACGCGCGCAAAACGATTTTGCCGGATACGCCCCGTTATTGGACCGCATGATGGCCATGCAGCGCGAAATCTCGGCGGCCATTGGCGGCGGCAAACATCCCTATGATCCGCTGATCGGCATGTATGAACCGGATATGACCTATGCCGAATTGCAGGTCATCTATGACCGACTCAAAGCTGCATTGGTGCCGCTTATCGAACGCGCCACAGCAGAACCGCAACCAAATGTGGATTTTCTAGGCCGCTCCTTCCCGATCCCCGCGCAAAAAGCCTTTGGTATGATGATCGCCGAACGCATGGGGTATGATCTGAACCGGGGCCGACTTGACGATACGGTCCATCCGTTTGAGATTTCCTTTACCCGCGACGATGTCCGCATCACCAGCCGCTTTCGCGAGGCCTGGGCCCCCGGTGGCATCTTTGCGCTGTGGCATGAGGCGGGGCATGGCATGTATGAACAAGGTGTTGCGCCGGAGTTTTCGCGCAGCATTTTTGCGACCGATCTTATCAACCTTTATGCGGTTGGTGGCGCAAGTTTTGGCATGCACGAATCTCAGTCGCGGCTCTGGGAAAACCGTATCGGACGTTCCCGCCAATTCTGGGATCTACATTTTGGCGACTTCCGCGATCATTTTCCCGAACAGCTTGCCGGTGTCACGCCCGATGAACTTTGGCGCGCCGTCAACCGGGTGAAAGCGGGCCACATCAGAGTCGAAGCGGACGAGTTGACCTATGATATGCACATTATACTGCGGTCCGAGATTGAGGCCGCGCTGATGGTCGGCGACATTAAGGTGGCCGATCTACCCGGCATTTGGGCAGAAAAAATGCGCGCTTATTTGGGGGTGGAGGTGCCGAACGACACGCTTGGCGTTTTGCAGGATGTCCACTGGTCGCATGGCTATGTTGGATCGTTCCCAACCTATACGCTTGGCAATATCATGTCGTCCCAATACTTTGCCAAAGCGCAACAATCAGATGGTGTGTCCAAAGGGCTGAAAACGGGCGACTACGCCCCATTGCGGGGTTGGCTTACGGAGCAAATCTATCGTCATGGTCGGTCTTCGTCGCCCAAGGAAACACTTCAGCGCGTCACCGGCGGCGGGCTTGACACAGCACCCTATATTGCCGACTTGACCGCCAAGGTTGAGGCGTTGACCACATGAGCCACCAACAGATTTGTACCGCTGACCTTTATGATCTGCATCACGACCGCATAGCAGTTTGTGAATTGCAGTTTCGAAGTTTTGGCGAACCGCGAAGTTTTTTTGGCCCTTGTGAGACGGTTGCGACGTTTGAAGATCACACACCCGTCCTGCGCGCATTGGAGACTGAGGGGCGCAGGCGGGTTTTAGTGGTGGATGGCCAAAGCTCACTTCGGGTCGGGCTGATGGGCGACCGATTGGCCGAAACTGGCCAGCGCAACGGTTGGGCCGGTGTCATCATCAATGGCGCGATCCGGGATAGTCTTGGCATTGACGCGCTCGGCATCGGCGTGCGCGCCCTTGGCACAACGGCAAGGCGGGGGTGGGCCTCGGCTCCCTCGCTTTTTGGCAAGGCCGTGTCTTTTGGTGGCGTGACATTCGCACCAGGTGATTGGATCTATGCTGATCGTGATTGCGTCATCACCGCAGCGTCAGAACTACCGCTGCCACGCTAAAGCTAGGCTTGTCCCGATTTTGTTTCGATCTCTTTCGAGCAATGTTTGCAATGAAGGAGAGAAGACATGGCACCAAGATACAGCGACGAGTTTCGACGTGATGCTGTGCGCATCGCAACCACCAGCGGCCTGACGCGCCCGCAAGTTTCATCCGATTTAGGGGTTGGGCATTCGACATTGAACAAATAGGGCCACATGAAGACGTCGAAAAAGAGAACGTCCGTCTTCGCAAGGAAGTCCGCCTTCTGGGTGAGGAGTATCCGTCTTGGCCTTGTTGCATAGATCGTCGGTTGGGTGGTATTGACGGGGTTTGTTTCGATCAGGATGCTGCTCATGCCGCACAAGTTCAATGCTACTCGTCGGGCAAAAATACCCAGGCAGAAGCACCGTATGACCAACTGGGCTGACTACAACGAGAGTTTGCGGCGACGCGGTGATTTGACGGTTTGGATCAGCGATGAGGCGCTTGGCCTGTGGTCGGCGGCACGCCGAACAACGCGTGGTGGGCAGCGTCGGTATTCTGATCTAGCGATTGAACTTTGTCTGACCTTGGGCATGGTTTTCAAGCAACCGCTGCGCCAGACCCAAGGCCTTATGCGCAGCATCGCGGGGCTACTGGGGGTTCAGATAGCCGTACCGGATTTCTCAACCCTGTCTCGCCGGGGCAACGGACTGTTATCGCAGACGCGCCCAAGGACGGACAGCCGCGCCGCGATCCACCTCGTTGTTGACAGTACCGGCCTGAAGATTTTCGGCGAGGGTGAATGGCTTGAGGAAAAGCATGAAACCAAGCGCAAGCGGTGCTCCTGGCGCAAGCTGCACCTCGGTCTCGATCTCGTCAGCGGCGAGATTGTCTGCTCTGATCTGACCACGGATGACATCGGCGATCCAACGGCCTTACCAGGCCTGCTTGATCAAGTCGACGGCCCGGTTGCTCTCTTTCTGGCAGACGGCGCATATGATGGAGACCCAACATCTGATTTGCTTGCCGCTCGGTTCGGATCGACGATCGAGGTCGCGATCCCGCCTCCTAAAACGGCGGTCCTGAGCCCCAACGCGGCCCAGAACCCGACGGCGCGTGACTGCCATATCGCCGACATTGTGGCCCGAGGGCGGATGGCTTGGCAGAAAACCTCTGGCTACAATCAACGTAGCCGAGGTGAAACTCTCATGAGCCGCTGGAAGGGAATCATCGGGCTCAAGCTAAAGGCACGCGGCTACGAGAACCAGAAAACCGAAGCCAGGATTGGCGTCCGGGTTCTCAACCGAATGACTGGACTTGGCCGCCCAAGTTTCGAACGCACCGCCTGAATTCCGTCGCGGGTTGGGCGAGTTCCGAAATGCAGGCGATCTATGCAACACAGCAAGTTTGCAGCAAACGGAATATCCGCCTTCCAGCAGTTTGCCGCGCTGGCGGCATAATCATGTCCGCAATGTAGCCTTTTTAAACCCTTATGAAAATTTGCGACACAGCCATCCTCTGCCCTCCCGAATACGGAATAGACATATTCCAGTGGGTGAACCATTTCAGAAAGGACATTCCGCCAGACAAATCGAATCGGCAAAGTGCAGATACTTTCTTATTCTATCACAGGTCCCAGAGTCACAATCAGCTCATGTAGCCCGTCCCCCAGCGGCAAAGTCACGCCGTCTTTCCCGACGGACAGCGCGGCGCCGTTTACTTCCGCAGCCACAACTCCATGCCCTGTTCCCTCAGGATTAAGGATGGTGATCTCGATCCGAGCGCGGCCAAAGGTGACGTTCGCTGATAGCTTTGGCCAGACCCTCGGAAAGCAGGGGTTCAACAAAAGGGTAGCCCCAGACCTGTTCAGCCCCAGCAGTCCTTCGATACCCGCCCGGTACATCCATCCGGCAGATCCGGTGTACCACGTCCACCCACCACGCCCCTCGTGCGGCGCGGCTGAGTAAACGTCGGCGGCAATCACGTAAGGTTCAACTTTGTAGCGGTCGGTTGCCTCGGGTGTCAGCGCGTGATTGATCGGGTTGAGTATAGCGAAAAGCTGTCCTGCAGCGTCGCCGTCACCAAGTTTGGCATGCGCCAGAACCGCCCACATGGCTGCGTGGCTGTATTGGCCGCCGTTTTCGCGCAAGCCCGGCGGATAGCCCTTGATATAACCGGGGTCAGCGGCAGTGCGGTCGAAAGGCGGGGTGAACAGTAGTGCAAGACCGGGATCTGGGCGCACCAGATGCTCTGTCATCGACGCCATTGCAGCCCGCGCGCGTTCAGGATCAGCCCCCCCGGACAAGACCGCCCAAGATTGCGCGATGCTGTCGATCTGGCATTCATCAGAGGCGGAGGAACCAAGAATGGTGCCATCATCGAACGTGCCGCGTCTATACCAAGCACCATCCCAGCCTTTCGCCTCAATGGCCTCACCGACGGCTTGCGCGTGACGCCGCCACCGGGCCGCGCGTGCGGGATCGCGCCTGTCGGCCAAGGGAGCCATCATGTCGATGGTCGCGATCAATAACCAGCCCAACCAAACGCTGGTGCCCTTCCCTGCTTCTCCCACGCGGTTCATCCCATCGTTCCAGTCGCCGGTCCCGATTAGCGGCATGCCGTTCTCACCAGTCAGATCAATGGCCTGATCCAGACCACGCGCGCAGTGTTCAAAAAGACTGACTTTGGTTTCTGACAAGGTCGGCTGGAAAAAATCATCGTGTGCGCCGGTTGGGATCGCAGGCCCTTGCAGGAAAGGCAGTTCCTCATCCAGAATGGCCTGATCACCGGAAACAGCAATGTATGTGGCCACGCCATAGCCAAGCCAAACGCGGTCGTCCGAGATGTGCGTCCGGACCCCTTGGCCGGAATGTGGTAACCACCAGTGTTGCACGTCGCCCTCAGGGAACTGGCGGCTTGCCGCACGCAACAGGTGCGCCCGCGTCATCTCTGGTCGACTGAACGTAAGCGCCATACCGTCCTGTAGCTGGTCGCGAAAGCCGTAGGCCCCGCTGGCCTGATAAAAGGCGGCCCGGGCCCAGATTCGGCAGGCAAGTGTCTGATACAACAACCAGCCATTCAACATGATGTCCATCGCGCGGTCGGGCGAGGTGATTTGTACCGAGGTCAGCAGGTCCGTCCAATGACGGTTCACCACCTGCAAAGTCTCATCCAGATTGGCACTCCGCATACGCTGGATAAGGGCGATGGCGGCTTCCTCATTGTCAGCTTGTCCGATCTGGAACACAACCTCTACCGTCTCGCCGGGTTGTAGCGTCACGCGGCGTTGCAGGACGGCACAAGGGTCAAGGGCCGGGCCGGTGCGCCCCGAAAGCGGCTTTCCGTTGATCGCGGCGGGGGCTGCGAGTGTGCCGCCGGGGCCAATGAACTCCGTACGATCGGCTGTGATGCTGCTGGTATCAGCACCAAGGTCGGCAAAGGCAATGCGGCCGGGAAATGCGGTGCTGAATGTGTTCTGCGCCAGAATAGCACCAGTGGTGGGATCTTTCTTTGTGGCTACGAAAGTGGCGGTCGCGCTTCGGGATGTGCCCAGCACCCATTCAGCGTAACCGGTGACTGAGAGACTACGTAACTGCGGACCGGTGTTGCGCAAAGTCAGGCGGGTGATTTTTACAGGAGCATCCAGCGGCACGAATTGTACCATATGGGCCGCAATACCGTTACTCTCATGCTCAAATGTTGTGTAGCCAAAACCATGGCGGGTAATATAGGTGCCCTGCCCCCTGATGGGCAGCGCCGACGGGGTCCAGACCTGATTGGTTTCCAGATCATGCAGGTAAATCGCCTCACCCACCGGATCGGTGACGGGATCGTTCGACCAAGGCGTGATCTGGTTTTCGCGGCTATTTTCCGACCAAATATGGCCGGAACCTTCAGCCGACACCTGAAAGCCAAAACTTGGATTGGCAATGATGTTGATCCACGGCGCGGGAGTCGTAGCACCATCGCGCAATACCGTCACATATTCGCGCCCATTGTCGGCAAACCCACCGGTACCATTGAAGAACTCCAGCTTCGGCAAGACAGGGCTTGGCGGGATTTGCAGTGGGGACTTCAGGATAGGCGCTGAAATTATTTGCGGTTCTGCAAGAAGCTCAATTTGTTGGCCGATACTCCCCCGCCCCGCAACCACCACAAGTCGCGCCATGGAAAGCAGATGCGCGCGCGCGTCGGAGCTAATGATATCGGATCGCAGCGTGTGTATCGTACCTTTTGCGGGGGCATGAATACCCTCAGCTTGTTGTCGCGACTGGGCGGCACGGACAGCGCTGTCGATGGCAGTTTGCAGATCCTGAACATAGGACGACAAGCGATCATTCAAGATCACAATATCAACAGCAAGCTGCCGCATCCCCCAATATTCATGCGCAGTTAGAACCTGCTGCAAGACGGCGATATCCTGGGCGTCGTCAATCTGTACAAGGACAATCGGCAGATCGCCGGAAATCCCCAGCGCCCACAGGGCCGATTGAGGCGCAGCACCTGCCGTGATCTGTGCAGTCGAGACGCGCAAGCGTCCGTCATTGCGCATCACCATGCCACCAAGGGTTTGAAAATCGGCTGCATCAGCATGGCTGATCCCAAGATGCCGCAACTGCACTTGGGCTTGGGTCCAAGACAAGGTGGCCGCACGGGCAAAAGCAGAGGAGTCGCGGTGGCGGTCAACAAGATCAAGAAGGGCATCGGGCGACTCTGCCACCATGGTCCAAAACGTCACGCGGGTCGTACCACCAGCCGGAATGCTGACGCGGCGGCGGATCGAAAAAATGGGATCAAGAACTGTGTCTGTTGTGCCGGAAAGTGGCGTTTCTGCCATGGCCGCCTTTTGAATAGTGCGCCCACGACCGATGAATTTCGCCCGGTCGGTTTCAATCTCGATCGGCCCGGTTTCAGTACCTTCGACAACGGCAATATGCGCAGCCCAAACCTCTGGGTCAGTAGAAGAACGGCGCCGCCGTGTGGCGATGATAACGCCAAGCTCCGGCAGGTAATCGGTTACAACGAACATCTTGGAAAACGCCGGATGCGCCTGATCCGCCGATTGCGGGGCCAGCACCAGTTCGGCGTAAGACGTCACGTCGACTTCGCGCGCGTGGCGGCTGCTGTTGGTCAGTGTTACGCGACGAGCCTCGGCATCATCTTCCGCGGACACGACAACCTCGGTCGTCGTAACAAACTGCGGCATCTGACGTGTAAAAGACGCATGATGCTCGCAGAAAACTGCGCGGTGATCCGCTGTATCCGCTAATAGCGGCTGCGCTCCGGCAGACCAAAGCTTGCCGGTCGTGGTATCGCGCACAAAGATAAACGACCCGAGAGCAGCCTGAGTCGACTCTGTCCGCCAGCGGGTGATTGACAGATCGCGCCAACGGCTAAAACCTTCTCCCGTTGCAGTCACCATCACGCCATAGTTTCCATTGGACAACAGATGCGCCGTTGGGGCCGCTTTTGCGGGGTCCTCGAATACCCGCATTGTGGGCGCATCGGTGATTTGTGTTGCGCCACCCAGCACGTCTTTTGCCCGAGGTGGGGCTGCAGCCACATTTCGTGGCACTCGTTCATGCAACAGCAGTTCTACGCCCTGTATCATCGGTTCGGCATGGAACAGATCCCTCAGGCGGCCATTTTGCAGCGTATTAGCGATGCTGGTGATTGTCAGGCCCTGATGATGGGCCATGAAACTGCGCACAATGACATGATCTTCATTCTCGGGCAGGCGCGCGCGCGTGAAATCGACCGCCTCATAAAACCCAAAACGACCCTGCGCACCGAGTGCTGCCAGCCTGTCATAGTTTTGCACAGCCGCGACGGGATCAACCATGGCAGCAAGCCCCGTGGCATAGGGAGCCACAACCTGATTATCGCGCAAGCCCCGCTTTAGGCCAAGACCGGGCACGCCAAAGTTGGAATACTGATAGGTCATTTCCAGATCGCGGGCGTTGTAGGAGGATTCCGAAATGCCCCACGGAACACCAATCATCGCGCCATAATCTTGCTGACAGGCAACGACCAGTCTGTTCGTCTGCTCTAAGACCGATCCCACAGGCGCGCGCATCACCAAGGATGGCATGAGATATTCAAACATGCTGCCAGACCATGAAATGAGTGCCGACCCCGATCCGACGGGCGTGGCGGATCTGCCCAGCCGAAACCAATGGCGCGTATCGACATCGCCCTTTGCGATGGCAATAAGGCTGGCCAACCGCGCCTCGGACGCCAGAAGGTCATAGCAATTCGCGTCAAGCCGGTTGGTAGCCATCGAAAACCCGATGGAGAGCAACTTTTTGTCCGGCTCCAGCAAGAAGCTGAAATCCATCTCATTGGCAATGCTTCGCGCCATCGCCTCGACTTCAACAAGCAGGTTAGTGTCCGGCATTCCCTTTTGATTGGTAACGTGGTCTTGCAGCCTTTGATGTGTAACGCCTGTCCAAAACACGACGTCGGAATCCTCAGCTGCCAATTCACGCGCCATTTTATCGGCCGTATCAGTATCAAGGATCAGGTCTGCCAAAGCGGACGACGGCGCCGCAACCGCCACAGTAAGTTCGTTCAGCAGTTGGCCCAAATCCGCATCTGCAGGATCGTCGCCCAACGATTGCTTCGCAAGAACGATGGTGTCGCCCAGCGATTGTCGAACTCTGGATTCCGCGACGGAAGTTTTTTTCCAATCACGGCAAGCCTGCGCCACTGCGATCAGATGTCCAGCCAAATTGCCGCTGTCCACGCTTGATATATAGGCCGGATCTAGCACCCGCAGATCGCGCGTGTCATGCCAGTTGTAGATATGCCCACGATAGCGCGGCATCTGCTGGATCGTCCGTAAAGTGTTCCTCATCCGCGTCAAGGCAACGGTTTGACCTATCCATCCCATGTCGCGCGCCACGACAGTTGACAGCAAATAAAGCCCAATATTGGTGGGCGAGGTTCGGGTGGCTACCGCTGGTTTTGGCGTTTCCTGAAAATTGTCCGGCGGCAAGAAATTCTCTTCTGCCGTTACGAAAGTCTCAAAATAGCGCCATGTCCGGCGCGCGATCAAACGCAACGAGCGCGCCTGATTGTTGGACAAAGCCACTACGGGTCTCGCAACGCGGAACTCGCTTACTATTCGGGCCAATGCAGGTGCGGCCATCCAAGAAAATCCAAAAGGCGCTATCCAAAGCACTAAGGAAGGGTTGACCCACGCAGCCACAGCACAGGCACCAACCCCCAATATAACCCCCGGCGCCATCCGCAGGTATTGCGCCGCAATCGACGGCATCTCACCGCCCCCCGAATGCGCCGCCGTCAACCATTCCAACATGTGCTGGCGAGAGACTGTCATCCGCCAGAGTGTCCTGATGATGGCATCTGCCATAGATGCCGCAGTATCAGCCAGCAAGATCACTGACAGCGCGATCTGTGCAAGTGCAGTCAGCGTATCATTGCCCAAGGTTGCAAAGTGACTTCGAAGTGTGACGTCCAACTTTGCGGGGACAATCCCAAAAGGCAACGGCAGCAGGCGCGGAATGGCAAGTAGCACAACAGCCCACGTGGTCCAGACCAACGCCACCGAGGTGGGCATCATCCATCCGACAAACAACGTCAGCATCGCCATAGGTGCCAGCAATGATCGGCGTAAATTATCGATCATCTTCCAACGACCGAGCGCCGGCATGCCGCCAATATCGGAAACCCTGCGGCCAAAGATCCATGGA
>RCMY010004209.1_pt1 | contig 12513 bp, 9 predicted proteins | sample 2041341 | NCBI WGS metagenome assembly RCMY01 (sample SAMN09708234, study PRJNA481090) | Marine sediment metagenome, whole genome shotgun sequencing project. | reverse complement strand
TCGCTGCGAAGACCTCACACCAGGAGATACCAAGTCATGACCATGACCGAATCCGCAACACAGAATGAACTGCAAGACGGCCGGGTCGTCGCCATCGCCGGCCCCGTCATCGACGTCGAGTTTCCTCGCGGCGCGCTGCCCGAACTCAACTCGGCGATCGAATTCGAGATCCAACTCGAAGGCGAGACCACCGTCGTGCTCGCAGAAGTTGCACAGCAGCTCGGCAACGGCCGCGTCCGTGCCATCTGCATGAAGCCGACCGACGGCCTGGTGCGTGGCGCACCCGTACGCAACACCGGTCACGGCATCCAGGTGCCGGTGGGTGAGAAGGTCCTGGGCAACGTCTGGAACGTGTGGGGCGAAGCGCTCGACACGCAGCCCGAGGGCCTCGACGAGATGGAGCGGTGGGACATCCACCGTCCCGCCCCGACGTTCGACTCCCTCGAACCGTCCGCTCGCATGTTCGAGACCGGGATCAAGGTCGTGGACCTCCTCACTCCGTACGTGGCCGGCGGCAAGATCGGCCTGTTCGGTGGTGCCGGCGTCGGCAAGACCGTGCTCATCACCGAGATGATCAACCGTGTTGCATCTCAGCACGGTGGTGTGTCGGTGTTCGCCGGTGTGGGTGAGCGCACCCGTGAAGGCACCGACCTCCGCCTGGAGATGATGGAGTCGGGCGTGTACGAGAAGGCCGCCCTGGTCTTCGGTCAGATGGACGAGCCGCCGGGCGTGCGCCTGCGTGTCGCTCTGTCGGCACTGACGATGGCGGAGTACTTCCGTGACGTCGCGGGCCAGGACGTGCTGCTGTTCGTCGACAACATCTTCCGCTTTGTTCAGGCAGGTTCCGAGGTGTCCACGCTGCTCGGCCGTATGCCGTCGGCAGTGGGCTACCAGCCGACACTGGCTGACGAGATGGGCCAGCTCCAGGAGCGGATCACCTCCACCAAGGGTCGCTCGATCACGTCCCTGCAGGCCGTGTACGTCCCTGCAGACGACTACACCGACCCGGCGCCGTTCACCACCTTCACGCACCTCGATGCCACCACCGAGCTCAGCCGTACGGTTGCCTCGCTCGGCATCTACCCCGCAGTGGACCCGTTGTCGTCGACGTCGACCATCCTCAGCCCTGAAGTCGTTGGTGAGCACCACTACGGTGTCGCCCGTCGTGTGCAGGAGACCCTCCAGCGCTACAAGGAACTGCAGGACATCATCGCCATCCTCGGCCTCGACGAACTGTCCGAAGAGGATCGCCTCACGGTGTCTCGTGCCCGCAAGGTCGAGCGCTTCTTGAGCCAGCCGTTCTTCGTCGCCAAGGTCTTCACCGGCCTCGACGGTGAGTACGTGCCGGTCGCCGAGACGGTCGAGTCCTTCGAAGCCATCATCGATGGCGGCCTCGACGATCTGCCCGAGCAGGCGTTCCTGAACGTCGGCAACATCGACCAGGTGCAGGCGAAGGCCAAGCAGCTCTCCGAGAGCTGATCCCACTGACGACATGTTCCGGCCGCTGGCCGGAGAAAGAGCCTGATCATGGCTGAACCCATCATCGTCGAAGTCGTTTCACCCGAGAAGGTTCTCTACTCGGGTGAGGCCGACATGGTCATCACGCGTACGGCCGGAGGCGGCGAGATCGCCTTCCAGGCCGGACACGCTGCGTTCCTCGGCGTCCTCGTCGAGAACCACACGCGCGTCTTCCAGACCGACGGCAAGGTCCAGGACATCGCCGTCCATCGCGGCTTCGTCGAGGTCAGTGGCAACCCGACCAAGATCTCGTTGCTTTCCGACACCGCAGAGTTGGCCGGCGACATCGATGTCGCACGGGCCAAGGAAGCACTCGAACGGCACCAGCAGACGCTGCGTGCCGAGACGGTCGACGAGGCAATCGCCGACGCCGTCGCCGGCAAGGCACGGGCTCAGGCTCGCCTCACGGCCACCGGTACCGGCTTCACCGCCTGATCAGACGCTCGGCGGGTCGAGCGGAGCGGCGAAGCCCCAGCCTTCGCTGCTCGACCCAAGTTCTTGGAGGTGGCGCAGCGGCCGGACCGCGTCGTCGAGCGTCGGAATCTCACCGGCGGGCAGCCACCACAGGACGTTGATCAGCCCCGGTGGCTTCTGGAACCACTCGCGTCGCCGACGCAGGAACGTCGCGTGGCCTGGGCCGTCGTGCGGGCACTCGGGACTCCAGCAGGACCTCGGAACGTCACGCTCGACGTCGACCGATTCGCCATGTTGTCGGGCCACGGGATGACACTCGTGCGGACATTCGTTACGGTGCATCCATGCCACGCTTCCCCTTCACATCAGCGCTCGTCACCGGTGCATCGTCCGGCATCGGCGCCGAGATGGCCGCCCAACTGGGTCGGGCCGGAGTGCCGACGGTCCTCGTGGCCCGCCGTGGTGACAAGCTGCGTGAGATCGCCGAGCAGTTCGGCGGCTGCACGGTGCTCGAGGCCGACCTCGGCACGGCTGCCGGGCAGGATGCCGTGATGGACAGGATCGTCCAGGCCGATGACCCGATCGACCTCGTGGTCAACAACGCCGGGTTCGGTACCAGCGGTCAGTTCGCCGACCTCGACGCAGATCGGCTGGGTGACGAGGTGGAACTGAACGTCAAGGCGCTCACCCGCATCAGCAACGCTGCGCTCAAGGCAATGAAACTGCGCGGATCCGGATATTTGTTGAACGTGTCGAGTGTCGCCAGCTTTCAAGCGTCGCCCGGCCTCGCTGTCTACGCCGCGACCAAGGCGTACGTGACGAGCTTGACCGAAGCACTGCACGAAGAGTTGCGCGGCACCGGCGTGCACGTCACCGCGTTGTGCCCGGGACTCACGAGGACCGAGTTCCAGGAGCACAGCAACACGAGCGAGTACGAGACCACTTTCCCGGACTTCGCATGGACGACGGTCGAGTCGGTGGCGAAGGCCGGCCTGGAAGGTGTGGCGAGGAACAAGACGATCGTGGTGCCAGGTGCGCTCTACAAGGGTCTGGTCGCCACCAGCGACATCACACCGCGGGCCATTGCCCGGCGGCTGAGCGGCTTGGCGTCGTCGATTCGCACCTGACGGACCACCCCGACCGCCGCCTGCGGGTGGTCAGCCCTGGTAGGCGCCTTGCACGTTGACGGTCGCGGCGATCTGCTGTTCACTCCAGATGGGAGACGTCGCGCCACCGAGTCCGAGCCAGTCGACGAGGGCGTCCATATGGCTGACGCGCAGACGTGCGCAGCCTTTGCTCTGCGGCGACGTCGGGACGTTGTTCGCACCGTGGATGGCCTGTCCACCGTCGAAGTACAGCGGCCGGTACATGTTGCCGTTCAGCGGATTGTCGATCGCGACGGGGAAGTCGGTGCTGTCGTGCCAGCCCCCATTGGCGACCGCCGGGTCGAAACGGAACGCACTCGAACGTTCTTGGGGCCGGGTCTCATGGCCTTCCGAACCGGTCGAGGTCGGAAAGACGAAGCTCAGCTCACCGCTGCCTGATCCGACGAACATGATCTGACACGTCTTGTCGATGAGCACCCACCGATTCGATGCAGTTGCCGATGAAGCGGGAACGACCAGTTGGGTCGCCGAGAGGAGTTGCCGCTCCTCAGCGCTTCCTGCTGACATGTCGGTGGTGTTCACCGGAAGGCCGAGCGACAATCTGGCCGCACACAACCGCTGACGAGTCACCGGACCCGAGACTCCGTCGACCAGCAGGGGCGGTGCGCCGAGACCCTCGAACAGCTTGTTGAGCTTGAGCTGTTGGATCTCCACGTTCTGCTTGACGGCAGCGCTCACGATTTCGGCATCGGGCTCGGTTCGTTGCTCGCCGGAGATGTCGTCGAGGCCGTTGCCCACGCATACGTCGACCAACTGCCCCGTGGTGAGCGCGGCGGTCGGCAGGTTGTTCTCGGCCCGCAGGGCGACGACGTTCACCGTCTCGTCGTCGAACCGATCGGCGATGAGGCCCAGGGAATCGAACGCTTCGACTTCGACGACGCAGGCTGGATCGAACACGTCGGGCTTCGGCATCGTGGTCGACGTCGTCGTGGTGGACGGTGCGGTGGTGGACGTCGTGGACGCAGCGATCGTGCTACTCGTCGGTGTCGAGGTCGTGGGGGCGGACGGGGATGTCGTCGGCGGTGCACTGTCGCCGCCGTTGGAGACAGCGTCGGCGTCGGCGGCTCGGCCCTCAGAGGAGATGCCGTTCCCACTGTCGATGGAAGCGCTGCACGCACTCCCCACCAAGACGAGTCCGGCCAGCACGTGGAAAAGTCGCCGCACCCGCATGCCAGACCACGCTAACGAAGGAGAAGGCCGCTCGGTCCCCACCATGCGCGCTTCGACGTGAAAGTTTCGCAACAGGGGCCCGCCTGGTCGGTTTGTGAAGAAGTGATCAAGGCTCCCTCATGAATTGCGGGGTTCGTGCCGATAACAGTCGTGATGGCTGAGACCCGAGAGCAATCGAGCAGGCAGTGGGCCGGTCGGCCGCGCATTGCCAAGCTGCTCCGCTTCGCTGTCTGGCTCATGCCGATCGTGGTGTCTGTCGTCTCGACACACTTCATGTCCAAGGCGATCCCGAGGCCGCCGGGATTCTTCCCCGCAGTCGGTTGGTTCATCGGGCTGTGCGTGATGGCCACCGTCATCTTGATCGCTGTGGACAAGGTCGCACGACGACTCCTCCCGCTGGCCGCGCTGCTCCAGCTGTCGCTCGTCTTTCCTGACAGCGCTCCGTCGCGATTCAAGGCAGCACTGCGTACACAGACCGTCCGGCAACTCGAGCAACGGGTCGCCGACATCAAGGCCAGCGGACTCTCGACCGACCCGGCGATCGCGGCCGAGACGTTGATCGAGCTCATCGCCGCGCTGAGTGCTCATGATCGCCTCACGCGCGGCCACGCCGAACGAGTTCGTGCGTACAGCAGGATGATCGGCGAAGAACTCAAGTTGTCCGAGGACGAACTCGACCTGCTGCAGTGGGCAGGGCTCGCCCATGACGTCGGCAAGCTCTTCGTTCCCGGCGAGATCTTGAACAAGACGAGTCGACTGACGGACGAGGAGTTCGACGTCATCAAGCAGCACCCCGGATGGGGCGCAGAGCTGTGTGCACCGCTGCGGCCGTGGCTCGGCGACTGGGTCAACGCCGTCGGCGAGCACCATGAGCGCTGGGACGGCAAGGGGTATCCGAACGGTCTGGCCGGAACCGACATCAGCCTCTCCGCACGCATCGTGTCGGTCGCCGACGTCTACGACGTCATCACGAGCATCCGTTCCTACAAGGCGGCCGGAACCTCGGCCGAAGCGCGAGAGGAACTGGCCAAGTGCGCCGGCACGCAGTTCGACGAACGCATCGTTCGAGCATTCTTGAACATCTCCCTCGGGCGCTTGCGCTTGGCGATGGGCCCACTGTCATGGCTCGCGCAGGTGCCGATCGTTGCGCAGATGCCGCTGGTTCCCGTCGCCGGCGCAGCGGCCAGCGTCGTGGTCACCGGGGGAGCGATGCTGATGGGCGGCACCTTCGCCCGAGCAGACCTGGAACCACCGGAGATTCCTGCCGCAGTGGCCGAGCCGCTCCCCGGCACCACGGTGCCGGAACCACTGCCACCGACGACGGTTCCACTGGTCATCGTGACCGTACCTGCCCCCCTGGCGACTGCGCCGCCGGCACCGACGCCGACGTCGGCGCCGGTACCGGCGACAACGATCACGACCACGGAACCAGCCACACCCACGACCACGGAACCAGCCACCACCACCACCACCACCACCACCACCACCACCACGATCACCACCCCAATCCCGGTCACCACGACGACGACCACACCGGCGACCACGATCACCACGATCACCACGACCACCACTGCACCGACCACGACCACCACCACGACGCTGCCACCGTTCGTCGCGCAGAGCCGAGCGGTGAACGTCGACGAAGACGACATGGTCGAGTTCGACGTGGGGAGCGGTGGCGGTACCGATGTCGTCGCCAGCGTGCTCGTCGCGTCGGCCAACGGCACCGTCGAGCATCGTGGAGGCACCGTGTTCGCGTTCCGCGGCGCCGATGACTTCCACGGCGAGACATCGTTCGAGTACGAGCTCCGCGATGGCCTGGGCCGCACGACGTTCGGGCTGGCGACGATCACCGTGCGCCCGATGGCTGATGCGCCGCGCGCCGTCGACGACGTCGCCACCGTCGCAGAGAACGGCACCGTGGAGATCAGCGCGCTGGCCAACGACATCGACCCGGATGGCGACCGGATGGTCATCACCGCCGTGTCATCGGGTGACGGCATCGTCTCGACGGACGGCTCCACCATCGTCTACTCCCCGGCCCTCGACGCCAACGGAAGCCATCAGATCGACTACACCGTCGAAGACGACGGCGGCCTGAGTGATCGCGGGACCGTCGCAGTCACCGTGACGGCTGTCAACAGCCGGCCGAGACTCACCGATCCGGGAACGCAGTCGATCGACGAAGGCTCGACGCTGTCCTTCGTGGCCGAGGCCACGGATCCCGATCTGCCGCCCGATGGTCTGACGTTCACGTTGGCGGACGGTCTGACACCGGTGCCTTCCGGCGCCACGATCGACCCGGCCACCGGGGTGTTCTCGTGGACGCCGTCCGAGTCGCAGGGCGGCGCCTCGTACAGCTTCGTCGTTCGCGTCGCCGACGACGGTGTCCCCAGTCTCTTCGACGGGGTCGATGTCGCCTTCGACGTGGGCGATGTCAACGATGCTCCGGTGCTGGCGACGATCGGTGATCGTTCGGTCGGCGAGTTGACCCTGATGACATTCACCCTGTCCGCAACGGACCCGGACCAACCCACTGACGAGTTGACGTTCGCCGCAACCGGACTTCCGGTGGGAGCGACGCTGAACTCGGTCACGGGTCAGTTCTCGTGGACGCCCTCGGAGTCCCAGGGCGGCATGGTCTTCCCCGTCACCTTCGGTGTCACCGATGATGGAGTGGGCGCCCTGACCGACACCGAGTCCGTCGTGCTGACTGTCGGCGACGTGAATGCGGCGCCGATCCTGATCGATCCGGGTCCGCAGGCTGTCGACGAAGGGGCGTTGTTGTCGTTCGTCGTCGCTGCCTCGGACGCAGATGTTCCTGCGGACACGCTGTCCTTCGCTCTGGCAGACGGGGTGACGCCTGTTCCGGGAGGCGCAACGATCGACCCGGTCACCGGCGAGTTCTCGTGGACCCCCTCGGAGTCCCAGGGCGCAACGTCGTACAGCTTCAGGGTTCGCGTCACCGACGACGGCTCGCCGAGCCTGTCCGACGAGGTCGAGATCAGCGTCGACGTACGCGAGGTGAATCAGGCGCCGACGCTCGCCGACCCGGGCGACCAGACGGTGGGAGAAGCAGCGACGTTGAGCTTCACGCTGTCGGCGACCGACGCGGACCTCCCCACGGAGAACCTGACGTTCTCGGCGATCGGGCTGCCGGCTGGATCGGTCCTCGACCCCGCTACGGGAGCATTCTCCTGGACACCGTCGGAGTCGCAGGGTGGTTTGAGCCTGCCGGTTGTCTTCACGGTCGCCGATGACGGCGCCGGGTCACTGACCGATTCAGTTGCCGTCATCATCGACGTCACCGAGATCAACGATGCCCCGGTGCTGTCCCCGATCGGCGACCAGACGGCCGATGAGGGCACGGCGATGGCATTCACGCTCGTTGCATCGGACTCCGACCTTCCAGCAGAGAACCTCACGTTCTCGGCATCGGGTCTGCCGTCCGGTGCCACCGTGAACGCGGCAACAGGCGAGTTCTCCTGGACGCCGTCCGAGTCGCAAGGCGGAAACGACTTCTCCGTGACTTTCACCGTGACCGACGACGGTGCAGGAGAGATGGCCGACTCCGAGACGGTCGTGCTGTCCGCAACCGACGTCAACGACGCGCCGGTGATGACCGACCCCGGCGCACAAGTCGTCGACGAGGGTGCGCTGCTGACCTTCACCGTGCTGGCAAGTGATGCCGACGCCCCGGCTGACGATCTGACGTTCTCGCTGATCGACGGAGTGACGCCGGTGCCGCCGGGCGCCACGATTGACCCGGCCACCGGGGTGTTCTCGTGGATGCCGTCGGAGTCGCAAGGTGGAACGTCGTACAGCTTCAGGATTCGTGTCACCGATGACGGTGCCCCGAACCTGTTCGACGACGTCGAGGTGAACTTCGATGTCCTCGACGTCAACCAGGCACCAGTGCTCGGCCCGATCGGCGACCGGAGTACGGACGAAGGCACCGCACTGACGTTCACCTTGTCGGCCACTGATGCCGATTTCCCGGTCGACGGGCTCTCGTTCTCGGCGTCGGGGTTGCCGGTTGGCGCGTCGTTGGATGTCGTGACCGGGGCATTCTCGTGGACGCCGTCAGAGGCAGAGGGTGGCAACGATTTCGTGGTGACGTTCACCGTCTTCGACGATGGCGTCGGTGCGTTGACCGATGACGAGGTGGTGACGCTGTCCGCGACCGAGGTGAACGAGGCGCCGGTGCTCGCCGATCCAGGAAGCCAGTCGTTGGACGAGGGCATCCTGCTGTCGTTCACAGCGTCGGCGACCGATGTCGACGTCCCGGTCGATGGTCTGACGTTCTCGTTGGTCGACGGTGTGACGCCAGTACCGCCGGGGGCCACGATCGACCCGGCCACCGGGGTGTTCTCGTGGACGCCGTCGGAGTCGCAGGGTGGGACGTCGTACAGCTTCAGGATTCGTGTCACCGATGACGGTGCCCCGACTCTGTTCGGCGAGGTCGAGGTCAGCTTCCTCGTCGACGAGGTGAACCAGGCCCCGGTCCTCACCGATCCGGGCGACCAATCGGCTGTTGTCGGTGAGACCATCGGCGTGAGTCTGACGGCGACGGACGGCGACGTCCCCGTCAACAACTTGGCATTCGCGGCAACCGGCCTTCCTGCCGGCCTCGGTATCGACGTGACGACGGGTGTGATCTCTGGCGTTCCCGTGACGATTGGATCGACAACGGTGACGGTCACGGTCACGGAGACGGATGGCTCGCCGACCAATCTGTCCGACAGCGTCGCTTTCGACTGGACGGTCACCCCGGTCACGCCGCTCAACATCGTGATCAGCGAAATCGCCACCAGTGGACCCGGTGGCAACACCGACGAGTTCATCGAGTTGTACAACCCGACGTCGAGCACGATCTCGATCGGCCGGTGGGAACTCCGCCGGTCTGACGGGGACATGAACCCCCAACTGACGACGGTCATGACGGGTGGTGCATCGGTTGGACCGAACGGGTACTTCTTGATTTCGCACAACAGTGTGCGGATGGCGTTGAATGCCGATGAGTGGTACACCTCCGGTGAATTCGAGGCTGGCGGAGGCATCGCGCTGTTCACCGACGCCGGTGTCGAGGTCGATGCGGTCGGAACGGGTCCGGTGCCGTGGAAGGACGGCAGTGGGTCGCTGTACGGCGAAGGCACGTTCCTGCCGCCGATGAGTGGGTCGGTCGCGCAGAGCTATGAGCGCAAGAGTGGTGTCGGCAACTGCGTCGACACCGACGACAACGCCGCAGACTTCTTCCACAACATGGGCGGCCGCAATCCCCAGAACAGCCTGAGCGGTGCCGTCGCCTGCGGCACGCCGACACCGCCGACTCCACCGCCCGTTCCGGACCACCTCGTGATCAGCGAGTTCCGCTTCGACGGGCCAGGTGGAGGTGACGACGAGTTCGTCGAGATCTTCAACCCCACCTCGGTGTCCATTCCGTTGCTCGGTTATGAACTGCGCAACCAGGGCGGCGGTCTCGAAGCGAGGATCTCACTGGCCGACACCACGCGACTCGGCACCGGCTTCATCGGTCCCGGCAAGCACCTGGTGTTCGGCAGTGTCACGTTCGACAACGGACCGTCGGCCTACGGCAAGGTGGATGTCCGCACGAATGGTGGGATCACCAACGGGTCCGGTGTCTACCTCGTCGCTCCACCGGTCCCCTTGCTGAGCCCCGCAACCGTGGTCGATGCCGTGTCGACGGGCGGAACCGGTGTGCTCGAGGGCGCCACCCTTCCACCGATCACGGGCCGTGTGATCCACAGCTACGAGCGGCTGCTCGGTGGTTCTGGTGGCAACTGTTGGGACACCGACGTCAACGCTGCGGACTTCTTCCACAACCTGGGTTCGGAGAATCCTCAGAAGTTGTCGGCGCCCGCCACATCCTGCCCACCGTGACGGATCGCTGGCTTGCCGGATCGTCGGACCCGCCTTCAGCCGGCGGCGCGCTTGAACGGGTCGGGCGGAAAGGCGCCGGCGTCGATGCAGCATTGCGACCACGCTCGCAGGGGGTCGAGGAGCGCTTCGACGTCGCCGATGGCATCGATCAACGGTTGGTCGAGTGCATCGGTGCGGGCCTCGATCTCGCGTCGGAACTCCAGACCGGGCTCGGTCAGTCGGTCGTCGTCGTCGAGCAGGCCCGCCGAGCGCAGGTCCTCTGCCGCGTCGGCGATCTGTTCGGCACTCCATGCTCGACTCGCGCTGTAGGTCCCGAGCGGGAAGCCGACGAACAGTTCGGTGAGCACGTTCATCGTGACGGGATCGAGGCCCTCGCCGAGGCAGATCGCAACATGGCCGTCGCCCCGGAATTCCCGAGCGAGTTCGCAGGATCTCCACAGGATGCCGACGGGCGTTGTCGGCCAGGCCTGATCTCGCAGTCCTGAGAAGAGTGGGCGGCCCATCCCGCTGATCGACGACACCGCAGTGCGCAGCGTGGCAGCGACGTCGCCGATGTGAGCGTCGACAGCGTGGTCGCCGGCGTCACCGAGGATCTCGCCGAGGCTGGCGATCGTGCTGTCCGCTCGTGCAGCGAGCATCTCGTCGCGCCCGACGGCGGCACGACCCTGTGTGTAGGTCGCAACGACGAGGTCCGGATTGAAGACGGCGAAGGCCGAGACGACGACGCCGGGTTCGGGTTCACCGAGTGATGCGGCGCGCCCCCAGACGTATCCGGTCAGAAAGTTCAGCCCGAGGGAGGCAAGTCGCTCGTTGGTGGTCTTGGACCACACGGCATGCATGGCAATCGGCTCGATTGCGTCGCGCAGTCGTCGTGCGGGCGAGGCCTCCACGGTCGGCAGCGGCACCGGAACCGGCGATGGAAGTGGGTCGGTGAAGGATGCGACGGCGTCGGCGTAGTCCATGTGCGTCAACCTAGGTCAGTGCACGTGTCCAGCCATCTGCCGGGCGCCACGGCGAGCGCAGACCGTGAGCCCGGTGATGTGCTCGGTGATGCGCAGACTGGCGAGGAGATGGGCCTGCAGTGAATCCGGCGTCAGGCGCGCAGGGCGACGAGATACTGTCCGCCGCCTTCCTGGATGTCGCTGGACAGTTCGAGGCCCGGTTCGAGTCGGGTGATCCGGTCGATCAGCCATGCCGCGGTGACGTCGGCGTCCTGCGCTGAGGGGCAGCGGCAGAAGATTTCTCGACCGCCCTTGACGGCGAGCCGATCGACCGTCTGGAGAATGGCGACCGGGTCGGCCACGAAGAGTTCGGGATTCCAGGGAATGACGGCGGCGACGTTGCCCTTGCCGGTGTTGCAACCGCGGTGCGCCAGGCGCTCGGCAACGTCGGCTGAGCCTCCGGCCTTTCCTTTGGCTTTCCCTTTCGCTTTCTTGGCCTTGCGGTCGGTCATCCGAGCATCGACGCTCGGACCACGATCGTCGTTGACCGACATCATCGGATCCACCGCCGTGTCGCAGATCCAGCAACGCCAGTCGTCCTGTTCACCGATGTCTTCGACGCGTGCCATGAGGAGTGAGGGTAGGCGTTCACGTTGTGCCAGGCACAACGTGAACGCGGGTCAGCACACTCAGACGTTGCGACACGTTCACGTTGTGCCTGGCACAACGTGAACGTCAGCGGAGGGGTGCGAGGGCGCTCTTGCCGCGGTAGGCGGCTGCTTCGCCGAGCTGCGCTTCGATGCGCAGGAGTTGGTTGTACTTGGCGACGCGGTCGGAGCGGCACGGTGCGCCGGTCTTGATCTGGCCGCAGTTGGTGGCGACGGCGAGGTCGGCGATCGTGGCGTCTTCGGTCTCGCCGGAACGGTGGCTCATCACCGAGGTGTAGCCGTGTCGTGTGGCGAGCTGCACGGTGTCGAGCGTCTCGGAGAGCGAGCCGATCTGGTTGACCTTGATCAGGATCGAGTTGGCGACGTCGCTGTCGATGCCACGCTGGAGACGGACCGAGTTGGTGACGAACAGGTCATCGCCGACCAGCTGGGTCTTGTGACCGACCGATGCAGTGAGCTTGGCCCAACCATCCCAGTCGTTCTCGTCCATCGCGTCTTCGAGCGAGACGATCGGGTACTTGTCGATCATTTCCGTCCAGTACCCGGCCATCTCGTCGGGGGAGAGGACCTTGCCCTCCCCGGTGAGGTGATAGGCGCCGCCTTCGAAGATCTCCGACACGGCCGGATCGAGGGCGATCGAGATGTCTTCGCCAGGTGTGAAGCCGGCCTTCTCGATGGCTTCGAGCAGTGTGGTGATCGCCTCTTCGTTCGACGAGAGGTTCGGAGCGAAACCGC
>RCMY010004206.1_pt1 | contig 12517 bp, 9 predicted proteins | sample 2041341 | NCBI WGS metagenome assembly RCMY01 (sample SAMN09708234, study PRJNA481090) | Marine sediment metagenome, whole genome shotgun sequencing project. | reverse complement strand
GAGGGGAGGGCGTAGGCAAAACGACTAACATGGCGTTTGTCGAAGGCTTGCTGAGTGACCACGGTATAGATTTCATTAGCACGCGCGAGCCAGGTGGCACGCCTTTAGCTGAGAAAATTCGCGACCTGTTGCTTGGCCTTGATACTGAAACTCTGGATTCAACCGCAGAATTATTGCTTGTCTTTGCCGCACGAGCACAACACCTCAATCGACTGATCAGGCCGGCGCTGGACAGCGGTCGCTGGGTTATCTGCGATCGTTTTACCGATGCCACCTACGCGTATCAGGGTGGCGGTCGTGGCATCGATAAAAAGCTAATCGCTGAGCTTGAGCTGGCTGTGCAAAAAGAGTTACAGCCAGACCTTACCCTGTTACTCGATATAGAGCCGGAACTGGGCATGCAGCGCGCTCGATGTCGCGCTGCACTTGATCGCTTTGAACTGGAAGAGCTTCCCTTTTTTCATAGAGTTCGCGCAAGTTATCTTGAACGCGCGCGGCTACAGCCGCAACGGTTTGCGCTGATCGATGCCAGTCTGGCGCTGGAAGATGTGCAGCAAAATATAGCAGCAGCCCTTCGCCCTCTGTTGCGCACCGCATGTTAGGCGATACAGCAACGAACGCCGTGCCGATCCTGCCCTGGCAAGTTGATCAATGGCGAGCAATGCGCCGTCAAGTCGATGCTGGCAAGTTTGCCCACGCGGTGTTGATAGCCGGCCTGAGCGGCATTGGCAAGCTGCAGTTCGCGCTGGCGGTCAGAGATTATCTGCTGTGCGAACGGCCTGCCGAGTTTGCTTGTGGGGAGTGTAAATCTTGCACCTTGCTGCGTGCACACACCCACGCCGATTTTGTCACTCTGCAGCCGGAGGAAGAGGGCAAGGCGATACGCGTCGACCAGGTGCGCCAGTTAAGTCAGTTCGTTGCGCAAACGGCGCAGCGTAATGGCTGTAAAGTGGTGCTTTTGAACCCGGCCGACGCGCTCAATATGAATGCTGCGAACGCGTTGCTGAAAAGCCTCGAAGAACCCTCCGCCGACACACATTTTCTGCTGCTATGCGCGGTGCCAAAACGTTTGCCGGCGACGATTCGCTCGCGCTGCCAAGTGTTGAATATGACCCCTCCTGCGCCGTCGACAGCTCTCGCATGGCTAACCGAACAGCTTGGCGATAGCGCCGACGCTCAACGACGACTGCGGCTTATGCGCAATCGGCCCTGCGCCGCTCTGCTGGCCGACGATGAGCACTTGCGGGCACAGCAGGCAATATCTGCCGGTGTATCGGCCATCGCGCAAACGCGTACTGCGCTGCCGGCCATTGCGGAGCAATGGTCCAAATTACCGCTGCAGTTAGTGGTGGAGTGCTTGACTAACTATCTGGCAGACGCCACGCGGCTTGCGCTGGCAGCCAGCGCGAACGACGAAATAGATAAAGATGAACGAGAAGCTCTCGCGTGTGTCGGTCAGCACGTGCCATTGGCAAAGCTTTTCAAGGTTTATGCCTCTGCGCAGAACATGCTCAAGCAGTTGCACCACGGCAGCAATCCAAATAAGCAGTTAGCACTGGAAGGTCTATTGCTTGAATTTCATACGCCAGGTACGCCTACCGGGCAATAGCATTTGCAGGGGTTACCAACGCTGCTGCCGAATTGGCGAAAGTGCAAATATGTGACTAAAGTTAGGTAGGGCAGTTGAAACTGTCGACCAATATGACTTTATACGCATCAATAAATTGCAGAAGCACATGAGTATCAGAGCGGGCGCCAGCAATGGCATTTTATCGTTAACGATCAAAGATAAGGCTGTGCTGTATGCGGCATACATGCCGTTTCTGGAACACGGCGGCTTGTTCATCCCGACTAACAAATCCTATCTGCTCGGCGACGAAGTCTTTATGCTGCTAAATCTAATGGAAGAGCCGGAAAAAATCCCCGTTGCCGGCAAAGTAGTCTGGGTTACCCCAAAGCGTGCGCAGGGCAATCGTTCGGCCGGTATCGGCGTGCAGTTTAACGGCATGGACGATGTCGCTAGTAAGAAAATTGAAACTCATCTTGCTGGTTCACTGGATTCTGATCGGCCTACGCATACGATGTAATTGTCGTTAAGCGGTCCTCGATAGCGTTGTAGTGTTTTCTTTCTTTTCATAAATCTCATCTAAATACGTACCACATCGTTATATCGGCTGTGGCTGTATCGTGAGTGCTGACAGACGTCGATTACGACATCTAATTTAATCATTGAATACCTTGCGTGCTGGCAGACGCCGCTTCTGCGCATCCTGCGCCCGCGGCATACATTACGTCCCTGTACGACCGTCATGGATGGCGGAAGCGTCGAAATCGCATATGTCCATGGATGGACAGTAGTAGGGCAATGCAGGAGCAATTGCCGAGGAGCATTTTTCGGCGATAAAAAAAACCCGAAATCCGGGGGAGATTTCGGGCAAAAGACCAATAGGAGTGAAACTACAAGGATTAAATCCAAGGAGAAGCCGATACTGCGGGCTTCTCTGGGCTTGCCGACCAGACAACTTTACAAGTCAGCGAACTTATTTAAAGTATGGCGTACTTTCGCTAATTGTCTAATTTTTAACCGTTTATTTTTAGTGCAAAAGGTAATAGGTTTGCTGGTTTTTATAGGCGTTTTCAGCTGCGAAATTTGGTACCTTGGCAGGTTAAATGAAACATCTCCGCCAAACTATTTTAAGCTACTCAAATGCATGACTTCCCACTGGGCGTGATCGAAGGCTTTTATGGCCGAGAATGGCGCGACGACGCGCGACTGAAGCTGTTCGACTTTATGGCGTCGCAAAGTTTTGATTGCTTCGTATATGCGCCGAAGGCAGCGCGCAAATTGCGTGCGGGCTGGGCAGAACCGTTTACCGATGTAGAGCTCTGCGCTTTGCACGCTCAATCCGCCGCCTGCGCCGCGCTTGGGCTAAGCTGGGGTGTAGGCTTGTCGCCATTGGGGGCGGTAGCGCAGTTCGACGCTAACGCGGCGCGGCTGTTGCGCGCCAAGCTTGAGCAAATCAACCGTTTGAATCCCGCGCTGTTATGTATTTTGTTTGACGATATGCACTGCGAATTTACCAACCTCGCACAGCGTCAATTAACCATCGTCGACTATATGCAGCAACACACAACTGCGCCTCACATTTTGCTGTGCCCGACGTATTATTCGTATGATCCCGTTTTAGAAAAAGTATTTGGTGCGCGCCCCGCAAACTATTGGCAGGACCTGGGCGGCGGCTTGAGCAACGGCATCGACCTGTTTTGGACTGGCAATCAAGTATGTTCAACGGCGATCGTGCGGGACGATTTGCAGCCGATAGCGGAGCAGCTACAACGCTACCCTGTCGTGTGGGACAACTACCCAGTAAACGACGGTGAAAAAGCCAGCAAGTTTCTACATTTGCGGCCATTTCAACAGCGCGATTTCCGTTTACAGGAAACGGCGCGAGGGCACTTCAGCAATCCCATGAACCAGTGCGCGCTGTCGCAATTTGCGTTGCACAGTCTGCCGCGTCTTTATCTGGAGAAAGATAATTATTGCCCTGAGGCTGCGCTGGAATCCGCACTAGCGCAGTTGGATCGCACCGAGCTCGCGCGCAATTTGCGTGAAGATATCCCGTTATTTTGTGACCAGGGTTTGAGTTGTCTTGATGCTGCAGCAAAGCAGCGGTTGCTAAACCGCTACGCGCCATTTAATGTAGATTTTTGCGCAGAGATTGTCGGCTGGTTACGCGGCGATTACACTTTTGACCCGGCGTGTCTAACCGAAGAGTAACGTAACTGTGGTGCAAAGCCTTAAAGAGAAAAACCGTTGGTTGGTACTTGCCAGCTATGCCTCGGTGCTGGTCGCGGTCATACTTATCGGCGTGAAACTGGTCGCCTGGTTTCTAACGGATTCGGTGAGCATCATGGCCTCGCTACTGGATTCGATAATGGATTCGCTGGCATCGCTGGTCAATCTCGTCGCCATTCGCTACGCCATCAAACCGGCCGACGATGAGCACCGCTTCGGTCACGGCAAGGCCGAAGCGTTAGCTGCGGTCGCCCAGGCGGCTTTTATCATCGGCTCCGGCCTGCTGTTATTTCTCTATTCCGTGCAACGTCTGTTCCAACCGGGCGCGAGCGAAGTGCAGCATACCGATATAGGTATTGGCGTGATGCTGCTCGCAACGGCGTTAACCTTCGGTTTAGTGCTCGTGCAACGGCATGCTATCCGCGTGACGAATTCGCCGCTAATTAAAACTGATTCGTTACACTACCAAACAGACTTGTTGATTAACGTCAGTATCATCGCCGCCTTGTTGTTGGCGCACTTCGGCTGGGCGCATGTAGATGTCTATCTTGGTTTGGCCATAGCGGCCTATATTTGCTGGGAAGCCGGGAAGCTAGGCTACCACAGCCTGCAGAGCTTGATGGATCGAGAACTGCCGGCGGAAATTGACGAACAGATAGCCGCTATTGCGCTAAACGAACCCGGCGTACGCGGTTTCCACGATTTGCGAACGCGCCAGTCGGGCAGCAATTATATTGTGCAAATGCACATCGAAATGAACGCAACCATGCAGCTGCAGCAGGCACACGCGATCGCCGACAGTGTAGAGCGGAGAATTAAGGCAGCGTTTCCCGGCAGTGATGTCATCGTTCACCAGGACCCGGTACAGGATGCGCATGCCTGAGACACTGCTGGTCGCCATCACGCGTGAGCAATTGCCCTCTCAACTAGCGACAGCGATCGCTGCGGCCCAACAAGCGGCTGGCATTGTGCGACTGGCAGTCACTTTTCCGTTGGCCACTTACTGGAATGATCCTGTCACTGATCTTCATCTCGCTGTTCTCTATGAAATAGAAAATAGTGCTGACGCTCTGCAGCTGCGCGCGCTGATGACGGATCAACCCGAAAAGCTGCACGGTTTGCTTGCATCCGGCCAGGCCATTGAGTTGGTCGAGCTAAGCCAGATGCTGCAAACGCCGCTTGTCGATTGCGGCAGCGCACTAGAACTGCAAACGCTAGCTATTGCCAAGCCGTGGGGCAAAGAGATTTGGTATACCGGCATCGAGCAGCGCGGCGTTTGTCAAATCGGTAAAGGCGGTTTGTATTGCCCGTTGCCGTGGGCAATAGCGGCGCTGCCAAATTTCCTGTTGGGGCAGGGTGAAGCATCGATTGTGCTGCTAAAGATTCTCGACCCATTGCCCGAACCGGTGTACGGCGATTTGTATTTCGAGCTGCACGAAATAAAACAGGAAGTCTATATAGTGACCCATGTGGATTCAGGTTGCTGGCCGGACGGCGAGGGCGCTATTCGTATAAGTTTTGATCAGGACAAGCGCAAGACTTATCAAAACGACATAGAATTCAAAAAAGCTTACCTGTCTGCAGTGGCCGACTATCGTCGGGTGCGCGAGACAATCGACGCGGAATTAGATCAGCAGCGCCAGCAGCGCGGCATCGGCGCTACAGAGGTGTTAAGCGCTGCACAAACTCAGCAGTGGCTGGCTAAGCTATCGCCTGAGCTGTGCGCACAGGAACAAACGCTGCGCCGAGCGATGGATGAGTTTACTGCCCTCTATCCGCTGCAGGTTGGTGATGTTGTCGTCATCCCGCAGCGCCTGCCGCATGCCTTACAGCATGGCGTGCGCACCATCGAATTCCAGACACCGGTCTATGAACGGCAAATTGTCTCATTTGCGCAAAAGGTGCTGACCCAAAACCATTGGGATACTGAAGCTGCTATGCAAATCACGCAGCTTGATCCCTATGTTGCTGCCGAGTTTGTTGTTGAAACAATAAACGGCTGTGAGCGCAGTCAAATAGTCGATTTTGAAGACTTTTCCGTATGGCGCGTCGCCATGCCGAGCGCCGCAGTGTTGCCGTTGCAGGGCAAGTCGTATCAGTTAGTCATGGTGATCACGGGCAGCGCGCAGATCGGTGCTACGTTGTGTCGGCCTGAGCAGGCGCTGGTGGTTCCTGCGCACGCTTTGCCAGTCCTGATGGAGAATATTCAGGCTAACGACACGGTTGCGCTAATTGCAGAGCCAAAAGTGCCTAAAGCAAGTTGAATAGTGGAAACGCTTGTGGCACAATCGCCGGCCTTGAAAACGCGGCCTTTTTTATCTTAAATTCCCATAAAAAACAGTAGTATAAAGTTTGAAGTCTCCCCGCGTAGCGTTTGTCAGGAGTTATGCGAAAGTGGCGGAATTGGTAGACGCGCTGGATTTAGGTTCCAGTGTCGAAAGGCGTGAGAGTTCGAGTCTCTCCTTTCGCACCATCCTCCCGACAAACTGTCTTATTGCCCACGCGGCCCCTAAAACTATGAGGAACGTACATGCAGGTTTCTGTTGAAACGATCGGGGGCCTTGAACGGCGTCTGACCATTGGCATACCCGTTGACAAAATCGAGACCGAGATCAACGCGCGCTTACAAAAAGCGGCACCTAATGTAAAACTTCCGGGCTTTCGGCCTGGCAAAGTGCCGATGAAAGTCGTGCGCCAGCGCTTTGGCACGGGCGTGCGCCAGGAAGTGCTTGGCGAATTAATGAGCAAAACTTTTTACGAAGCGGTTGAGCAAGAAGATATCAAGCCGGCGGGGCGCCCCAGTATCGCGACCAAAACCGACGAGCAGGGTTTTGATTTTGAATACACCGCAACTTTCGAAGTCTATCCCGAGATTAGCGTTGCTGATCTCTCACAGTTTAAGGTGACCCGCTCTGTTGCTGAAGTGACGCCACAGGATGTCGACGACACGATACAGAAATTGCGCGAGCAGCACGGGGAGTGGGTGCCAGTAGAACGGGCTGCGCAAGAGGGTGATCAGGTATTGATCGATTACGTGGGTACGAAAGACGGCGAGCCTTTCGACGGCGGCGCGGCAGAAAACAGCACGTTAGATCTCGGCTCCAAACGCATGATTACCGGCTTCGAAGACGGTATTGCCGGCATGCAGGCTGGCGACGAGAAAACTCTGCAGCTGACCTTTCCGGAAGATTACCACTCTGAAGAGTTGCAAGGTGCGGCTGTGGAATTCAAGGTTAAACTGCACGAAGTGCGTGAACGTCAGCCGGCAGAACTCGACGCGGCGTTGTTCGAGAAGCTGGGCGTAACCGAAGGTGGTGAACAACAGTTCCGTAAAGAAGTGCAAGAGAACATGGAGCGAGAATTAAGCAACGCGATTGCGGCCAATGTGAAGTCGCAGGTAATGGACGCGATGATTGAGGCACATGACGTGCAGATACCGGCGGCGTTATTGAGTAGCGAAATTGACGCACTGCGACAACAGTCGCTGCAGCAGTTCGGTGCGGCGGCCGAGCAGTTCGATGCCTCATTACTGCCAGACGAACTGTTCAGCGAGCAGGCGCAGCGTCGGGTAAAGCTCGGCCTGATTTTGGGTGAAGTTATAAAGCAAAAAGACATCAAACCAAACGCTGAAAAAGTCCGTTCTATGATAGAGGAAATGGCGTCGACTTATGAAAGCCCGGAAGAAGTCATCAACTGGTACTATGGCGATCAGCAGCGACTGGCATCGGTGGAGGGAGCGGCGCTGGAGGAGCGGGTCGTAGACGAAATTTTAGCGTTGGCGAGCGTTGAAGAAGTCAGCTGCAGCTATCAGGAAGCCTTACAGCGACAGCAACAGCAACAGTAGATTGATAGAGTATTGCCGCGTCGAATGGACGCAGTCGTGACGGCGGTACTACAATTAGATTGCTATCACGTGAGACAATACGTCACCGTGGGCAACTATTAACCACTATAGGAATGCTTGATGTCTACTCACCAGTCCCAATTCGAACCACATAGCCTGGGCCTTGTGCCCATGGTCGTCGAACAGTCTGCTCGTGGCGAACGATCGTACGATATTTATTCCCGGCTGCTGAAAGAGCGTGTTGTGTTTCTGGTCGGTCAAATCGAAGACCAGATGGCAAATTTGATTGTTGCCCAGCTATTGTTTCTTGAGTCGGAAAATCCTGATAAAGACATCCACCTGTACATTAATTCTCCAGGCGGTTCGGTGACCGCTGGTCTGGCAATCTACGACACGATGCAGTTCATCAAGTCGGATGTCAGCACGATGTGTGTTGGCCAGGCAGCCAGTATGGGTTCATTTTTACTCAGCGGCGGTGCGAAGGGTAAACGCTATTGCTTGCCTAACGCACGTACAATGATTCACCAGCCCAGTGGTGGTGCGCAGGGCCAAGCCACTGACATTGATATTCAAGCCAAAGAGATTCTCATTATAAGACAAAGGCTTAACGAACTCTTGGCGGAGCATACCGGGCAAGACGTAGAAACTATTGCACGTGACACAGAAAGAGACAACTTTATGAATGCTCAGCAGTCTCTAGAGTATGGGCTAATTGATGAAGTCGTCGGTGCTCGCGCAGCGACTTCTGAAAGCTGAGCCTGCATGGTAGTAAGGCAGTCACTTTTGCGCCGTTCGGGCTTGAAATAATGTTCAAAAAGTCGCATCTTTAGCGCTGACGCGAACGGTAAGGAAAGGTTTAGATGAGTGATGACACAAAAGACAGCAGTGACGACAGCGGAAAGCTGCTTTATTGTTCATTCTGCGGTAAAAGCCAGCATGAAGTAAGAAAGTTAATTGCTGGCCCCTCAGTATTCGTCTGCGACGAATGCGTAGACTTGTGTAACGATATTATTCGCGAGGAAGTCCAGGAAAGCAGTAGCGAGAACTCGCATGAGAAGCTGCCCACCCCGCAGGAAATCAAAGAAATTCTTGATGACTATGTGATCGGTCAGGGACGCGCTAAAAAAGTGCTGGCCGTCGCTGTTTATAACCACTACAAACGATTGAAGCACGATGACTCTAAAAAGGACGATGTAGAGCTGGGCAAAAGTAATATTTTGCTGGTCGGCCCTACCGGCAGTGGTAAAACGTTGCTGGCTGAGACATTGGCACGATTGCTTGACGTGCCGTTTACTATCGCTGATGCAACCACGTTGACCGAAGCCGGCTACGTCGGCGAAGACGTCGAAAATATTATTCAGAAGTTGCTGCAAAAATGCGATTACGACGTAGAAAAAGCCCAAATGGGTATAGTCTATATCGATGAGATCGACAAAATTTCGCGCAAGTCCGACAATCCCTCAATCACTCGTGACGTGTCGGGAGAAGGGGTACAGCAAGCGCTATTGAAGTTGATCGAAGGCACTATTGCGTCGGTTCCTCCACAAGGCGGCCGTAAGCACCCTCAACAGGAATTTTTGCAGGTTGATACGTCTAATATTCTATTTATTTGCGGCGGTGCGTTCGCCGGGCTTGATAAAGTCATTCGCGACCGCTCAGAGAAGAGTGGCATTGGCTTTAGCGCAGAAGTGAAAAGCAAAGACGACTCCAAAAATCTTGGAGTTGTACTGCGCGATCTGCAGCCGGAAGATTTAGTTCGTTATGGCCTTATTCCAGAGTTCGTCGGTCGCTTGCCGGTCATCGCTACACTGGAAGAGCTTGATGTTGAGGCTTTAGTGAGAATTTTGACTGAGCCGCGCAATGCTTTAACCAAGCAATTTGCCAAGCTGTTTGAAATGGAGCAGGTGGAAGTTGATTTTCGTGAAGACGGTCTCAAGGCGATTGCCACTAAAGGTATGGCTCGCAAGACCGGAGCACGTGGATTGCGCTCCATACTTGAATCTGTTTTATTAGACACCATGTATAACATTCCATCAGTGAAGAATGTGCGTAAAGTGGTGATCGATGCTTCCGTCATTAACGGCGACTCGGAGCCCATGCTGGTATATGAGACGCCTGAGACACCGTCCAAGGTTGCGCCGGAAGAATAGCAGCAGGCGCGTCGCTTTAAGGCGCGTTTGGTTCGACTCGCACATAATTTCCACTGGCCTTTGCCACCCCAAGTGGCATGCTTACAATTTATTATTTTGCGCATGCCTAACAGGTTATTGATATGGCCGAATCTAGATCTGAAAATTTGCTTAATAGTTCAGAAATTCCGCTTTTGCCACTGCGCGACGTGGTGGTTTACCCACACATGGTTATTCCACTTTTTGTCGGTCGCGAGAAGTCCATTCAGGCGCTGGAAGCAGCCATGGCGGATGATAAGCAGATTCTGTTAGTCGCACAGAAAGATGCAACGCAGGATGATCCGGGCCTGGATGATTTGTATCGCGTTGGTACAGTGTCAAACATATTGCAGCTGCTGCGTTTGCCCGACGGCACCGTGAAAGTGCTGGTGGAAGGCATGGCCCGCGTCAGCGTAGATGAAGCTTACGATGAAACCGACTATTTTCGGGCAGTCGTTAGTGGCATTCACAGCCAGCCCGTCGCCGAAGAAGAGAGCGTGGGGTTGGCGCGTACTCTGCGAAAAGAATTTGAGCAATACGTCAACTCTACCAAGAAAGTTCCGAAGGAAGTACTTTCGTCACTAACCGGCATAGATGAGCCGGGCCGGTTGTCCGACACTGTCGCTGCGCACATGGCATTGAGCGTCGAACAGAAACAAGCGTTGCTTGAGATAGCCGATGTAACTCCGCGCATCGATCAATTGATAGCAGCCATGGACAGTGAAATTGACTTGATCCATGTCGAAAAACGTATTCGCGGTCGCGTTAAAAAGCAGATGGAAAAAAGCCAGCGCGAGTACTATTTAAACGAACAGATGAAGGCTATTCAAAAAGAGTTGGGCGATCTGGACGAGGCTCCTAACGAAGTTGAAGCGCTGCAAAAGCGTATCGGCGAAGCTGGTATGCCTAAGGAAGCACTGGAAAAAACCGAAGCAGAATTGCACAAGTTAAAAATGATGTCTCCTATGTCAGCTGAAGCTTCGGTGGTGCGTAGCTACATCGAGTGGATGTTGACTACACCGTGGAAGAAGCGCAGTAAAGTTCGTTTCGATCTTGATAAGGCCGAGGAGGTATTGGAGGCAGATCACTACGGGCTGGAGGAAGTTAAGGAACGTATTCTTGAATACCTTGCCGTGCAAAAGCGGGTCAAAAAACTGAAAGGACCTGTTTTGTGTCTGGTCGGTCCGCCGGGGGTAGGTAAAACCTCATTAGGAGAATCGATTGCGCGTGCGACTAATCGCAAGTTTGTGCGTATGGCGCTAGGTGGTGTGCGTGATGAGGCAGAGATTCGCGGTCATCGTCGTACCTACATAGGCTCACTGCCGGGTAAAATTATTCAAAAGATGGCCAAGGCCGGCGTCTGCAATCCGTTATTCCTACTAGACGAAGTCGATAAAATGGGCATGGATCATCGTGGCGATCCTGCGTCCGCCCTGCTGGAGGTGCTCGACCCGGAGCAGAACAACAGCTTCAATGATCATTATCTGGAAGTAGATTATGACTTGTCTGATGTGATGTTTATTTGCACCTCGAACTCAATGAATATCCCTCCGGCCTTATTGGACCGCATGGAAGTCATCCGTCTCCCGGGTTACACCGAAGATGAGAAGCTTAACATTGCGCAGCGTTACTTAGAGCCAAAACAGAAGGAACAAAACGGTTTGAAAGACAAGGAAATCGTGTTTGAAGAACCAGCGCTGGTGGATACCATTCGTTACTACACGCGTGAAGCAGGTGTGCGTGGACTGGAACGAGAGATTGCCAAAACCTGTCGCAAGGTAGTGAAAAAACTTGCGACGGCTGCAATAAAAGAAACAGTGCACATTAAAGCTGAAGATTTAGACGATTATTTGGGTGTGCGAAAATTCGACTTTGGCCGAGCCGAGCTGGAAAATAAAATAGGTCAGGTGACAGGTCTTGCCTGGACTCAGGTTGGTGGTGAATTGCTGACAATAGAAGCCGCGTGCGTGCCGGGTAAAGGCCGGCATGTGAAGACCGGGTCGCTAGGCGACGTGATGCAGGAGTCGATCCAGACGGCGACCACCGTCGTTCGCAGCAGGGCACAGGTATTGGGCATAACGTCAGACTTTCATGAAAAGTACGATGTGCACTTTCACGTGCCGGAGGGGGCGACCCCAAAAGATGGCCCCAGCGCCGGGGTAGGAATGTGCACGGCATTGGTGTCTGTGCTGACCAATATACCGGTGCGCGCCGACGTTGCGATGACTGGCGAAATTACCTTGCGCGGCCAGGTATTGCGTATAGGCGGGCTAAAGGAAAAGCTCCTGGCGGCGCGTCGTGGCAGCATCAAACTAGTCATTATTCCGGATGAGAATGAAAGAGAGCTCAAAGAGATACCGGAGAACATTAAACAGGACCTTGAAATCGTTCCGGTCAAATGGATTGACCAGGTGTTGGAGCTGGCGCTTGAGCGCATGCCAGAGTCATTATCAGATGAAGATTTTTATCCTAACAAAAAGCCACAACAGGAAAATGACGAGCAGCGCATAAAAGCGCACTAACGCCCGTTAATGCGCTTGACCGGCGGTGGGGCAGTTGGTATAAACTGACGGATTGCCGGGCACCAAAAAAGAAAAACCTTTTTCCTGGTTTCTAATTTTCTATATTCCAATATGTGAGGGACGAGTGTGAATAAATCTGAACTGATTGATGCAGTAGCCGAAGCCGCTGATTTGTCGAAGGCAAGTG
>RCMY010004205.1_pt1 | contig 12519 bp, 9 predicted proteins | sample 2041341 | NCBI WGS metagenome assembly RCMY01 (sample SAMN09708234, study PRJNA481090) | Marine sediment metagenome, whole genome shotgun sequencing project. | reverse complement strand
CAATAGCAGCCCAAGCGGCTCAGCCCCCATCGGTACTGATCGTCACCCCGGATCTGCCCTAGGAGATGGTGCCACTCAGGCGCCAGGGGAATCTGCTGTGTGATCCAGGTGCGGGGCTGACCAAAGCGCTTGATCGCAATGGTAAGAATAGATCGAATGTTGGCCCAGCGTTTTTCACTGAGACCGCAGGTGATCGGCGTGACGGCCTCACATATTTTGCGCAGGTTTGCCGCAGTGGCCACCGTGGCGGCCAGGGTGATGTCGGCGTTGCTTTCCAGCGCCCTGAAGGCAGAGCGCGCATCGCGCAGTTGCGTGCCGGAATACTCGAGCCCGATCTGTTCAAGAACATCAGCCAGGGTGATGCGGGGAAGGGCTTTGAAGACGTCGGCGTCGGCGGTAAGTTCTGTATCATGTTCCATGTCGGGAACCTTTCTTGTGGACGGGAATATCCTCGGGAGGACATGAGGGGACAAAGCGCCCGATTCGGGAGAACGTAGCACGTTTTCTCCCTTTGCGACTGAGGGGCACGGTTTCCCGAGGCTTTGATTTCATGAGACTTTTAAGGGCTTTGGAGGACACGAAGGGTCACTCCTCACGCCGCAGCCTGATGTAGCGATCAAGGTCGGCCGGATGCACACGCACGACGCGTTTATCCCGGATCACGGGAAGATCCCCTGCCTCAATTCGGCGCGTCACCGTCTTTTTGCTGTAGCCGAGGATGTTGGCGACCTGAGGGATCGTAAGGAGCTTGAGGCCGAAATCGGATGTCGGGTGATGGTATTGTTTGTTTGCGTTCAACTTACTTCTCCGCCGCCCGAACACGCATGTGTCGGGCCGTTAACGTGTCAGATTGTTCGCCATCGGCGAACTATGAGACGCGCAACAGAGCGGGCAGAATGCCGGCAGGGTTGAACTTGTGATCGGACGGCATGGGAGCGTGCGGTCCGATCACTGCATATTGTATAAACTGGCGGATGGAGTCTTTCAACAAGTTTTCAGTTTGCCGCGGGTCGCTGACCATCGATCACACTCTATGCGCAGCAGAGGAGTGAGGCCGGACGCTTACGGTTGATTGAAGTGCTGAAGCGTAGAAGTGGGAGATGTTATGAAATCAGTGGCGGCCACTCACCTGCGGCGATGAGATGAACACCACAGGCCCAGAGAGCCCCACTGAGAGGACTTAGGCATTTACCCCCCATGACATGAGGTCGCAGGAAGCTCTCACGGGCCATTTGTAGCTACCATGGCAACCCAGCTCCCATGCCCTCAGCGTCGCGCAGAGTGACCACACATCCTGCAGGGTGCCACAGAGGCGCAACGGAGGGCAAGGGTGGCCAATAGGCATTCGGTAAAAGGGGGGGGCAGCAAAAGAGCGCTTGAAGCCCTCACGGGCCGCTTGAGGGCTCGCGGGAAAGCGTGGCGTTGGCTCGGCTGGTTCGGGGAGGGGTTGGTTGGCAGTCATGGCAGCCACTGAGGGACAAAAAGGTAATGCCCTAGTGGCATTACTGCATCTGAACCGAAAATGGCTGAACCAAGGGACCTCTATCCCGGGAGGTTTCCGGCGAAGTCGTCGAGAGACATTGCCCGACCGGCGTGGTCTGACCCCGCAAGGCTGCGCAGGAACCGCCGATCTGCCGTCACGAGAGTTCGCCCCAAGCGCTGCGCAAGCGCAAGGTAGACACAATCATAGATCGGGTGCGCAATCTCTATTGCGATCTCCAGAGCACATCGCTCATGATCATTTTCATGGTCCATGATGGCGACCGGCGCGGTCTGGAGAAATTCGAAGAGTTCGCGGGCCTAACAGCAGATATCGCCTGCTTGGTGGCTAGCGTGCGCAGTAGGTTTCCGGCTTCAATCCGAAAGAGGGTAGGTGCCACGAGGTCAGCATCCCGAAGCGTCATCGCCTTGTCACTGCCATCCTCATCGATCAGCCATTTGATGGCGATTGACGTATCGACAAGGTAGCCGTCTTGCGAGGCAGTCACGCGTCATCTTGGTCACGATCATCATGAAGGATGTCGGCCGTGCTTGGACTACTAGGCCGGAGCTTGATCCGCCACGCTTGAACCTTGTTGAAAACAATTAGGATGTGAGCGAGATTGAAGGGCGTCCGGAAGAATTCTGCGATGTTCAGCCTCGGCGGACCGCCCTGATTTTACGGCGCGGTCTTTCAATGCGGATGCGATCGCATCGTCGACATTTCTGACAGTCAGTTGAGCCATGGGGGATCTTCATAGTGATGGAGAAGTGCCTTCAATACGTCTTCATTGTGTAGTTTTGGCAAGGTTTTCCGTTAGTTCCTAGAAAGGATCCGACCTTTGGGTATCTGGATGCTCGATTCGGTGCGCCCGCTGAGAAGGTGCGCTGGGACGGTCGCGTTAGCGGCCTTATGTCACATGCGATGGCTAAACGCTGGCATTGTGGTCAAAGTTTTTGGTCCGTTTCCGGTGGTTACGTCCTTCCGCGGCAGCTTCTTGATGTGAGGGTAACGCTTGTCTTCGAAGTTATCCCCAGGCCCGAGTCTAAGTATGTGTGTGTTAAATATGTGTTAAATAATGTGTTACGTAAAAAAAACGACCTCCAACCATCTGTTATTTAAAGACATTATAGACCCCCCCGTGTGTAGAGTCACGAAAGAGCGTGTGTGAAATCACGAAAGAGCGTGTGTAGAGTCACGAAAGACAGCTCGGGTGTGTGTAAAATCACGAAAGACTTGACGAGCGTGTGTGAAATCACGATTGTCGACCCATGGTGTGTGAAATCACGAAAGATAACAGGTCCCCTCTCCTTCCCGATCGTCAGGATCAGAAGGATTTTTTTGTGTGCGATATCTTCGACGCGGCCCCAAAGGGCGACATGGCTTCGATGGCGCACCCGATCTTCTCACTATCGACTAAGCCAGACCATCATCCACGACGCTACGAGGATGAAAGCGGCAAGAACTATGTTGAGATCCGCCCCTCTTCTGATGGCTTGGCGACGATCCATGACCGCGACATTCTGATTTATTGCATCAGTCAGGTTATCGCAGCGCTGAATGAGGGGCGGCAAGTACAGCGGGTTGTGCGGCTGAAAGCCTATGATCTGCTCAAGGCGACAAACAGAGTGACGGACGGACGTGGGTACAAAGCGCTGCGCGCATCGCTTATTCGCCTTCAGGGCACCCAAATTGAAACAAACATCACCACAGGTGGAACCGAGCAACTCGACATTTTTAGCATCATTGATCGCGCGCGTATCGTTCGGGAAACACGCGATGGCCGGATGCAGGAGATCGAGGTTGAGCTGTCGGACTGGGTCTTCAACGCGATCCGTGCGCATGAAGTGCTAACGCTGCATCGCAACTACTTCCGCCTGCGAAAGCCATTGGAGCGCCGCCTCTATGAACTGGCCCGCAAGCATTGTGGGCGACAGAAGCAATGGCGAATTAGCCTCCCTGCCCTGCAGCGGAAATGCGGCTCCATATCGACGACGCGTGAGTTCCGCCGTCTAATCGGTGCAATCGTCGACCAGGACAATGCTCACGATCACATGCCGGACTATGCGCTGCGTATGGAGGGGGAGATGATCATCTTCGATAATCGCGGGACAATGGATCCCCTTGCGAGCGATCTCATTGATGATCAGACCAGACTCGGTAGCGACGCCCATGAAAAAGCCCGCGCTGCGGCGCCGGGGTGGGACGTGCACTACTTGGAGCAGACTTGGCGGAGTTGGATGGCCGATGGTGGTCTCGACGCCCCGCGTGATCCCGAAAAGGCATTCATCGGGTTCTGCTCCAAATGGTTCGAGAAGCGTGGGCGTCCGTAGGAGTCTAGCATCCTAGCTTATTATATTACTATATTCATTAAACTCTTAACTGCTATATTGCTTCTTTCCTTCAGGCCTAGGTTGCTTAACTTCTAATTTCCACGCATCCTAGGAAGCAGCATTAATAGATAATTAGGAGGCAACCGTGATCATCTCTTTAATTTCCCAGAAAGGCGGGGTTGGAAAGAGCGCCCTTGCACGGCTTCTTGCCGTTGAAGTTGCACGCGCGGGCTGGGTGGTAAAAATTGCCGATCTGGATCCAGCTCAAGGCACATCTACCAAGTGGAAGGCCCGCCGCGACCAGTCGCAACTTCATCCCGAGATAGCAGTCGAGAAATTTCGAACTGTAGATCGAGCAATCAAGGAGGCTGAGCGTTTTGATCTCATGATCCTTGACGGGCCAGCTCATGCCGAGCAAGGCGGGCGCGTGATGGCGCAGAATAGCGATCTGATACTTATGCCAACTGGGTACAGTCTCGACGATATGGAGCCACAGATTGAGGCTGCTTACGAGTTGGAGGAGGCTGGTGTTTCGACCGATAAAATTTTCTTCTGCTTCTGCCGCGCCAAAGGCTCGGAAGCTGAGGACCGCGCCGCACGCGCTTATCTTGGAAAAGCCCGGGTGAATGTTCTTGATCCCACATTTCCCGAGCTAGCGTCTATTCGCCAAGGTCACGCCGAAGGCAGGGCAGCGTCGGAAGTCCCGTTTCCAAAAGTTCGGGAAAAGGCGATCGCTGTTGCTCAAGCGATCATGAACCGTCTACCAAACATGAAGGAGGCAGCATGATGTCCAAGGGTCTCAAGATCGCAGAACCGCCGCGCCGCCGCCAAGAAGGGGCAGGAGGCCCCGATAAGGAGCAACAGAAACCCGTTGAAGTTACCAAGTTCGACCATGTTGCCGAGAATGAGAAGATCCAATTCAATAAGCGCGTCACGCGCCGCGTTGCAGACGGATACGAAATTCTCGCAATTCGAACCCGCCGCAAGGTTCCTGACCTCTTGGCTGAGGCTCTAAGCTTGCTCGAAGAAAAGCATGGCAGAGTATAGAATCCTAGGAAGGTAGTTTTATTACTTCCTATAACTATGCCTTCCTATTAGCCTATATTGCTAGGTCTCCAGGCTTCCCGCAGCCACGCCGGAGGCGGGGTATGATGCTCATGTGCGTGACGCTGTTGCGCAAGGTAAGGCGCAGCTCTAAGCGGGGCAGGAGATATCTGCCGCCCAAGTCTGGGAAGAACTCGGAATCGAATGAAGATCGTTTTTGCGCCGTTAGCGCGTGATAACCTCCGTGACATTAAACCTATATTGCTGCCGACAATATTAGCGCTGCTGCTCGTGTGGCCTCTGAGATCAGGCGTACGATTGAAACACTCGAAACCTATCCGCTGATTGGCCAAACCTACGAGGGCGCGGTGCGCCGGTTGGTTGTGACGCGTTATCCGTATGTGGTGTTCAATGAGTTCAATCAGGCTGCGGAGCTGATCAACGTCTTGACCGTCCAACATGCCCACCAGCGGCTTCCCCAGCTCACTCCACTTCAAAAGATGCAGTTCAGATAGCGTTAACAGTTTTGCCAAGATCACAAACCTTCAACATTTTTTTGGTTTTGAGCGGTGGTTTTGGAAGCTGCAAATGGGGTATGTGGTGGGCGATTCCAGAATCGACCGTTTGTTGACAACTACGCTCCTCATTGGGCCAGCTTCGCTGATAAGCAACAAATAGAGCTCTTTCATTTCCAAGCACTGGATTGGCTATATGATCTGACGGCGTGCGATCGAACCGATCTGCTTTCAACCCGCCAACCGAGGGGATATCAGGACCTTCTTTTCAGCGTTGGATCGATCGCATGAATTTTCCCAAACACCCGACAGGCATGACATACAGAGCAGACATCGATGGCCTCAGAGCCATTGCCGTGATCGCCGTAATTGCCGGACATGCCTTCGAAGGCTGGTTTCCTGGCGGGTATCTCGGCGTTGATGTCTTCTTTGTCATTTCGGGATTTGTAATTACCCAATCGCTCTTAGCAAGAGGAGGCGCATCTTTTGGCTCCTTCTTTGCGGCGTTTTCCTTGAGGCGAATCAAAAGGCTTCTGCCTGCTCTGCTTGTCTGTGTCGGCCTGACCTCTGCTATGCTTCTATTTCTCGATCCGGCACCCAGAACATCCCTGCTTACCGGTGCCGCATCGCTCTTTGGGGCATCAAACTTCTCTCTTTACTTTCAAGAGCTTGACTATTTTTCACCCTCTATAAAATATAATGCCTTTACCCATATGTGGTCCTTGGGCGTTGAAGAACAGTTCTACCTGCTGTTCCCCTTCATTTTCTGGTTCGCATTCAGACCATCGCAGAGCGGAAAGGCGAAAAGACTTCTCTGGCTCATTCTCGCCTTCAGCGTCCTGTCTCTGGCCGGTTTTATCTTGTTTCAGGCCAGCGCACCGATGGCCGCTTACTACATGATGCCCTTGCGGTTCTGGGAACTGGGCTTTGGTGTTGTGGTCGCGACCCTCCTGCATCATCGCCCCGATAGGTTTCAGGGGGCGTCACGGTATATGCCGCCCCCTGCTTTGATCTTGGCGATGGCCGCGCTTTTTACTGTCTCCCTTGGGGAAAAATTTGTTGGTCATATGGTGGTTGTTGTGCTGACCACTGCGTTGCTTCTGGTCGGGGCAAACCCAAATGATCAAAGCCGTATTTTGACCAATAGGCTTGCAAGATACATAGGGGACATTTCCTATTCCTTCTATCTCTGGCACTGGCCTTTTCTGACCTTCGGGCTGTTTGTCCCCTTCAGCATCTCGGCAAACCCATTCCTTGCGATATTCAGCGCATTCTGCGTTTCAGCCCTATCGTATCATTTTGTCGAACAGCCCTTTCGGCGGGTCAAAATTCCACACCCCCGCTTGTGGCATTTCACAGGTGCCTTGCTTTCCGTGCTGTCGGTGATCGCTGTAATTGCAACCGCGAACATCTATCGAAAGTCGTTAGGATTCACACAGATCGAAGCAGCACTGCGCCCTGATTTCCTACCCCTGCCCGGAAGCAATCTGCCGTTCAATCCGACCTGTGTCGTGGATGGGCAAAAGCGTCTGCTGCAACCCGATACTTTTGAGAACTGCACGTTCGCACCGATTGCAGGCAAACAGGAAAGCTCAACCCTATGGGTGATGGGCGATAGCCACGCCGGCCACCTTCAAGGTGCCTTGCTCAAGCTGCGCACCGACTACGGTTATGGTGTGCATCTGACTGAAACGCCGGGAAACACGTTTCCAGTAATTAACCCGGAAGGGTTTTTACCTCGCGAGACTCTTTTTGAAAACGTTCAGGCCAATTGGAAATCCGGTGATGTTGTTGTCCTGTCACGTCTTTATCTTTCTCGTACCGATCCAATTGGAGTGGGCGCGGATGTTAGCGGATGGCTCGACAAGGTCGATGTACTTGCCAGTAATCTTGCGCAGAGTGGGGTTAAACTGCTGTTGGTCGGCCCGCCGCCAATGTTTCTGTTTGAAGATATTCGCGCATGTGTTCCAGCGAACGTGATAAGCTGCTCTGTCGACCGCGACAGATTGGAAAACGTGATCGATGCAATACATCGTGACCTTGCGCGCATTACAAACAGGCATGAGAACGCCGCATTTCTGGAAATTTTTTCAGCGCTTTGTCCAGTAGATGCGTCAATTTGCAGCCCGACTAACGACGGCGTGTTTATGTTTCGTGACCGCGATCATCTGAATGCCGAAGGGGCGGCACTGCTGTCAGAATATTTTTATGCCGCTTTGGCAAATCTGAAATAGGATTTGAATCGCCGTCCTTTTGCGCGTTGAACATGGAGGCAGCATAGTCCCAAGCTTCTGCACTTTCATTTGCAGCCTGACCTATGAGGTTACCTATATTGATCGTGATTTCTGTCAACGCCGGACTAAAATCGCGCCAGTTGCAGAACGCGTCTGCCAGCTTTCGAAGGTCTGGCACATGGCGTATCTGAGTTCAGACGGCTCCTGTTGCGGTAAGAATATCCTGCGCCACGTTTTTCCAAGTGCGCAGCTCCGGCTTGGCTGCCGCCAGCCGCGCCTTGAGAGCGCTGTATCCTTCGGGGTCAGATTGTAGTCTGTCGATCAGCCCTGCCAGTGCCTCCGGATCGTCAGGATCAAAATACTCAGCCAGATCGCCACCCACCTCTTTCAATGCGGCAGCGGTGGAAGATAGTGCTGGAGTGCCCACCCAAAGCGCTTCACCCAAGGGCAAGCCCCACCCTTCTATGCGGCTCGGAATGACGAGGGCCAGTGCATGTTCGTAAAGGGCGCGTAGTTCGGCGTGATTGGGATTGCGTACAAAATGAATGCGAGAGCGGATTGGGTCGAAGCGGGATTGCTTAATATACTTTCCTGTTCGCTTGCGATGCGCACCGGCCAAGACCAAAAGAGGCACTGGACGATGTGTCTCGTGCAGATGCATCATTGCGTCCAATATACATTCGAGGTTCTTGCGGCCGGTCATTGTGCCAACACAAAGAAGATAGGGTTCTGCTGGACCCATCTGGAGGACAGACTCATCTGTCGTGCGAAGCTCATGACCAAGCGGCATCGTAATCACCTCCGGGGCAGGGGGCAGGTGTCCTGACGCAGAGAACCGTTCAATCTCGGCTTTGGTGAATGCAGAGTTTGACAAAAGGCGTTCAGCATGGCGGATGATAACGCTGTTATCATGGACGAAGTTGCTGGAAAACATGCTCTGCCTTGGATGTGCAGTTCCATAGAGTGGGAACATGTCGTGCAAGAGGGGGATCAGTCTGATGCTGACTCCGGCTCGATCCATCGCAAACAGGTAATCCGCCATGATTTTGGGGCGGCCTAAAGACACCAATATCTGCCCGTTCAGATCAACCTCTTTAACCATGCCAGAAGCTACATTGCGCCAACGCCGCTGGTTCAACCTTCGCACGCTCCATTGTACGGCTGGATAAATCATATCCCGCAAACGGTTTGGTTTGGGGAAGGTGTAGCGCATCCGCTTTGGCGTAGCCGTGTGTGGCAGCCCCGGATCTATAATCCCCGTGGGCGAGAGCGAGCCAATGCGCGGAGTTACTTCGAAGAAGCGCTCATGGGCCGGCGAGAATATCACGAACCGTACATCGGCGTCCGACATCGCGAGTTCATAACCCACTTCCATGACGGTACGGGCGATACCATAGTACTTGAACTTCGGACTTGAAGCTAAAAACTGTTCTGAAAGATCATAGTACACTGCAGCCATGCAAACCCCTTAGCACTGCCGGGGGGGGGGGGACATCAAGTTTGTGGCCAAAGAGCCTGAAGATCTGGTTTTCACTGTATTAAGGCAGCTCTTGCCAGACGCGGCATGGGCTTACAAGCGGGTTTGATGGGGGTGCATTTTTGATGTCACAGACATTATGTTTTACGTTGAAAGGCACATGGTGGTTTGAATAGCCCCATGGTACGTGGATGCCTTCTTCCTTAATTTTGAGGCAAGGAGGCCCTGATGAGCAGCAGCAAGTTCAGCCACAATTTCAAGCGGAATGCTCATGATGCCATGCTGGCCAATGCGGCGCGCCATTTTATTGGTGGAAATCATCCTCAGGCGGACTTACTAGGTGACTATCTTTCCACACTCTTCTGATCAACGGTCTCGCATGCCTCGGTATATTTTTGATGTGACGGCCCTCAGGTCATACTTGGCGCGACATTCGCAGCTATCCGGCATTCAACGCGTCAGCGTCATGACGATGGTTAGGGCGCAGAAACGCCTTGGATCCGACCAAGTCTGGTTCGGATATCATGATCGAATTACGGATAGCTATAAGGTTTACCCTTGGCCATCGGATAGCCAATGCGACCTTACTCTGTATGCGACGTTGTGTGAGGTGTTGCATATACGGGCCTCTCTACGCTCCCTTCCCGGTATGGATAAATATGCTAAAAAGCCTTTGAAGCTCCGTTGGAAGGTTTGGCTGTCTGACCTGCATGCTAGGCGGGGAAACAGCAAACATTTCCGACGTCGAGGGCTATCTCTCGACAGTTGGATGGCGGCCCGCGCCAACCTGTCTAGAACCTCTCAGCGCTCCAGTCAAAATGAGCGATTGGAGCGGTTTGCTGTCCCAGGAGACCGGCTTATTCTTCTGGACAACGCTTGGAATCCCAAAGGCTTGGAGCGATGGCTCAAACATGCCGGTAATGACCTAAAGTTACAGGTTTATGTCTTCCTTCATGACCTTATTCCCCTCATCGCGCCGCAATATGTAGAAGGCGACAGCTGCAATCGCTTTCATGGGTGGCTTGCGCGCTCTACAGAATATGTCACCTGCTATCTGGTAAATTCGGAAAATACCGCGCGGGATCTGCACGCCTTTCTAAAATCACAAGGCGCCTCCCAACCTGTAAAAGCTGTTCCATTGGCGCAAGCCCTACTGTCTGATCCCCATCCCGAACCCACCACACCAAACGTTTATACAACCTTCACAGAAGAGGTGACGATACCTGACTATGTCCGGATCATCACCAAGACACCCTATGTTCTGGTCGTGGGTACCATGGAAGTGCGTAAGAACCTTTGGCAGCTTGCGACCGTCTGGGACAGATTACGCAGGCAATCCGGCCGCCCTCTCCCAAAGCTCGTTTTTGCTGGGCGCCGCGGTTGGCTAAATAAAGATTTCGACGCCCTTATGCAGGCGACAGGCCAACTCGGAGGATGGGTAGAAATTGTCGAGGGGCCGGATGATAACGTCTTGGCGTATCTTTACAGAAACTGTCTCTTCACCGTGACAGCAAGCTTTTATGAAGGATGGGGGCTCCCCATCGGGGAAAGCCTCGCATACGGCAAGACGGCTGTGATCTCTAATACCTCTTCCATGCCCGAAGTAGGGGGAGATATGGTTGAATACTGTGATCCTCATAGTCTCGACAGCATTGAGGCCGCCTGCTTGCGACTCATTGATGATCCGGATCACCGCACGCGGCTCGAAGAGCGCATCTCCAAAGCACATCTACGAAGCTGGGACGAGGTGACCCAAGATATGCTCGATGCCCTGCACACGCCCTGAGAATACTGCGCCCAAGCCTGCTGCTAATGTGAGACCTCACCCATGGCCTTGCTTTCGGGCGTCACCATTAATGCATGAAGTTCGACAACCCTGATAGAAGCTAAAGTTGTCGGCAAGCAGGAGGTGTTCATGCCTGAAGATAAAGATCCCATAGGACAGCGCGTCGGTGAATATCTGGTTAACCTATCTCTGCGCGCGTTAATCGTGCCTGTTGGTCTTTTGCCCTACCGCTGGCGAATTCCTGTCCTCGGCTGGATGACGGCGCGCATCGTGGCGCCCCTTGCCGGCTATTCGGGGCGAGTGCGGAAAAACCTCGCGCTGGTCATGCCGGACCTGCCTGAGCGCGAGGTGCGCCGCCTCATGCGCACGGTGCCGGACAACGCTGGCCGCAACATGATGGAGATGTACTCGGCTGCCAAGTTTTCCGCCCGCGCGCGCCACTCGCCCGTCTCGGGCCCCGGACTGCCCGTGATCCAGCAGGCTCGCGCCGAAGGACGCCCGGTGATCTTTGTCACCGGACATTTTGGCAGCTTCAACGCAGCGCGCGTAGCGATGGTGCAGCAGGGCTTCGAGATGGGTGTGTTCTATCGCCCGATGAAAAACCGTTACTTCAATGTGCACTATACCAAAGCGATGGGAGCACTCAGCCAGCCGATGTTCGAGCAGGGCCGACGCGGCATGGTGCAAATGACCAAGCATCTGCGCGCTGGCGGCGTTCTAGCCATTCTTAACGATCTCAATGTTCCTGGTGGCGTGCCGCTCGATTTCTTCGGCCAACCTGCGCTGACATCGCTGGTCACGGCCGAACTGGCCTTGAAATTCGACGCGCCCTTGGTGCCAGTCTGGGGCATCCGTCGCCCTAATGGTCTCGATTTTGATATCCATGTCGAAGCGCCCATTTTCCGCGGAAATCCGGTCGAGATGACGCGGGAATTCAACGCCCGGCTTGAGGCGCGGGTGCGCCAGAATATGGATCAATGGTTTTGGATCCATCGCCGTTGGAAAGACGGTACCGGCGAGACAGCCAAAAAAGGTGCGGCTCGCCTCGCCGCGCAGGCCGGGGATCCGGGTAATCTATGATGAGGGCTTTGTTCGCAACGAGGGGGTCTACATTGGTGGATGCGGATGTCGGTGAGGTTGGTGGTGAGGGTTTGACGCCGGGGCCGGGGGCTGTTCAAAAAACAGCCGTATTACCTGCCGGGATGTGACAGCTATGTATGAACCCACCTGCTGATCATCGGGCTGATTACCAGCGGCATGAACGCCTCATGAGATTGATATAATCAAAAAACCTTAACTGTTTTAGTCAGAATTCTCATTTAACAGCGCTCTCCCAGCGGTTCACCTCGGTCGCCATGCGGCCCCTCTTGCCGTCGATGACACGGATCGCCAGCGCCTCGCCCGGCTGCAGATCCGCAAGGCCCGACCGGAGCAACACCTCGATGTGCACGAACACGTCGCCGTTGACGCCGAACGTATTGGCAAAGCCAAAGCCCTTGGCCTTGTCGAACCATTTGACGCGGGCTGGCATCAGAGGCGCGCTGCGCAGCACTTCGGGGTCGATATCGTCGAAATTGGCAAGGCCGGGCATGGATCCCGTATCCGGCAGCACGATGGCATATACCGCTGTCGCCTGCACACCGCGCTCGG
>RCMY010004204.1_pt1 | contig 12519 bp, 12 predicted proteins | sample 2041341 | NCBI WGS metagenome assembly RCMY01 (sample SAMN09708234, study PRJNA481090) | Marine sediment metagenome, whole genome shotgun sequencing project. | reverse complement strand
GCGGATCACTTCCTGAGGGGCGGACACCAGTTGGGCGGTGACGATGATCCGTTCTCGAGCGGACGCTATGGGGTGACAAGCGGGCAGCGTGAGCCGATTGTCGCCGAAGTCGTCGAGGACTTCGGTCTGGCTCGGGTTGACGATGAAGTGTCCGACCTCTTCGCCCCTGATGTTGGTTTGCGCCATGACCTGATAAAAGCTTTCGCCTTGGAAGGTCGTCACTTTGATGAGGTCGCCGGGCTCGAGCAAGTGCAGATTGCGGAAGGGTTCGCCATACGTCGTTCGGTGGCCAGCGATGGCGACGTTTCCAGGCTGGCCTGGGAGCGGGGAACCCGGATAGTGACCGGGACCTTGCCGAAGGTCGTTCCGTCCGATGCCTTCGACGATGTTGCGCTCGAGCCCAATGTCGGGAATCTCGATGCTGCCGAGGGCTTCACCAGAGCGCGGGGTGAGGAGCGCAACATCTTCATCGGAGAGTGCGTCGGGATCGAGAGCGGAAACGGTGAAGTCGGGTCCCTCCCGCTCACCGAGTTCGGGAGCGAAGGCCTCGGCGATGGCGGCGTTGATGAGGTCGCTGTCGGTGGGTTGGGCCAGCGGAGTCTCCTGGGTGTCGGGGCCCGCGGTGTCATCGGCTGTCTCGACGAGCCCAGCCTCTTCGAGTTGGGCGAGCCGGTCATCGAACTCGGTCGTGAGCGCCTCTTGAGACTGAGCTTCGAGGAAGCCGGTGCCGTACAGCTGGAAAACAGCGAACGTGATCACGATCAGACCGAGGCCAATGAGTGCGCGGCCGATGCCGCCGATGATGGATGCCGTTCGTTTCTGCATAGGAGTCGGGCGCGAGGGTAGATGGCCTTCACCGCACATCGGCACCACCCAGTCTCCGGCAAGGGTTTCGTCGACCACGTGGGCATATCGTGGCTGGCTGTGTCCGACGCTGTGATTCACCTCGAACAGGCCGTGAGCCTGATTGGTCGGTTTCCTGCGTTGGCCGGCGCAGATCTCGAGGTCCAACCTGGCGAGGTCGTTCTCCTCCAAGGGCCAAACGGAGCAGGCAAGTCGACGTTGCTCAGGCTTTGTGCCGGTTTGGCCCCCCTGCACGACGGCAGGGCGCGGGTGCTCGGCACCGACCTCGCCTCCCCTGGTGGCCGACGGTCGGTTCGACGCCGCATTGGCCTCCTCGGCCACGGCACGGCGTTGTACGACGATCTCACGGTCGAACAGAACGTTCGTTTCTGGGCGGCAGCCAATGGATCTGACCGCCGCGATGGGGGAGTTGCCGAGATCGATGCCGTGATGGATCGGCTCGGTGTGGGGGGCCGACTGCGGGACGTACCAGTGTCTGGTTTGTCCGCTGGCCAGCGAAGACGCACTGCGATGGCGGTGCTGGTCTGTCGCCGCCCGCTGCTGTGGTTGCTCGACGAGCCGCACGCAGGCCTCGACCGCGACGGTCGAGACCTTGTCGACAGCTTGGTCAAACAAGCCGTGGCATCTGGAGCGACCGCCGTTGTCGCTTCCCACGAACTGGATCGGGCGGCCTCGCTGGCCACACGTGTTGTCGAGGTGGCCGGCGGCCACGTGCGTCCAGTCGAAGCTGGCGAGGTCGGCTGATGCTGCGCGACGCCAGGCTGATAGCGGCCAAGGACCTGCGCATCGAGATGGTCTCCAAGGTGCTCACCACGCAGGTGGTCCCGTTCGGGCTCCTCGTGCTGATCCTCTTTGGTTTTGCCATCGACCCTGACCTTCAAGCGGTCGGCAGAGGGGCCGAGGGCAGCAGCCGAGCCGTTCTCGAAACGGTCGCCCCCGGCCTGTTCTGGATGGCGGTGCTGTTCTCATCGCTCCTTGCCATCGGGCGATCGTTCGCAGTTGAGTCCGTTGATGGCAACCTCGATGCTTTGCGCCTGGCCGGGCTCGAACCGAGCGGTGTTTTTCTCGGCAAGGCAACAGCGGTGCTCGTGCAACTCTCGGTGCTCGAGATCGTGTTGGGACTGGGTGCGCTTGCCATCTACGGAGCACCCGTCGAGCATCCGTTGCTGCTCGGTGTCACCGTTGTCGTCGGGACGGTGGCGATTGCCGCTGCCGGTACTCTCTATGCGGCGTTGGCTGCAGGGCTTCGGGTGCGAGACACGCTCGTCCCATTGTTGCTGCTTCCGGTGCTGGCTCCGGTGTTGCTCGGTGCGACCATTGCCACTGGTGCTGCCCTGTTCGGGCCCGCCAGTGACGGGTGGCCGTGGTGTGCGGCCCTCGCCGCTTTCGCAGTGCTTTATGTCGCTGCGGGAATCCTTGCGTTTGGTTCACTCCTGGAGGACTCGTGACCACTATCGATACGACAGGTTCGACCAAGGGTGATTCGGCGACCACTGGATCGAGTGGCAGTCGGACGTTGGGCGCGATCGTCGCGGTGTGTTTTGTGGCTTTGGCGGCTCTTGCGCTGTTCATCACCCCTCCAGAAGCGACGCAACGCGATGCATTCCGACTGATCTACGTTCACGTTCCCTCGGCGATCGTGTCGCTCTACATCGCCTTCTCGATCACGCTCGTGGGCTCGATCATGTATCTCTGGAAGCGTTCGGTGTTCTGGGATCTCATGGCCGAGGCCTCTGCAGAGATCGGGGTTCTCTTCCTCGGGATCACCCTCGTCACCGGGATGCTGTGGGGCCGACCCACCTGGGGCACCTACTGGATCTGGGACCCTCGCCTCACCAGCACGGCGATCTCGTTCGTTCTCTATTCCGGCTACTTGGCCGTTCGGCGCCTCGACATGGACCCGACGGTTCGTTCCAAACGAGCGGCGATTCTCGGCATCGTGAGCTTCGCCAACCTGATCATCGTGCGCTACTCGGTGCAGTGGTGGGACTCGCTGCACCAAGGGCAGACGTTCGACGTTCGCGACACGCAGATGGACGGCATCATGCTCTTCACCTTCGCCTTCGGCGTGGCCACGATGATCCTGTTCTTTGGCTGGTTGCTGATCCACCGGTTCCGGGTGGCCTGGCTCGAACACCAGATGGCCGAAGTCGGCCTCACCGAAGCGATCGAAGCCCGCCGCCGTGAAGGAGTCAGCTGATGCATTGGGAGTTCGTCATTCCGGGGTACATCGTCGTGGTCGTTTCGCTTGGGAGCTACGTCTTTGCCACTCTTCGACGCGGCCGCAAGCTCAGCGAGCAGGTTCCTGAAGGTAAGCGGAGGTTCCTCGATGCCTGATGCTGGTCCGGACCGCGACCCCTCTGTCGGTGAAGGCGCCGACCTCGATCTCACGCCGAAGCAGGTTGATGACGATGTCGTCAGCGGTCCCAAGCGCAAGTGGCGCAACTGGTTGATCGTTGGCCTTTTCGCCGGCGCCTTGTGTGTCTTGCTCTTCCAGGCGCTCACGAGCGCACGCGTGTTCTTCTACAACGTCGACGAGGCGGTCGCTGAGAGGGTCGAGCTCGGAGACAGCACCTTCCGTCTGCAGGGCACCGTGGTTGATGAGCCCGTCGAGGACTCGACGGGCGCCATGATCTTCACCGTCGGCCACAACGGTGTGCAGGCCACGGTCCGCCACATCGGTGAAGAGCCGACTGATCTCTTCGAGGTCGGTATCCCCGTGGTGGCCGAGGGTCGCTGGGACGGTGAGGCGTTCGAGTCTCAACAGCTCCTCGTCAAGCACTCCGAGGCGTATGTGGCTGACAACGACGAGCGTCCTGGTGTCGGTGACGGCACCTACGAAGTAGTCGAGGGATGAGCGCAGCGACGTGTGAGATGAGCGCAGCGACGTGTGAGATGAGCGCAGCGACGTGTGAGATGAGCGCAGCGAGCGCAGCGATATGAACGCCGCTCTTGGGTTCGGATTCACGATGTTGGGCCTGGTGACCTCGGTCGTTGGTTGCCTCGTTGGTATCTACGCTCTGATCAGCGGACGAGACCGACTGATCAGCCAGGTTCGATCCTGGGCATGGCTGTTGTTGTTCGCCGGTGTCGGCGCCTTCACCGTGATGGAAATCGCACTGTTCCAACGTGACTACACGGTCTCGTATGTTCAACAGGTCGGTAGCGAGACCACACCGGTGCTGTTCAACTTCGCTGCGATCTGGTCGGCGCTCGAGGGCTCGGTTCTGCTGTGGACGCTTGTCCTCACGCTGTACATCGCAGCGGTGGTCCTCAAGTTTCGAAAGCGAGGCAACGACCCGTTGCTCGGGTGGGCCATGGTTGTGCTGTTCGGCGTGGCGGCTTTCTTCTTCGCCTTGATGGTCGGACCAGCCAATCCCTTCATTTTGGTTGACGTGCCCGAGGGATTCGTCGGTCCCGGCCCCAATCCCTTGCTGCAGAATCACATCCTCGTCGCCTTTCATCCGCCGATGCTGTACGCCGGTTACGTCGGTTTCACGGTCCCGTTCGCATTTGCCATTGCAGCCTTGATCACCGGACGTGTCGGCGAGGGGTGGTTGGTCGAGACTCGGCGATGGACCGTTGCCGCATGGGGCTTTCTCACCTTCGGCATCGTCTTGGGTGCCTGGTGGAGCTACGAGGTGCTCGGCTGGGGTGGCTACTGGGCGTGGGACCCGGTGGAGAACGCCTCGCTGCTTCCCTGGCTGACCGGTACGGCCTACCTGCATTCAGTCATGGTGCAGGAACGTCGCGGCATGCTCCGCGTCTGGAACCTGTCGCTGTTGTGCGCCACCTTCTCGCTCACGATTCTGGGAACCTTCCTCACCCGCTCCGGTGTGGTCGAGTCGGTTCACGCCTTCTCTGATGGCGCTGTCGGTCCGTGGCTGTTGGCGTTCTTCGGCTTCGTGGCGACGCTGTCGATTGGGCTCATCATGTGGCGAGGCGACCGACTCCGATCACCGGGAGCGATCGATTCCCCACTGTCTCGTGAGGCTGCCTTCTTCGCCAACAACGTCATCTTCGGCGCCCTGGCCTTCATTGTTCTGCTCGGCACCGTCTTCCCACTCCTGGCCGAAGCCTGGGACGGCACTCGGTTGTCGATCGGTCGTCCCTATTTCGACTCGATGGCCAGGCCGATTGCATTTGTGATGCTGTTCCTGATGGCAGCGGCTCCGGTCCTGCCGTGGCGCAAGGCAAGCACCGAACTCTTGTCGGAGCGCCTGTTCTGGCCGGCAGTCGCCGGACTGACGGCCATGTTGGCCACCATCCTCTTGGGAGGCCGAGGGCTCTACCCGGTCCTCACGTTCGGTCTCGGCGGATTCGCCGGTGGTGCTGCGCTTCGCCAGGTCCTTCTCGCAGCTCGCCGACAGGGTTGGCGTGGCTTCGTTGGCCGCACGAACGGCGGCATGATCGTCCACCTTGGTGTGGTCCTCATTGCTGTGGCAGTCGGGGCGTCGGAGTCATACAAGACCGATCGCCTGTTCACCATGGTTCCCGGTGACGAGGTCGAGGTGGCCGGTCACAGCTTCGAATACATCAACCTGCAGGCCAACGAGAATGACCGCCGAATCCACATCTTCGCAAACGTCTTGGTCGATGGCGAGCAGGTGTACACGCCTGGTTCGACGATCTATCGCCAGCTCGGGACGCCGGTGGCCACGCCATCGGTGAGGCCTGGCTTCCGCGAAGATCTCTTCATGGTGCTCGATCGGTTCGAGGACAGTCCCAACGATCCGATCAGCCTCCGAATCATCGTCCGACCGCTCATGTCCTGGATGTGGGTCGGCGGTGGAATGATGGCGCTCGGTAGCCTTCTGGCGCTGTTCCCGGGCAAGCGTCGACGGGGCACGGAGCCGGTCTCAGCGCCCCTCGGGGCCGGTGGCAACTCAGACGAACCAGAGCCAGAGCCAGAGCCAGAGCCCGATCCGTCCCCGGAGGCCGCACATGTCTGACCTCGTCTCTGACGATCCTTCTGCCGATGGCTTGGGATCCGACCAACCCGATCATGACATGGTTGGTCAAGCGTCTGGTTCGCTCGCTCGCAAGGTGGCGGCCGTCGTCGGCGTGACCGTTCTTGCGATGGTTGTGCTCCTCGCTCGCGGCGGGACGAGCGGTGACGTCGACCGGGCCAACAGTCTGCTCGGGAATCGCGTACCAGCGATGGTCGGCCAGGCCGTCGACGGCAGCAGCTACGACATCGACGATCTTCGGGGCGAATGGGTGCTGGTCAACTTCTTTGGCACGTGGTGCCCGCCATGCGTGGCCGAGCACCCCGAATTGGTCGCGCTCGAAGCCTGGGGCGAGGACAACACTCGGCTGTCGCTGGTGTCTGTGGCGTTCAACGACCGCCCCGAAGATGTGCAGAAGTTCTTTGACGATTTTGGCGGTGAATGGCCGGTTCTCGACGACGCGAACCTCTCGGTTGGGTTCGAGATCGCCAATGTGCCCGAGAGTTTCTTGATTGCCCCATCAGGTCTGGTTGTCCAGCACTTCATCGGCGGCATCGTTGCGGCCGACGTCCAAGAATCGATCATCGCGAACGATCTCCCCGCTTCTGAAGGTGGCGTTGGTGAAGGCTGAATCACCCAAGCCTGGCGCCACGAAGACCGATAGCGCTGCACTCCGCACCGCGGGTCCGTCGCCCAAGCAGTGGCTGTGGTTCGGCCTCATTGGCTCGATGATCTTCCTCTTGGCGGTGGCGTCGTTCGACGATGGAGGCATCGAGACCGACGGCGAACGAGTCGCCAGGCTCTCCGAGTCGTTTGCCTGCCCGGAATGCCGTGGTCAGAGCGTCTCAGAGTCCAACGCCGCTGTTGCCGTCACGATCCGTCAGTTCATTCGCAACGAGGTCACGAAGGGCTCGACCGACGAGGAGATTCGGGATTCGCTCGTGTCCTCCTACACGAGCAGGGTGCTGTTGAATCCACCAGGGGAGGGCTTCAGTTCGTTGATTTGGATCTTGCCCGTCATGGTGTTCGTGGGCGGCAGTGCAGGCGTGGGCTGGACGGTGAACAGGTCCCGGTCTGGGAGTCGAGATGCCACGGAGGCCGATCGGTCCCTGGTGGCCGAGGCCAGGGCACGTGCCGCGTCCATCAGGAAGAATCCGTGAGCGACAACAAGCGCGTCGACCGTCGGGCCTTGAGCCCCGATCGTCTCGTCGAACTCGAACACGAACGTGATTTCCTGTTGACCTCGCTGGTTGATCTCGAGTCAGAGCACGCAGCAGGCGATCTCGGCGACACCGACTTCGAGCAGTTGCACGCCGATTACACGGTGAGAACAGCCGACACGATTCGTCAGATCGAAAGCCGCAACGCCATGGCTACCGCTGCCGCTCCGGAGCGCTCCCGGACTCGCTCGATCGCCTGGGTGGTTGGCATCCTTGCCTTTGCTATGGGGGCCGGGTGGCTTTTGGCCCAGGCTGCGGGCGAACGGGGAGTCGATGACGAAATCACTGGAAACATCGATGCCTCGCCGCGCCAACGGGTCTTCGAGTGTCAAGAGTTGGATCGTCAGCAGCAGATCCAAGAAGCCAACGAGTGTTTCTCCGAGGTCCTGGTCGCCGATCCTCGTAACGTCGAGGCCCTTGCCTACCGAGGCTGGTTGCTGGTGCGGGTCAGCGGGTCAGCCGAGCGACTCGGAGAAGAGGCGCAGGCAGCGGAGATTTTGGTTTCCGCCAAGGCATCACTCGACGAGGCAGTCAGCATTGATCCGCGATACGCCGACGCCAGAGCGTTCCGCGTGATCGTCTACAACGCCGAAGGCGATCTCGAAGCCGCCTGCGCTGAGTTCGCCGAGCTCGTCGATCTCGATCCCCCTGACATCATGCTGCAACTCGTCAGCGGCCTCGAGCTCTCCTGCCCCTCCACTGGTGCCGGGGGTTAACAAGTGAACGAGTGGCCGTCAGCTCGAGAAGGCCGGGCGAACGAAGCCGGCTTCCGGCTCGGTCCAACTCTCGCCACTGATCAGGTCGAAATGCAGCGCCGGAAGGGGCTCTCCCTCGCCGTCCTCGAGTGAGATGGCCAACACCGAGTCGTTGTACAGGAACATGTCCTCCGAGTACCAGAGGCCGTTGTCCCAGTCCCACGCCTCGATGAGATCGCTGGTGCCCGTCTCGATGTCGTACCACCAGAGCCCAAACGCATCGACCCCGTCCACCGCACCAGTCGGCGCCGCTCTCATGCCAATGATGTCGCCATCGAACAAGACGGCGTCTTGGAAGTTCGGGCAGCCTTCGTCGCCGTCGAAGCACTCGCTTCCCAGCTCTTCAGCATCGAACACGACCTCGCCTGTGAAGAGGTCGTTGATCTCGACCCACACGAAGCCCTCGGATCCCCAGAGGGCGACGGCGGTGTCACCGCGGCCAACGCCGAGCGGACTCATGTGGGAGAAGTGAGCCCCCGATTCCCAGCCGCCGGTGGTGTCGAGTTCGGTGATGGTTGCGTCCGACATCCGGTAGGAGTTCAGGGTGGCCTTGGTGTTCTCAGGGTCAGCGTTGATGCGGTGTTGATAGAACATCACCGGCTCGCCGCCGGCATCAACTCCGGCTCCCTCGAGCCTGAGCGAATCTGGCTGGGGAACCTCGAGTAAGCGTGCGGGCCCGTCGTCGGTGACCTGCCAGATCACGGACGTGTCGTTGGCGATCTGAAAGATGGGCGACGACGAGGGCACGGCGGTGACCTGGATGAGATTCTCGATCTCGATGCGGCCAAGACGACCGCTCTGGCCGAGGGCCTCGATTCCAGAGCGATCCCACAGCAGCAGCGGGGATGCGACATCTGCGGGCGGGGCCAAGCGGTGAAGGTCGTCGTCGATCACCGCAGACACCGATGCGGTTGTCGAGGGTTCTTCGGTCGCTGACGTGCTCGTCGTTGCACCGGCGCTGGGCTCGGTGGTGACCACGGCTCGGCTGGAGGAGGCGGTCGTCGACGTGTCGGTCGAGGAGGTGGTGATCGCCGATGAATCGGCGGCTGCGTCGGTCGAAGGGTTGCTCGTCCCGCAACTCCCGACCACCATCGCAGTGACGAGCGCCGCAGCCAGGTACCTCAGCGAAGCCGAAGTCCGGCTTGGTGTGATGTCCATGACCCCTCAGATCGGCAGATGATCAGTCCAACAAAGGAGACGCCCATCTTCGTCCGGCGGTTGTCAACCTTTGCGATATGCCCGGCGAAAACGATTTGGTTTGACGAGAAGCAACTCCTTGGCCAGAGGAGGGTGTCTGCGGATAGCGTCGCAACGTGCTCGGGCCTGTCGTTGCAGAGAAGTTGGTGAAGCAGTTCGCCGCCTCACAAAAAGGTGGTGCGCCGTTCACCGCCGTCGACGGCATCGACTTCTCCATCGAGCAGGGTGAGACCTTCTCGCTGCTCGGTCCAAATGGAGCGGGCAAGAGCTCGACTATGAAGATGGTCAGCACCGTCAGCCCGGTCACGTCTGGCCGGCTCACGGTTCTTGGGGCTGATCCCGTGACTGATGGTCCGGCAATTCGCCAGCGCATGGGAGTGGTGCCCCAAGAAGATCTGCTCGACGCCGAACTCACCGTGTTCGAGAACCTTGTCATCTACGCCCGCTACTTCGGCCTGAGCTGGGACGCAGCGCGAGCCAAGGCCACCGAATTGCTCGACTTCGCCCAACTGACCGAACGCAAGAACGACAAGGTCGATCCGCTGTCCGGCGGCATGAAACGGCGCCTCACGATCGCCCGCTCGCTGGTCAACGACCCCGAACTGGTGCTGCTCGACGAGCCGACCACGGGGCTTGATCCCCAGGCTCGACACCTCCTGTGGGAACGGCTGTATCGACTGAAGGAGCAGGGCACGACGCTGCTGCTCACCACGCACTACATGGACGAGGCCGAGCAGTTGGCCGATCGTCTCGTGATCATGGACGCCGGGCGAATTGTCGGCGAAGGCTCGCCAAGTGAGTTGATCGCTCGTCATGTCACCAAGGAGGTGCTCGAACTGCGCTTCCCGGCTGCCGACGACGGAACCAGACAGCGCCCCGATCATCTCGATCGGTTCGGATTTCGCATCGAACTCTTGCCGGATCGAGTGTTGGTCTACGCCGACGACGGTGACGCTGCGCTTGCCGCCTACATCGCCGGCGGTATCCATCCGTCTGGCAGCTTGGTCCGTCGCTCGACACTCGAAGACGTGTTTCTCGCCGTTACCGGCCGAAGCTTGAACGAGTAGCCGTGGCTGCGATCCGGCACTTTCTCGAGCACCAGTTCGTGCGCTACCGGGCCACCTGGTGGAGCACGATCATCTCCAGTGTGCTGTTCCCGTGTTTCTTCTTGCTGGCCGTCGGGTTCGGACTCGGCTCACAGATCGACGACACCTCGAGTTTGGGGACCGTCGACTATCCGTCCTATATCGGTCCTGGGGTCCTTGGTGGGGTGGCCGTCTTGCAAGCTGGCGGACTCTCGCTCTGGCCAACGCTCGGCGCCATCAAATGGCAGGGCGACTATCAGGCCGCCTTGTCGACACCGCTCACCACTCCTGGCCTCGTCGTTGGCCACATTCTTTGGATCGGATTCCGGATCACCGTGAGCGCGACGCTCTACCTGGCTGTGCTCGCTGCATTCGGCGTCGTCAGTTCTTGGCTTGCGCTGTTGGCCCCTGCTGCGGCCTGCCTGGTGGCCCTGTCGATCGCCGGGCCGTTGTCGGCGTGGTCAGCGAGTCAGGATTCTGACGACACGTTCGGCCCGATCAATCGGCTCGGACTCTCGCCTCTGTTCCTGTTCTCGGGCGCCTTCTTCCCGATCAGCCAGCTCCCGGTTGTGATTGGGTGGATCTCTCGGCTGTTTCCGGTGTGGCACGGGGTCGAACTGACTCGCGGCTTGGTGAACGGCACGTTGGAAGCAGCAGCCGGGATTGGTCACGTCGCCTACCTGTTGGTGTGGTCGTTGGCTGGCCTCTTGCTGGCCATCCGTTCGTTCGAAGCACGATTGGCGGCCTGATGGTTGCGCTCTTGCTTCGGCCGTTCCAGGGGCTTCGACCAGCACAGTCCGTTGTCGAGCGGAACGTCCTCAGCTATCGGCGCATGTGGATCATCATCGCGAGCGGCTTCTTCGACCCGGTCTTCTACCTGTTCGGCCTCGGTGTTGGCCTTGGTGCTCTCATCGGCGATGTCGAGTACGGCGGGGAGATGGTGAGCTATGCCACGTTCGTGGCCCCCGGGCTCGTGGCGTCCTCAGCGATGAACGGCGCAATCTTCGACTCGACGTTCAACTTCTACTACAAGCTGAAATACGCCAAGACCTTCGATGCCATGCTGGCCACGCCGCTTCGACTCGGCGACATCGTGGTTGGTGAGATCGCCTGGTCGATGGTGCGAGGCGCGATCTACGCCGTGGCGTTCCTGCTCGTCACCCTGGTGTTTGGTTTCGTCCAGAGCTGGTGGGCGGTGATGGTTGTTCCTGTGTCCTTGTTGATCGGGGTCTCATTTGCAGCGCTCGGTTCAGCCATCACGACGTACATGCGGAGCTGGCACGACTTCGACTACATCCAGCTCGTGCTGCAGCCGCTGTTCCTTGCCTCGACCACGTTCTATGCCCTCGACGTCTACCCAGAGTGGTCACACCCGCTAGTCCGTCTCACGCCGCTCTATCACGGCGTCACGCTCTGCCGTTCGCTCATGCTCGGCAACGTTGCGTGGGTCGACCTGGGCCACGTCGCCTACCTCCTGACGATGCTCCTCGTTGGTGTCTTCCTCGTGAAGCGCCGTCTCTCTCGGCTCTTGTTGAGCTGAGTTCGCGTGCTGTTCACCACGCGTCCCCTCGACTGAGCACGGAAACAGGTTTACTTCTTCAATGACGACACGCGTTGGCATCAATGGATTCGGCCGGATCGGCCGGCTGGTCGTACGAGCGCTCCGCAACCGACCAGACCTCGAACTCGTGCACATCAACGAGATCGCAGGCGGTGCCGTCACCGCCGCTCATCTGCTCGAGTTCGACTCTGTGCACGGTCGCTTTGCCGGAACCGTCGACTCGAACGGTTCAGGGCTGACGATCGACGGCGCGTGCGTCTCGTTCGGCTCGCATGCAACGCCCACCGACATTCCATGGAGTGACGTCGGCGTCGACATCGTGCTCGAGTGTTCTGGCGCGTTTCGAACCCCTGAGGTGCTCCAACGCCACCTCGATGGCGGCGCTCAGAAGGTGATCGTTGCGGCACCCGTGCATGGTGTGCTCAACGTCGTGATGGGCTGCAACGACCAGCTCTACGACGCGTCCGTCGACCACATCCTGACCGCTGCATCTTGCACCACGAACTGCTTGGCCCCGGTGGTGAAGGTGCTGCACGAGAACATCGGCATCGAGCGAGGCGCGATCACCACGATCCACGACGTGACCAACACCCAGGTCGTGGTCGACGCCCCTCACAAGGATCTCCGCCGAGCCCGATCTGCCCTGAACTCGCTGATCCCAACGTCGACAGGCTCGGCCACGGCGATCACGATGATCTATCCCGAGTTGATGGGAAAGCTCAACGGCCTGGCCGTCAGAGTTCCACTCCTCAATGCGTCGTTGACCGATGCGGTGTTCACGCTCGACAGGTCGGTGACGGCCGAGGAAGTGAACGAGCTCTTCCGGATCGCCGCCGCCGGACCGCTTGCGGGAATCCTCGGTTATGAGGACCGCCCGTTGGTCTCCGC
>RCMY010004203.1_pt1 | contig 12520 bp, 12 predicted proteins | sample 2041341 | NCBI WGS metagenome assembly RCMY01 (sample SAMN09708234, study PRJNA481090) | Marine sediment metagenome, whole genome shotgun sequencing project. | reverse complement strand
CGCAAGCATTCCTCCACCAGGCATCATCCTTGAAGTCAATGATTCGACGATCAAGGTCTATATGCGCGCCTGGATCCCAATGAATACCCCACAAATTCCGGGCAATAAATATAGCTACTCACGAAATGACCTGATCAAGGTTTTCAGCCGTACGTATTAGGCAAGGAAGTTACTTAGGCAAGGAAGCTAAAAATGGGACAAAAAAAGACAAGCGCAGACGGTGTCGATATCGATCGTGCCGATCAGCACGATTTGGAAAGTTACCAACAAGCTGAAGTCGCGTTAACGAGACTACAGACACCGATTCTCATACATGCCGACGCCCCTCACGAACGCTTATACATTGCGGGACTGGATGGAACTGGTAACAGCATGTTCAAGGATGCGCCAGAAAACTGGAGTGTCGTAGCCAAGATTTACTCGCAAGTGCGCGCCTTGGAAGACCAGGGAAACAAACGCATTCGCGGTGGCTACGTTGAGGGCACCTTCACCCAAGATAACCCGATCAAACGCAATCTGGATGGATTGACCGGATACACGTTTGAGCGGCGCGTTGAGACGGCGTATTACCAATTCTGCAAGCAATCTTACGAATGGTTGAAAGAAGACCCACAAGCCCAGGTCCGGATTACCGGAGTAGGCTTCAGCCGTGGTTCTGAAGAGATCGCCTCATTGCTTCGCATGATCGACGAGCGTGGCATCCAGGACCCGACTGAAGCCAGGTTCACTCGCGACAAAGACAACCTGATTACGTACATCGAGTACACCAAACCGGCCTTGGTCACACCCGGAAAAACGGTGCAAGCCGCCTTGCTGACCGATCCAGTCGACACCGGCGTCGCCGAGGAAGATCGCCGGTTGCCATCGTCGGTGGTGTCGGCATTGCAGATCACCGCTGAAGACGAACGTCGCGACCTGTTCCCCGCCAGTGATGTCCTCAAACCCGGCTTCAGCGAGCAGGACAGGTTCCTCAACTTCATGGTGGGCGGCTCCCACAGTGACATCGGGGATACCTACCTGCTTAACGGCTTGGGCATCCGTAGCCATAACCTTGGCATCGATTACCTCAACGCCCTGAGCGACCAGCCCTTCCTCGTCAAACGTGCGATACCCGCGGATCCGGAACTGAGCGTGGTGCACCACTCCGAACAACACATGCATGGTTTCTTTACCACTTTTGGCTTCCGCGACGGCGTGCGCAACCATGACAAGATCCTGGTGACACGCGCATTGTGTCGTCGCGACCCCAGCCAGGACTGCTGGCACAAAGATCCCATCGATCCCGCTTTGGAGGCGACGCTGGAACGCCGCGGCGTCCCGATCGGGCCGCTGCCAGGCCAGGAAAAACAACCTGGACTCGATAGCGCGCCGTCATTGAACACGCCATTCCAACCCAAGCCCGGCAGCGATATGGACGGCATGATCGATCGGTTGTTCAAGGCATCGCAAAACGGTAGCGATACCAACTGGAAACACGAATCACACGCCGTATCCCAGGCCTTCCTCGGTTCACAGGCCGGACAGGCATGGCAGGCCGAAAGCCGGTCGTTCGGACAGGCGTTGCAGCTTCGCGAGCAACAGGCCCCGGAACAACAGCTCGCCGCGCAGCCTACGCCTGTCATGCAGGCACCCACGCCGCACGCCATGCGGATGTAACCCCACGACACTGGAAGTCGGAGACAGACATGGACGATATCGAGGCAGTCAAGCAACTGCTGCTCAAGCTGGCTGTGATCGCCGACCGGCTCGATGCCAGGAGCGAGCAGGCCGTGCAAGGGGTGGAAGCCGGCACGGCGACGCTTGCGCAAAGCGCACACCAGTTGCAGTCCGGTGCCGGGCAATTTGCACGACAAGCCTTGCAGGCCATCGGCGAGCAAGCGCAACAGGCCATCGCACACAGCGCGGATAGTGCCATCGCAACGTTCGAGGGGCGCTTGCAGCATGCCGCCGACAACGCCAATCGGGCCGCCGATGCCATGGCGGATCAACGCGCGCGACTTGCCAAATCGCAGAAGAGCCTTGTCGCCGCAGCCGTGACGACGCTACTCGCAGGCTCGGTGCTTGCCGTCGGTGGCACATGGTTGTGGGTGGATGGCAGCCGCGATGAAGTCGCCCGGCACCATGTCGAGGTACGCCTGCTCTCGGCGATCAATGCATCGGACATCGTGCTGTGCGCGGACGGGCGGCTGTGCGTCAACGTGGACGACCGGGGCAAACGCCAAGGGGATCGTCGCCAATACCAAGTGGTCGAGCCCAGGCAAACCCAAAGATAAATCCGCAGCTGCCGTCCCGGGTCGCCGGCTCAGGTTTGTCCGGGCTCCCGGCGATCCCTGCCCTTTCCGGCGAAACCCTGCTTGCCATCGCGACCTGCGGGCGAGTGTCCACGCTTGCGCGACCAACTCTCGACACTGAGCGACGGGATCGCCTGCTGGCCGGCCAATTGCCGTGCAAACGGCGCCAGGTGCCGCAAGGCATTGACGTAGACACCGCGCTTGAACGCGACCACGTGCTGCATCGGATACCAGAAATCCACCCAGCGCCACAGGTCAAACTCGGGCTTGTTGGTGAGGTCCAAGCGCAGATCAACCTCTTCACCGGTGAACTGCAACAAGAACCAGACCTGTTTCTGGCCAATGCACACCAGTTTGTCGCGACGCCGGATCGCCCGCTGCGGCAAGCGGTAGCGCAGCCAGCCCGGGGTAACGCCAAGCACGGCGACGTGTTCCGGTGCCAAACCGGTTTCTTCCCGCAGCTCGCGGTACATCGCCTCCAACGGCGTCTCGTCGGTGTTCATCCCGCCCTGCGGGAACTGCCAACCGTCGCGACGCACGCGCCTGGCCCAGAAGACCTGGCCGTCGGGGCGTATCAACACGATACCGACGTTGGGTCGGTAACCGTCCGGATCGATCACGATGCGGACTCCAAATGCACTGCGTCCGACTCTGCCACGGTGGCACCCCGGCGACAAGCGCGAATGCCCCAAGTACGCACACCGTGCCGTCGCGATGCCATTCCAGTCATGCCATTCCAGTCAAGCCATTCCAGTCAAGCCATGCCTGAAAGCCATGCCTGAAAGCCATGCCTGAAAGCCAGAGTTGATCTACCGGTCAATGCAAACCAAGGTGCCAGGCGGCTCGCACCCGCATCGAGGCGCTTGGGCCGGCCCAGTTCCGTCATCCCGGCGAAAACCGGGATCCATTTTGCCCGGGCACTCTCGGCGCAACCCCAAAGCCAAAGTCACCGGATGGACACGCAGGCGTCTGCCCAGAAACCGCGCCTTCGCGGAAATGACCCATTGGCGGGCGAGTCACACCATCAACGGTGCCGCTACCCTCGCGCATTGACGCGAGCCACGGCGGCATGGACAATTCACGGTTAGCCGCAGGGTTAACGCGGCCCGATGGCTATGTAGCTCAGCTGGTTGAAGCACGGCACTCATACGGCTGTCATGAGCCTCGAAATAAAATTTGGCTATGTAGCTCAGCTGGTTAGAGCGTGGCACTCATAATGCCGAGGTCGGTGGTTCGAGTCCACCTATAGCCACCATTTTTACCATTTGAATCAGTACGTTACGACCAAAAACCCCGCCCTCGCTGCGGGGTTTTTAGTGTCCAAGGGGCCTACACGAATTCGATTGGGGGGCATGACAGGCCACAGGCTCAGGTCAAAATGCTGGCACTGGCCGCTTGATTCCACGCCTGGCAACCGCTGAGAAAGGGGATCACCCATTGAGCTATCCAGGCAACATTTCAGTCCAACTTTGTTCAACATCATTCGCATGTATAGCTGAGATCAAACCCAACGCCCGTAGACTAGGCTGATGGATATCTTCAAGACTTTTACCCTGGAAGCCGCACACCGGCTGCCCAACGTCCCGGCTGGGCACAAGTGCGCGCGGTTGCACGGGCACTCGTTCCGGATCGAGCTCCATGTCAGTGGCCAGCCGGGTACGGATACGGGCTGGGTGATGGATTTCGCTGACATCAAGACCGCTTTCCAGCCGCTGTACGACCAGCTGGACCACCACTACCTCAACGACGTGCCTGGCCTGGACAACCCGACCAGCGAACGCCTGGCGATGTGGATCTGGGACCACCTGGCGCCGCGCCTGCCCCTGTTGAGTCAGGTCGTGGTCCACGAGACCTGCACCTCGGGTTGCCGTTACCGCGGCTGAGCCCCTGCAGGAGCGCCCCATGGGCGCGACCCGCAGCTTCCTTTCTGCAGGCACGTCCGGAGCACCCATCGCGCCCATGGGGCGCCCCTACAGGGCGGATGTGTCTGTTTTCCCTGCGTTTATTAACGCTGCACAACACGACGGAAGGGAAATGTTGCATCGCAACAAAGTCAGAGTTATGCTGCAACGCACAAACCGGCACTCCCTGCCGGATCACCGCAGGAAAACCGCCATGAACCAGATCAACGAGCAGTTCACCGCCACCACCCGTCAGTTCGCCGACAACGCCGCTGAAGTCAACCAGCTGGCGCTGGCCAATGCCCAGGAAGTCTTCGGCATGCAGCTGGCCGCCATCGAGCAGAACGCCTCCGCCGCCTTCGCCTTCTTCGGCGAGCTGGCCAACGTGCGTGACGCCGACGGCCTCAAGGCCGTGTTACCCAAGGGTGTCCAGGTTGCGCGTGAGAACGTCGAGCGCAGCATCAGCACCAGCCAGGAAGTCTTCGGCCAGACCATGAAGACCAACGAGGCCATCGGCCAGGTCGCCAAGGGCCAGTTCGAAGCCGCCACCGCGCAGGCCAAGGCCGGCGTCGAGAAGGCAACCAAGGCTGCCAAGACCAAGTAAGCGCATTTGCGCTATTGAGGGCGGTGTCGCACAGGATTGGCGACCCGGCCTTGCGGGAGTGCTCTTCCGAGGCCATCTCCCGCCTTGATGAAACAAACCCGGCAGCGCGAGCTGCCGGGTTTTTTATGGCTGGGTCAGGTCAGGCCATGGCTCTGCCGCCTCGATTTTTGTAGGCATGGTGGCGGCATGCCATCACCGGTAAGTCGCGATCCTGGATCCCGGTTTCGCTATCGCGACTTACATCGTTCCTACAGGGGCACTGCAGACCCTTCGCAATCTACGCTGCCAACACAGCCCGCTATCCGGACGCCTTGTCGCCGCCCTCAAGCTTGTCACCCAGCATCCGCCGCACCACCACGTAGAACACCGGGATCAGCAACAACCCCAGGAACGTGGCAAACAGCATGCCGCCGATCACGCCGGTACCAATCGCATGGCGCGCATTGGCACCAGCACCGCTGGACAACGCCAACGGCGTCACGCCCATGATGAAGGCCAGCGATGTCATCAGGATCGGGCGGAAGCGCAGCTTGGCGGCCGAGACTACGGCTTCGCCCAGCGGCTTGCCCGCCTGGCGCTCCTCGATCGCGAACTCCACGATCAGGATCGCGTTCTTGGCCGCCAAGCCAATCACGGTGATCAGGCCGACCTTGAAGTAGATGTCGTTGGGCAACCCGCGCAGCAGTGAAAACGCCACCGCACCCAATACGCCCAGTGGCACTACCAGCAGCACCGCGACCGGAACCGACCAGCTTTCATAGAGCGCCGCGAGCGCAAGGAACACGACCAGGATCGACAACCCCATGAGAATCGCTGCCTGGTTGCCCGCCAGGATCTCCTGGTACGACTGTCCGGTCCAGTCGATGCCAAAGCCATCAGGCAGGTCGTCGTTGACGATTTTCTGCATCGCGTCCATCGCCTCGCCCGAACTGTGGCCCGGTGCCGGCGAGCCATTGATCTGGATCGCCGGATAACCGTTATATCGGCTCAGCGATGGCGGTGCGGTAATCCAATGGCTCTCGACCACGTTGGACAACGGGATCATCTCGCGCGTGGCCGCGTCGCCACCGCCATTGGCCGCGCCAGCGCTACCCGCCACGACGCCCGATGCCGGGGTGTAGAAGTGGTTGAGCGAATCCACGCCGGTACGGAACTGGCTGTCCGCCTGCATGGTCACGCGCTTGACGCGTCCCTCGTCGACGAAGTCGTTGACGTACACCGGGGCCAGCATCAGCTGGATTGCGCTGTAGATGTCATTGACCGACAGCCCCATCGCCTGCGCCTGTACGCGATCGACATCCAGCTTGAGTTGTGGCGCATCCTCCAGCGTATTGGGACGCACGGCAGTCATCGCCGGATTCTGGTTGGCCTTGCCCAGCAGCATGTTGCGCGCCTGGTCCAACGCATCGCGTCCCTTGCCGGCGCGATCCTGCAGGTAGAAATCAAAACCACCAAACTGGCCCAAACCTTGCACCGTGGGCAGGTTGATCACGAAGATCTGCGCATCCCGGATGCCGAACAGCGCACCATTGGCCTTCTGGATGAACTCGTCGGCAGTGATGTCACGATCGCCCCAGTCCTTGAGCTTGATGAAGGCCATGCCGACGTTCTCGCCCTGTCCGACAAAGCTGAAGCCGGAGATCTGCATCATGCCTTCGAACCCGGGCAGCTTCTCCAGCGAGCCATGGACCTGCTCGAAGACGCGCTCGGTGCGCTTCAAGGTCGCACCCGGCGGCAGCTGGACGAGCGCCAGTGCATAGCCCTGGTCCTCCTGGGGCAGGAAGCTGCCAGGCATGCGCCAGAACAGGAAACCGCACAGCACTACCAGCAGGCCGAAGGCCAACATCCAGCGCGGCGCATGGCGCACCGCGCTGCCGACGTGGCCGACATAGGTGGAGCTGACCTTGTCGTAGACCTTGTTGAAACCGCGGAAGATGACATTGCGCTTGTCGTGGTGATCGGTCGGCTTGAGCATCGACGCGCACAACGCCGGTGTGAAGCCCAGCGCCAGGAATGCCGAAAAGCCCATCGCCATCGCGATGGTGATCGCGAACTGCTTGTAGATCTCGCCGGCGCTGCCGGCCTGGAATGCGCTGGGGATGAACACCGCCGCCAGCACCACCGTGATCGCCACCACCGCGCCGGTGATCTGCTCCATCGCCTTGATCGTGGCGTCCTCGGGCGACAAACCCTCCTCGGTCATGATCCGCTCGACGTTCTCGATCACCACGATGGCGTCGTCGACCACGATGCCGATCGCCAGCACCATGCCGAAAAGCGTCAGCTGGTTGATGGTGAAACCCACCGCGTGCATGCCCATGAATGTCCCCAGCAGCGCGACCGGGATGACCAGCGTGGGGATGAGCGTGGCGCGCAGGTTCTGCAAAAAAATCAGCATGACCAGGAATACCAGCACCATCGCCTCGATCAGGGTCTGCACGACCTCCTGGATCGATACCTTGACGAAGGTGGAGCTGTCGTAGGGCGAAAACCAGGTCACGCCTTGCGGAAAGCTCTTTTGCAACTCATCCATCCGCCCGCGCACCGCGGTGGCAACGCCAAGCGCATTGGCACCCGGTGCCAGCTGCACCGCGAAACCGGATGCCGGCACGCCGTTGTACTTCAGGTCGGAGCCGTAGTTGGAGGAGCCTTTTTCCACGCGCCCGACATCGGCCAGCCGTACCGTCGTGCCGTCGCCGTTGGCGCGCAGGATGATGTTGCTGAATTGTTCGGCGGTGCTGTAACGCCCTTCTGCACTGACCGTGGCAGTGAACGCCTGATCCTTGGGCGATGGCTCCGCACCGATGCGACCGGCGGCGAACTGCACGTTTTGGCCGCGTACCGCCGACAATACCTGGCTGGCCGACAAACCGTAGGCACGCAGCTTGTCGGGATTGAGCCAGATATTCATGGCGTATTCGCCACCGAACAGTCGCGCGCTGCCGACACCGGGTACGCGCGAGATCTGGTCGACGATCCGCGAGCCGATCAGGTCTGCAAGTGCCGCCTTGTCAAAATCGGGATTGGTCGAGCGCAGCGCGGCCACCATCAGGAAGCCCGGGTTGGCCTTGGCCACCACCACGCCTTGCTGGACGACTTCGGACGGCAACCGTGGTGTCGCCAACGCGACCTTGTTCTGCACCTGTACCTGGGCGATGTCGGGATCGGTGCCGGGCTTGAACGTCAACGTCACCGAGGCGCCACCGCTGGCGCTGGACGACGAGCTGAAATAATCCAGGTTGTCGATGCCGGTCATCTGCTGCTCGATGACCTGGGTGACCGCACGCTCTGTGGTGTCGGCACTGGCTCCGGGATAGGCCGCGCTCACCGTCACCTGTGGTGGCGCGATGTTGGGATAGGACTCCACGCCCAGGTTGAAGATCGACAGCACGCCGCCGAGCACGATCAGGATCGCGATGACCCAGGCAAAGATCGGATGATGGATGAAGAACTTGGACATCGCCGATCAGCCCTGCGTCGCCGTGTCGTCGCCCTGTTGCTGCGACGCATCGGACTGGCCCTTGGATGACGACGGACTTGCACCTTGCTTCGTGCCGTCTTGTTTCTTCGTGCCGTCTTGCGGCGCGGCGCCTTGCTGCGAGCCATTTTGTTGGGCGTCGCCTGCCGGCTGCCACGGCGACGCCTTCGCCGGCTGCCCGGCCTGCGCCTTCTGCAGGCCCGAGACGATCACCTGTTCACCGCCGTCCAGGCCCTTGGTCACGATCCAGTGGCTGCCCTGGCTGCGCTCGGCGGTGATGTCCTTGCGTGCCACCGTGCCGTCCTTGCCCACCACCAGCACATAGGCGCTCTGGGTGTCGCGTTGCACGGCTTGCTGCGGGATCAGGAACGCACTCGGGATTTCACCCAGTGTCGCTTTCAGCGTCACGAAGGTGCCGGGAAGCAGGCGTTGCTCCGGGTTGGGAACGCTTGCGCGCAACGACACCGCACCCGTCGCGGGATCGACGACGTCACCAGAGAAGTCGAGCACGCCCGGATGGTCGTAAGGCGTGCCGTCTGGCAACAGCACCTGCACCTGCTGGGCCTGCGTGTCCGCCGCATCGGCGGATTGCGCGCGCAGGGCGCGCACCTGCTCCAGCTCCGACACGCTCATCGAGAAATTCACATACAGAGGATCGATCTGGTCGACGGTGGTCAACAGCGTGGCGTCGCCCTGCCCGACCAGCGCACCTTCGGTGACCTGCTGCTTGCCCGCCCGCCCGCTGATCGGCGCGCGCACGGTGGCGTAACCCAGGTTGATATCGGCACTCTGGACCGTCGCCTTTGCTTGCTGCACGGCAGCGGCGCTACTGCGCTCGGCAGCCAGTGCGTTGTCGTAGTCGGACTGCGAGATGAACTTGTCGGCGATCAGTTTGCGGGCGCGATCAGCTGCGGCCTTGGCGTTGGCGTAGCTGGCCTGGGCCTGGGCCTGTGCGGCCTTGCCCTGACCCAGTACCGCCTGCAGCTGGGCAGGATCGATCTTGAACAGGACCTGGCCTTCGCGTACGTCGCTGCCTTCGTCGTAGACGCGCTTCTGCAACACGCCCGGCACCCGTGCGCGCACGTCGGCGCTGCGGAATGGCGCCAGCCGTCCGACCAGTTCCTGCTGCAGCGGTACACGGGTGGCCTTGGCCACGATGACACCCACTTCGGGCGGTGGCATCTGGCCTCCAGGGCCGCCCGGACCGGCCTGATCGCCCTTGCCACAAGCCGACAGCAACAGGCTCAACGCCAGCAAGACAGCACCGGCGACCACCGGCGAATGAAGGGGCTTCGTCATGATTTGGAACTCCGCGGAGAACGGTAAAACGCCAGGAAATACAGGAGCTGGAAAGGCCGGGAAACTAATTTCTATACCCGCCAGTCTAGCATCTCGGCAACAGGGCAAACGTGCCAAAAGTCGTGGTCTAAAGCGACATGACCGGGACCAGGTCAAGCTGTGATGCCAGTCGTACGGGATCGGGGGCGTCACCATAAGGCAACCGGCCCAGGCAGGGGACCGGCAGGCGCTGCGACAACAACACGAAATTCTCGTCACGTCGGGCCATGTCGGGATCGACTTCGCAGGCGATCCAACCGACCAGCTGGCATCCGTCGGCGACGATTGCCGCCGCGCTCAGGCGGGCATGGTTGATGCAGCCCAGCCGCATGCCTACCACCAGTACGACCGGCAAAGCCAGTGCGCGCACCAGGTCCACTTGGTCCAGCGTGGTCGACAAGGGCGCCATCCAGCCACCAACACCTTCCACGACCAGCACATCGGCCTGCTTCGCCAAGCGCTGGTAGGCCGCCAGCATTGGCGCCATCGTGACCTCGACTCCGGCTTCGCGCGCGGCAATCTCAGGCGCCAATGGCTGTGGCAATGCAACCGGATTGAGGTCCTCATAACGTGGCTGCGGATCACTGGCGGCCTGCAATGCCAGCGCATCGTCGTTGCGCAGCCCTTGCGGCGTGGATTCGCAACCGCTGGCCAGGGGTTTCATGCCGACCGCGCGTAATCCGCGCGCGCGCAATGCGTGCAGTAGCGTGCAACTGGCCAGCGTCTTGCCTGCGCCGGTATCGGTGCCAGTGATGTAAATGCCAAGCTGATTCATGGCTTGAGTGCTTTCTGGCGCGCCCGCCGCATGATCAGCGGCGTGGCGATGTTGAGGCTGAAATAAATATATCCGGGGAACCCGACCCACCAGGCGTTTTGCGTACGCCCTGACAGTAACAGCGTGGAGAGGATCGACACCGTGGCGACCAGCGGAATCAGTGCCCAGCAGAGCATGCGTGCACGAGCGAGCAGGCGTTCACCGTGATCCAGCGCCAATGCATTGCGCTGCCGCCAGGCATGCAGGTACAGCAGGAACATCGTCAGCCCGAGCGAACCGAACGCAACGCCAAAGGTCACGAACAACACAAAGATCTCCGCAGTGCTGCTGATCGTGAAATTCGCCGGCAGGTACCCACCTGACAAACCATTGAACATCGCGCTGAACACCATCTTCATCGGATAGACGAAAACCAGCACCAGCAGCACGAGTAATAGAGACAGTCGTCGTGTAGTCACGTCATCCAGGCCAAAGCTTCGACTCCATTCGACATGGCCGGACCAGACCTGGACGATCAGCAGGAAACTCAACGCGAACGCCGGGACCCCCTTGATCGCATCGACCAGCTCGCCGACGCTGCCGGGGATATGGTCACCCGCGATCGCCAGCAAGGTCAGCGCAAACGCGAAGGCACCATCGACGAAGGCCTCGACCCGGGTCGTCGTCTCGCCACGATCCAACGCACCGATCATGACGCCACATCCGCAGTCATTTCGGCCAGGACCCGTTTCCGCAGGCGGAATCCATTGCGGTCGCGTACCAGCCCGGGATTCCCGTCCATCGCAGTCTCCGTGGGTTTCGTGGCCGCTGTTAAACTCGCGGCATGTTCAATGCCTCCAGTTTAAGCGGTACCAAGCCCGAGCAATATGCCCAGCTGCTCGGACAGGCGCGGGCCTTGATGCATGGCGAAAGCGACCGCATCGCCAACGCCGCCAACCTTTCCGCGCTGCTTTGGCACGCGCTGCCGGACCTGAACTGGTGTGGCTTTTATTTCTTCGATGGCCGGGAATTGGTGGTAGGTCCGTTTCAAGGATTACCGGCTTGCATCCGCATCCCGCTGGACAAAGGTGTTTGCGGGGCGGCGGCACGGACACGGCAGACGCAACGCGTCGCCGATGTCGGGGCATTCGACGGCCATGTTGCATGTGATTCCGCGTCACGTTCGGAGTTGGTGGTACCGCTGCTGATGCGGCGTGGCGGCCGGCAGCAAGACGGCCAGCGGCAAGACGGCGATGAAGCGATCATCGGCGTGCTGGACCTGGACAGTCCCAACACGGACAGGTTCGACGCCGAAGACCAGCAAGGCCTGGAAGCGATCGCCCGGGCATACGAGGATGCAGTGGGATAGCAGCGACTGGCATCGGAACGACTGTCATCGGAGTGACTGGCATGAGTGGCGAGCAGGAAAAAATGCGCAACATCGGGCCCAAATCTGCCGCGTGGCTGCGCCAGGTCGGCCTGCACACGCGCCAGGACCTGGCCGACGCCGGTCCGGTCGATGCCTTCATGCGGGTCAAACGCGCCGGGTTCAAACCCAGCCTCAACCTGCTGTACGCGTTGGAAGGCGCATTGCACGACTGCCATTGGCAAGACGTGACCACTGCACGCCGCAGCGAACTGGTCGCCGCCGCTGAAGCAGCGATCGAGCAACTGCCGCCCCCGCGCGGCAAACCGGCCGCCGCACCGGTCACGACCACGGTGATGATCGAAGAAGGGCCCATGGAACGGGAGCAGGCTGAACGTGATCCGTATGCGCGCAACAACGACGATTGACCCGCTTGTAGCAGGTCGTTCCCGGGATTGACTCACGACTCCGACTCGTCTTTCCCGCGAAGGCGGGGTCTTCTGCAGACGCATCGTCTGTCCATCCAGCTCCTTAATGGATACAAGCACAACGTCCCTGGATTCCCGCCTTCGCGGGAATGACGGTGTTGATGTGGCTGTTGCGGCTCGCGGTTCGCGGTTCGCGGTTCGCGGTTGGCGGTTGGCGGTTGGCGGTGGCTGTTGGCTGTTGGCTGTTGGCTGTTGGCTGTTGGCTGTTGATCTTGATCTTGTGCGACTTAAAGCTTGCCGAGCATCGCAGCCGGAAAGGGGGAAAAGGTGCCCATGTTTGAGCGCAACGCAGTGGAGCGA
>RCMY010017848.1_pt1 | contig 12522 bp, 13 predicted proteins | sample 2041341 | NCBI WGS metagenome assembly RCMY01 (sample SAMN09708234, study PRJNA481090) | Marine sediment metagenome, whole genome shotgun sequencing project. | reverse complement strand
ACTACTGACGATATCAATAACTACGATGTCAGCCGCGACAAACCTATATTGCAGGGCACCAGCCATATGTCCGCGTATCTAACTATAGGAAGTATCAGTCCTAGGACTTGCTATATTGAGGCGGCAAAAGCGCAGGAAAAGCTGCATGGTAACGATGGCGATAACGAAGATATCAATCGCTGGATAAGTGAGCTGGCGTGGCGCGACTTTTATCGTCATGTGCTGGTTAATAAACCCAACCTGATTCGACATCACGCTTATAAAGAAGAAACCGATAAAAAGATAGACTGGTCTTATGATGAAGAGGACTTTGCCGCATGGTGCGCGGGCAACACGGGAGTACCCCTAGTCGATGCCGCCATGCGCTGCCTGAATGCTACAGGATTTATGCATAACCGTCTGCGCATGGTGACAGCGATGTTCTTGACCAAAGACTTGCTTATTGATTGGCGCTGGGGTGAGCGTTATTTTATGCAGCAGCTCATCGATGGTGATTTTTCATCGAATAATGGCGGCTGGCAATGGAGCGCCTCCACTGGTACGGACTCATCGCCCTACTTTCGAATTATGAACCCTTTCAGCCAAGGCAACAGTCATGATCCTAAGGGTTTATTTATCAAGACGTGGCTACCTGAACTCAAAGGTGTACCTGCCAGCATCTTGCATAATGAGGATAAGCTACGTAAGGAGCTATCTAAATTAGGTAAATTTGCTAACGTTGACTATCCAGTGCCTATCGTCAAACACAAAGACGCCCGACTAGCCGCTATTGCAGATTTAAAAAATAACGATGCTCTAATTAATAATATGGCAGCACTAGTGAATAAGCTAAAAAAGGAATCAATTCACTAGTCGCTTCGCTATTGCGATTGCTGAGTAACGCTTGGGGTCGCTTGGATATTATCAATATTGGTGTCTAATATTCGAGTTTGAATCACATATAGAGCATAGCCCAATAAGGCAAAGCTAATAATCAATAACACCCAAGTTTCAAATGATAGCCTCTCATTAGCATTAGAGCGTTTACTCAATTTGTTGCGCTTAGTATCAGTAGATGGTTTGTGGTTAGGAACGGTCATAGACGCCTCCTATTATACGAGCCTATTTTATCGGTAGCATTAATAAGGCTACAATGAATAATAAATAAGTCTTGCTATATAATATGATAACGCTATTCCCAGTAATATCAAGCAAAAACTATCAATAGGCTTTCATCTATAAAGGCTATGCTGTGCTCGCAGGCATTTGACAAGCACCAGCGCCTTGCGTATTCACCGTCACCGTAGCCCCTGTCAAGGAAAACAGCTGCTGCAACTGAGTCTGTGCATTATCTAACGCTACTGTCATCACATCACCACGACACGCGCGCTCTAATACTTCTTTTTTGGCCATACTTTGCGCTTGCGCGAGTATTTTAGGGTCCACTTGCATCATCCCAAATACACCTGTTTGCCAATCATAAATCTCGATATCATCTAAGTAGACCACGAATACCTCTGAGGGCGGTATGGTGATGTTTATCTGCGGCATAATTGATAGTGGCGTAGTCGAATTATCCGCGGCTTCTAGCTGCTCATTAGTAGGTTGCACGACTTGCACCATCTCAGGGGTTAATGCACTCAAATCAATTCCTGCTTGTACGCGTCCTTTAGCGATAAATAGCGCTTTTTGTTCATCCTGCCACAGCTTCATCCAGCTACCTGCGCGCTCGCTTGTAATAATAGTATCGACACTAAAAGCCACCGTTTGCAGGCGATTGAGCTGTTGAATCTGCGTGACCACCCCTTCACGAGTGATCGTGTTAATCTCTGGCTCATCGCTATTGTTCTGTGCAATATAAATAGCAGTCACTAATGTGGCCAAGCCAATAAGCAATAATAACCATGACATTTTGGCAATGGCTGGTTTGGACTGTGGCTTTGATTTGGGCGATTTGCTTAATACGGTGTCGCCATTATCAGATCTATTCTCAGGTGTGCTCATATTTGCTACCTTTATTGTGATTAACAGTCTCATTAATAGCTATCGAATGGCTGTCGTTCAAAATCATCGACATCATTGCTTAGTTAATGATAAATGCAGTCTTTTGAAAGTCACTTCAAGTTACTGCTACTATTTCTCTACACAATTGCTTATAAAGGCATGACAAAAAGTTATTATAGATAACTAGGGTCTGTTAAATATTTAGTATAAAGCCAGCACGCTTAGCCTTATTAATGCTTAGAATGACGAGTTTGCACCCTGTTATCAGTGAAAAGACAAAAAGGTATTGCGTCTTAGCAGAAGTTTACCTAACATGGTCTAGTTGTGTTGATGAATAATCAACATTTATTTATGCATCAAGCTTGCGATCCTTTGTTACGCACTGCCCTGCTTATTATTAATTAATCAAAGATAAGGTTATGCTTTATTTATGAAAGCCAGTCAATTTTTGTTTGCCACACTCAAAGAGACCCCAAATGACGCTGATATCGCCTCAAGCCAACTGATGGTGCGCGCCGGTCTCATTCGCAAAATCGCTTCTGGGTTATATATATGGTTGCCGCTAGGTCTACGGGTGCTGCAAAAGGTCGAACGTATCGTTCGCGAAGAGATGCAGAATATTGGCGCACAAGAAGTGCTTATGCCAATGACTCAGCCCGCTGAATTATGGCAAACGACAGGGCGCTTTGATGATTACGGTCCTGAGCTGCTACGATTCAAAGATCGCCATGATCGCGATTTTGTACTAGGGCCAACTCACGAAGAGGTCATCACCACTCTAGCGCAAGGTGAATTGCGTAGCTATAAGCAACTGCCTATTACCTTTTTTCAGATTCAAGGTAAATTCCGTGATGAGATTCGCCCACGTTTTGGGGTGATGCGCGCGCGTGAGTTTACGATGAAAGATGCGTATTCATTTCACGTCGATCAAGCATCATTGGCAAAGACTTATGACGATATGTTCGATGCTTATACGCGTATCTTTACTCGCTTAGGTCTTGATTTCCGTGCGGTGCAAGCTGATACTGGCTCTATAGGTGGCTTTGCTTCACATGAGTTTCACGTATTAGCGGATAGCGGTGAAGACGATATTGCCTTCTCTAACGCCTCTGATTATGCTGCGAACGTCGAGCTTGCTGAGTCTATTAGTACCGCTGAGCGTCAACCGCCTGCAACGGCGCGCGAGAATGTCTTAACATGACCACCTGCAAAATGGTCGCTGAACACTTAGATATTCCGTTATCAACCACCGTTAAAACGCTTATCGTTCATGGTCATACTGAAGACGATGAGCCACAATTGATCGCTGTTGTGTTACGCGGTGATCATCAATTAAATACCATCAAGGCCGAAAAAATAGAAGAGGCTAATTTGCCACTTACTATGGCTTCAGATGAAGAATTAAAAGCAGCAGGTCTGCTCAAAGGCTATATCGGTGTAGAGTTAGATATGCCTGTCTTCGTCGATCGCTCAGCAGCCGCTTTGTCTGATTTTGTCTGCGGTGCTAATGAAGTCAATAAGCATACTATTGGTATGAACTGGGTTCGTGACGCTCGTATTACACGTATTGTCGATGTCCGTAATGTCTCTGAGGGCGACCCATCTCCAGATGGCAAGGGTACACTACAGATCAAACGCGGTATCGAAGTCGGTCATATTTTCCAGTTAGGCGATAAGTACTCGCAAGCCATGGGCTGTAAAGTCTCAGGTGAAGATGGCAAACCTGTTACCTTATTAATGGGCTGTTATGGTATCGGCGTGAGTCGTATCATTGCTGCTGCTATCGAACAGAACCATGACGAAAATGGCGTCATGTGGCCAGCAACACCGAATGTTAATGACTCATTAGCACCTTTTGAAGTCGCTATCGTGCCGATGAAGTCAAAAGAAGACACGGTCATGGAGACCGCGACCGCGCTTTATGAAGAGCTAAAAGCGCAAGGTATCAATGTGCTACTCGATGACCGTAATGAGCGTCCAGGAGTCAAGTTTGCCGATTTAGAACTCATTGGTATTCCGCATCGCATTGTCGTCTCTGATCGTAATTTGGCTGAAGACAAATACGAGTACGTCAATCGTCGCGATGGTGAAAAGCAAATGCTCAGCCGTGATGAAGTATTGGCAAAAATCAACGCTAAGTAAGTTAGCTATATAACTTCCAGCACAAGAAAGCGCCTATCTCATTCAATGAGGTAGGCGCTTTCTTGTGGGTGGCGATTACGCTATAAGTTGATCTGTATTACTCATAGCCTGCTTTATTTATAGATAGACTTACTGCCGAACCAAACGACTCGGTTTAGGCAACAGACTTAAATCACTGACGCGGCAAGGATTAATATCGATACCACCACGGCGAGTGTACCAAGCACGTACCATCAACGCACTTGGCTGATAATACTGACTCAGATCTGCAAATATCTGCTCAACACACTGCTCATGAAAGCCATTATGCTGACGGAAACTTAGAATATAGCGCAGCATACTAGCGTAATCAGGCACTGTTTCGCTAGTCATCTCAACTGCTAAAGTTCCCCAATCAGGCTGATTGGTCACAGGGCAATTACTACGTAGTAGATTAGAATAGAAAGTGAATGGCTTACTGCTATCACCACTGTTTATTTGCTCTTCGCTGTTTAACAACAGAGCGTCAGGATGCAAAGTTAGCGCTACTTTATGGGTACTATCAGCCAAAGCATCATCAATACAAACACCATCAGGTTGAGTAATTAATAATCCTGACTTAGTGTCATTTAATGATATCAAATCAACTTGCACATCCGCTTGTACGCAAGCTGATAAATCTTTGGCAATTAGCTTTTGCACATCATTCCAGCTAGTAAACTCAGTAAAGTTAATACTGTTCAGGTATAGCTTTAGTGATTTGGACTCAACAATAAATGCAGATGTTGCTGGAATACAAAACCGTGCCATCGCCACTTGTGAAATACCTTGAGTATCGAGCCACGACATCTCAAACGCATGCCACCAGTCCATACCAGTACTTAGCTTATCATCCTGCCAGCCAATAGCGTCACGACCTAATCGGCGAGCAATAGGATATAAAGTCTCAGGATTATATGTAGTTGGATAATCGGTGGTTTGCTCGCCTAAAATGCCGTGAATACTCATAGTTCGCCTTTCAAAATTTAGGGTGTTTTTATAAGAAGTGACTTTATAAAGAGATATAATAGTTTGAGGCATTTTACCTTAATAAATTTACTTTAGACACTTACCGACTAAGAGAGTTTGAAGAATCAAATATGCTTTTATAAATACCCATTAGATAACCTACTTCAAACATAAAAAAAGCCCAACAACGTTGGACTCTTATAATAAAGCGATAAGTTTATTTTTGCCAATAAATCTACAAACGAATCCGTGAGCCGTTACTTAATAGACGATAACTAATGACATAGAATATCACGCAAAAGACAAATATCGCGGCCATTGAATACCAAACGTTGACATCGGAATAGCCCAAAATACCGTAGCGAAAAGCATTAACCATATAGACGATTGGGTTCAATAAAGAGATGTTTTGCCAAAAAGTTGACAGATCTTCCATCGAGTAAAATACGCCACCCAAAAAGGTCAAAGGCGTCAGTACAAAGCTTGGAATGATAGAGATATCATCAAATGAGCGTGCATATACCGCATTAATAAAGCCGCCAAGTGAGAATAAAATCGCTGTTCCAAGTACCGTAAATACCGTCACAAATAAATGCTCAATACCCAGCTCAGTAAAGAACAGCGCGACGATAGAAACGATAATCGCAATCACTAAGCCACGGAAAATCCCACCACTAACATAACCCATCAGTATCGCATGTTTGGAGACTGGGGAAACCAACAGCTCTTCAATACTAGCGGTAAACTTAGCACTGAAAAAGCTAGAAACCACGTTTGAGTAACTGTTAGTAATGACCGCCATCATGATCAGGCCTGGCACGATAAACTGCATATAAGGTACGCCGCCCATCTCGCCTACTCTATCGCCAATCATCGTACCAAAAATCACAAAATATAGCGCCATAGTAATGACAGGTGGCAGCAAAGTCTGCGGCCAAATACGCAAAATACGACGAATCTCTTTCATCAATATCGTATTAAAAGCGATCCATTTTTTACTAAATGACATGGTCTCGTTAGGATCTATAATAATTTCCTTTTTCATAACCCTGCCTCCTTCATACTATCCGCACTTTGAATGTTTTTATCCACTAAGCGCATAAACAGCTCTTCTAAGCGATTGGACTTATTGCGCATACTAGCTACTTTAATATTTAGATTGGTTAACTGCTCAAACACACAATTAAGGGTCTCACCTTCACTTAAAGTCACTTCTATCGTCTGCTCATCAGGTTGAGCAATTGCCGTAACTTTATCGATAGTCAACGTCTTCGTAAGTGGCTGCTCTAAATCTAATACAAAAGTTTCAACGGATAATTGCGCTAAGAGATCTTTCATCTCAGTATTAATACGAATTTCACCATGATCTAGGATAGCGATACGTTTACACAGCTGCTCCGCTTCCTCTAGATAATGGGTGGTTAGAATAATTGTGGTGTTTTCTTCGACATTGATCTGCTGCATAAACTCCCACATTGAGCGGCGCAGCTCAATATCTACCCCAGCGGTCGGCTCATCGAGAATTAACAGCTTAGGCTTGTGAATAAGCGCACGGGCAATCATTAAGCGGCGCTTCATACCACCAGAGAGCTCGCGGGACTTACTATCACGCTTATCCCATAGACCTAACGCTTTGAGCAAACGCTCGGCACGTGGCTTAGCTTCTTTAGCAGGTATACCAAAGTATCCCGCTTGCGTGATAATAATATCTTCAACTTTTTCAAACATATTGAAGTTAAACTCTTGCGGTACAATGCCAAGATACTGTTTAGCAACCGAAGGATTGGCTAATAAATCAGTGCCGAATATCTCAACGCTGCCCGTCGTCGGCTTAAACAATGAGCTGATAATTCCGATCATCGTTGATTTACCAGCACCGTTCGGCCCCAATAAGGCGAAGAACCCGCCTTGCGGCACCGTTAAGCTAACGTCTTTTAAAGCCGAGAATCCATTATCATAGGTTTTGGATAAATTCTTAATAGATAACGCTGGTACCTCAGACATGCAAGCCTCTTTATTATTTGTTCGTTTATTTACTAATTAATTTATAAAATATTAAAATCAATCTAAGGCCTTAATGTGAGGCTAATTGGCACAGATTTCAACTGTCAACTATTTATAATGACGAGATAAGTAAAACTAATCAGCTACTAACATTCACTAGTTAACAACGTTCAGTAGGTCATAAATTCTGGTGAGTATTGACCACAAAAAAGCACTTACCTTATTCAATAAAGTAAGTGCCTTGTATATACATACTAGCTTTAGTTATTGCAAGACATCCAAATTAGCTGGCTTCGCCAATCATATAATCAACTGCATTTTGAACTTCTTCATCAGGAATATCAGCGCCACCTTTGGCGGGCATGGCATTAAAACCGTTGATAGCATGAGTATATAAAGTATCTGCACCTTTGGCAATACGTGGTCCCCAAGCGCCAGCATCACCTAACATCGGTGAACCGAGCAAACCTGAAGCATGACAAGTCTGGCAGACTGCATTATACACAGCAGCACCATCACGTGGACCATCACCTGCGGCAGGACCAGACGAGCGCGCAGTTACATCGCATATCTCGCCCTCTTCAAAGCAGACAGTACCAACGGGCTGAATACGAGCAATCAGGTTTGGATATAATGCAATCAGCTTTTGTACTTGTGGGGTATCTTCAGGGATAGGCTCTTCTTCAACAGCAGGAGCTGCTGCTACAGCTACAGGAGCATCCGTTGCAAGCTCAGCGCCATCAACGGGAGCTTCACCATCAGTAGTATCCGCAGCGGCTTGTACTTCATCGCCTAATACTGCAGGAGCCTCAGCTACGGCTTCTTGACCTTCTGCTACTGCAGAGATAGCTACAGGAGTATCTACAATATCTTCAGCTTGGCTCACCGCGATACTAGCGATTCCTAGAATGGCAGCTGCCGATAACATCACTACTTTTCTCATTCGTCACGTTCTCTTATATCTAATACAAGTGGCTGGCTATTTTGCAGGCACACTTGTGATCGATGAATATTAGTGGTTATTAGTGGTTATTCTCCTTGCCATTATAAGGGAAAAGCGGGGCAAATTGCCATGCCTGTTTGCTAACTGAGTTGTTTTTTATGCAAAAACTTGAATAGCAAACTTTGTTTATTGGCATTGGGGCTTTTATTTGCTAGACTAGCGGTCTTTATATCAAGCCTGCTTAATTGCGCTCGTAGCTCAGTTGGATAGAGTATCGGTCTCCGAAGCCGAGGGTCGTGGGTTCGATTCCCGCCGAGCGCACCAATCATCGTATTACCCCTTTTCTAAATATTGTCTAATACATCGAAATCTTGAACCGCTAATTGCGGTATAAGTAACGGCTTCTGCTTTTAGGCAATGCAAAAAAGCGCATCATACAAGCTGATGCGCTTTTTTATACCGTCATGACTGCTAGGTTTATTGATTAATACTACGACGTCCTTTATCTTGTCTTTGAGATTTTGCAGCTTCGAGCTGTGCGCGTTGATCAGTGGTCAAGACCGCCATTATAGCCTCTCGTTTTTGCATACGATTGATACTAGTATTTTTTCTAATCGCTTCAATCTGTGTTTGTTGGGCGCTGCTGAGATTGAGCTGCGCTAGCGGATTTTGTTGACCTCTTTTATGTTGGCCTTGGCGACCTTTATTTTTTCGCTCTGACTTCATGCTATCGAGTTGCGCTCTTTGCTCAACGGTTAATACCTGCTGTATCGCTTCACGAGTTTGCACACGCTCGTTACGACTATTTTGTTTGATAGCTTGTATTTGTGCCTGCTGCGTAGCACTTAGATTGAGCTGCGCTAGTGACCCTCTTGTACCGTCCTTGTTGGTGCCTTTGTGTTGTTTTTGCAGTGAGCTGCTTGCAGAGGTGTCTGCAGTAGCGCCGACGCTGGTGCAAGCGGTAACTGCAAAGATGCTAGAGGTTGCCAATACTGACGCCATTAATAATTTTTTCATTGTGATACCTTTTATTTTTTTTGGTTAATAAAGATTTATTTTATCTAACCAGTATTTTTAATTTAAAAATACTGACTGAATTTTCGATACTGTGTTTGCTGTGTTTGCTATCGATAGCAGATCACTGTGTTTATGATGTCGCTCTCATAATGGTCGTTCGCTCACTAAGACGTACAGTAGTTATTTGCTGCACATCAGATGCTAATAATTCAGACTCATATTTTTTAGCGGCATTACTGTCAATACCTAAATAACTATCTTCGCGACTTGAATCATCAAGGTTATTCCATTGTTTCTCATTAGCAGAAGCAACAGTAACTGAGCTAGGTTCAAATACCTCTAACATCATAGGTAATATTGCAAACGTAGAGGTTATTGGCGCTATGGCTAATGCTAAGCCTAAACAGAGTAACCGCGCTTTAACGCTAAACAGAGTAAAATAATTTTTCATGGCAATGTTCCTTGATATGACAGTAGTGCTCAGATACTGATTTATAAAAAATTATATCCCTTTTCCACGTTACGTAGATTTATGAAACTTTAAGAAAGGTAACGATTGCTGCTATATTCTGCACTATTAGCTTTTTTAAATATAAAGAACAACCTTGCTAGGTTGTTTTTTATGCAAAGTGTCTGTCATTAATTGATGCTTTATAACGACTATCTTTGATTGATTTTTTTCTGAGCCGTAAAATGTTTTACAGGTACGGACTTGGTCTTGGTATATGTATTTTTATTCTGAATAAAAACAACTTTTTTAACGGCTTTCGGCTTTGACTGATGCTTAGTTACTTTGTGCTTTGATACAACAACGTGCTTAGCCTTTACTTTCTGTTTTTGATGCTGAGCGTGAGAGGAGTGCGTTTTTGCTTTATAACTAGCAGCACTAGCTGGACTAAGCATTGCAATACAGCTAGAAGTGGCTATAACTATACTGACTATTAATTTTTTCATCATTATCTCCTTTGGGCTTCATATGAGTTATCAATAACTTAACGTTGTCGCAGTCATTGATGTTCTGCCTACAAAGGAGAGTATAAGGAATAATGATGTTACGTAGATTTATGAAACTTTAAGAAGGGTAACGTTTGATGCTAAACAAGGTAATATATTCTACAAACGTAATAATGATATTAGCTAACCCTATAACGTACAATAACTTCATTATCCAAAACGATATTGGTTGACCAAATAAAGCGCGCATTATTGCTAGGGTCATCAAAAATATCAACAAAGTCGGTATAAGCGGATTTATTATTGACGCCGATAGTATCATTGGTGAATACTGAGGCATTTGGCCAAGTGCTATCGTCAAAATCTGGCGCATGCCATTCATCAGGCAGCTGCCAATGCAAGGCATAATCTTTCGAACCGTCATTACTACCCTCTGTTGAACAATCGGTAGTTAAGCGTAATGTGCCTTGCTCCTCAGCACATTCAAGATTTGGAATAGGTGCGCTATAAAAGGTTTGCGCTTTCCAATCATCATCGGTTGTTGCAAAGATTTCATTATTGGCGTCAGTAAATACAGCGACCATTCCACCATCACCAGGATAGTAGGCTTGACTCCGATTGTTCTCTGATCCGATACCACTATTTTCTTCCCAATCGACCAGTTTCATCGCCACGGTAAAGGGTCTTTTGGCCTTAAATTGAATGATATTTGAGTTGAATTGAGTAAAAGGTACATTGTCTTTACCGACAGGCACGCCATTAATATACATCTCAAAATAGTTGTCCGCAAAGACATAAGCCGTTATAACCTCACCATCCGCATCAATCTCAACAATATCTGAGGGGTCTAGAGCATCACGAGCTTCTTTCGCTGATGAGTACCGTACGCCTGTGCAGGGGTTATTTAGGTCATGAGCAAACGGAAAGCTGCTATTTGTAAAATTAACCTCGGCTGGCACAGTCCATATTTTTCCATCAGTACTTTTGCTTTGGCCAATAGGGGCATTCCTACCATTTTTACACTCATACAATGAGGATATTTCGACGGTCGCTTTGCCTTGAGAGACAGAGGCCGTGCCTTTATACGCAGTGGCAGTCTTTTCAGGCGTATCGCTTGCTGGCAAATCTGTGTGGTTGGCTATGGTGTTCGCATTATTACAGGCGCTCAGGGTATAAGTCATGGCTGTTATTACCGCAATCGTTAGACCGGTTTTTAATGATATAACTTTCATGTTTTAACCTTGTTTGCATGTTACTACCATAGAAATTTATGGTTCACTATCCGTGTGTGTACTTAATCCGACTTTTTCCTAATGAACCATAGCATGCCAACGAGTGAAGCAATCAAAGTACCAATACCCAAAACATAGGCGGAGCTAGACAGTGGCTTACTGGCTTTTATTTGGGTGGTAGTAGCTACTACTTGATGTATCTCTTTATCTAATAGGGTGTCGGCTGATGTATTCGAAGACACATTTGCATGACCGTTATCTAGGCTATGACTATCGGCATCATCGTCGTTTACATTTGCATCATGGCTATGTGACGTATCAAATGCTTCTTTGCTACTATCTCGCTGCCATTGACCCTCAGTAAAAGTCAAACTGAGGTGGTGTTGGTTAGCATCATCAAGTACATATGTGGTACTCGGAAATTGATTAGATGAAAACACTACCGTCATCTTATTGCCATGCAAGTCTTTAAAGAATGTATTGGTCAAATCAATGGATTCAATGGTTTTTGGAACACCCTGAACTCTAGCAGTAAACTGCGTACCATGACCCAATTGCACACTTGGATTGACTAGAGTGATGGGTTGATCATTGATAGCAAGCGTGAGCGATTTAACAAAGCGTTCACTTGCCAAGCTCTTAAACTCCTCGGCAGTTTTATAGGCTTGCGGCGAGTACGTTTCGTTGATTTGCGCCTCTACCCCAGTCAATGCACCCTCTAGCTGCACAAGGTAGTTGCCATCGATGGTTTCGGATAGTACGAGAGTAGCCGTGTTAGGGTTATGCGCTGAGGCATTGAGACTCGTTATACTGAGCCCCAATGCGAGCAAACACAACATAGACGCTGATGATACGTTAATTTTCAGCTTATTCCTCAGCATAAACACCACGCAATCCGTCGATAAAGTTATTATTACCTGCTTTGTCGACATGGTAGTGGTAGCCGCGTACGCTATCTTCATGACCACGAGCTGCATCAAGGTTGGTGTATTCTGTACCGTCAGTACCCGTATTGGCATATATACCGTAGCCGTCTAGGGCATAGCCAATCATTGGCGCGTGTCCATCGTCCTGAGCGATCTTAGTGGTTAAACCTGTCGCCGCATGGTAATGATAGCCAGCATGAGGATTGACATGACCACCTGCATCATCGAATGGCGCAATCGTATAGGCAGCTAATGCTAGGTATATTGGTAATAGTATTAGACAGATCACTGCTATTACAAGCAGATAGACTTAATAAAATAGCGACTGCTAAAC
>RCMY010004200.1_pt1 | contig 12522 bp, 7 predicted proteins | sample 2041341 | NCBI WGS metagenome assembly RCMY01 (sample SAMN09708234, study PRJNA481090) | Marine sediment metagenome, whole genome shotgun sequencing project. | reverse complement strand
TGGAAGTTCTCGCAGACGTGGCCGATGGCGTCGAGAGCCCTCTCGAGCGTCGCTATCTCCACGACGTCGAACAGGAGCATGGTCTGCCGGATGGCTGCCGCCAGGCGTCGGTCAGCAAAGGGGCCCGCAGCGACATTCACTATTAAGAATTTCAGCTCTTGGTTGAGCTTGATGGTCAGCTCTGGCACGAAGGGCTGGCTGTCTGGGCGGACATGGATCGCGACAACCGCCACGGGTTGGCGTCTTTCACCACTTTGCGCTTCGGATGGGATGCCGTGCTGAAAAGCCCCTGCACTGTGGCATCACGGGTGGCAACTGCCTTGACACAACGCGGGTGGGAAGGTCAGCTTCGTCATTGCAAGGACTGCGTCTGAAGGCAGAGTGCAATGTTGGTTGGACGACCAACCAACATTGCACTTTGCCCCGGAGCGGAGGTCAGTCCTCCTTGTGCCAGACCTCAAGGCGAAGGGGCCAGCGCAGGCGCAGACGGGCTCGCAGGTTCCGGCGGAAGATGAGGAACCATCCCACCGCCAGAAATGTCAGACCGCAGGCGATGGCCCCGGCCAGCAACGTCCAGCGCGGGCCGAACGCATCACCAACCCACCCGATGATGGGGGCGCCCAACGGCGTACCGCCAAGGAAGATGGCCATGTACAGGGCCATCACCCGGCCACGGAACTCCGGCTGGGTGGAGAGCTGCACCGTGGAGTTCGCCGTCGTCATCACCGTGAGGGCGGTCAGGCCACAGGGGATGAGCAGCAAGGCGAACGTGGTGTAGTTGGGCGCCAATCCGGCGAGGAAGCAGAAGACGGAGAAGGCCCCGAGCGCTCCCAGCATCACGCGGAGCCTGGGTTGGCCGCGCCGCGCGGCGAGCAGTGCGCCCGCCAGCGTGCCGACGGCCATGAAGGATCCGAGCAGGCCGAACTCCTCCGCCCCCTTGTCGTAGACCTTGGTGGCCATCAGAGCCATGGTGATCTGGAAGTTCATACCGAACGTGCCGAGCATGAAGATGACGGCAAAGATGAGGAGGAGATCGGGTCTGGCGCGGACGTAGGCGATGCCCTCGGCCACAGTGCCGCGAGTTTTCCGGGGTGGCGGCAGCAATAGTTCGACTGGCCGGATCAGGAACAGACTCAGCAGCACTGCGCCGAAGCTTGAGCCGTTGACTGCGAGCGCGGGCGCCACGCCCCACAGCCCGATCACGATGCCGGCCACCGCGGGACCGATCAGGCGGGCGCTGTTGAAGGAGGCCGAGTTCAGACCGACGGCGTTGGGGACCAACTCATGGGGCACCAGTTCGTTCACGAACGCCTGTCGTGCCGGGTTGTCGAACGACACCGCGATCCCCTGGATGAAGGCCAGCAGATACACATGCCACAGCTGGGCGGTGCCGGTGGCGACGAGTACGAACAGCGCCAGCGCATTGAGTGCCAACGCGGCCTGGGTGATCTTCAGCAGGCTAACCTTGCTCATCCTGTCCGCGATGAGACCGGCGTAGGGCGCGAGCAACGGGATGGGCAGGAACTGCAGGCCCGTTACGATGCCGAGCGCCGTGGCCGAGTAGTCCGTCAGCTCAGTGAGGACCAGCCAGTCCTGAGCGGTGCGGGCCATCCAGGTGCCGACGTTGCTCACCAGCGCGCCGATGGCGAAGCACCGGTAGTTGTAGACGCGCAAGCTGGCGAAGGTTCTGCTCATGTCCCATCCACCCTATGCCAAGCCCGCAGTCTGCAGCAGGAGCGCTCACGGTCGTCCAGCCACGCGGCGCCGAACTCCGACGGCACCCGATGTAGGTCCCGACCCGCCATGCGCCACCTCTGGACCGCCGCCGGACCGACGGAGACGGGCAGGGCCCACACAAGGTCGAATCTCGGTGGATCGCGAGCTCCGACGGTGTCGCAAAATCGCCCCTCCAGGCGTAGCATTGGGTTCCGGATTCTCCTAGTAGATGCAGGGTCGCGAGCCGTGCCAATCGGCAGCGGCGCTCGCCTAGGAGTGCCAGGTTTCCTAGTCAGGGGGAATCATGAAGAGATGGCTTGTCGTGGTGTTCGCGGCATTGCTGGCAGTCGCTGGATTGCCCTTGGCGCCCGCCGAAGCCGCCCCCGTGACGCAGTGGCGATCGCTGTGGGTCGATGCTTTCAGCCCAGGCTTGTCCTCGCCCCAGGAGATTTCGCGTGTGGTGTCTGACGCGAAGTCCTCCAACATGAATGCGCTCTTTGTGCAGACGGCTCGCCGCTTCGACTGCTTCTGCAACAAGTCCACTTACCCGCGCAGCGCAGGTGTCGCCACCCCAGCCCCGTTCGACCCGTTGGCCGAGGTCATCCGCCAGGGCCACGCAGCCGGTCTCGAGGTGCACGCCTGGTTCAACGTGGGCACCCTCTGGAACCTGTCGACCGCGCCGGCAGACCCACGTCATGTGTACAACACCCACGGTCCCAGCGCCACGGGCGACAACCGCTGGCTGGACAAGCGCTACGACGGCACCGAGCGGGTGGGCAACGACGTGTATGCCGACCTCGCCAATCCTGCAGCCGTCGACTACATCGTCGCGGGTGTCGACTCCATCGTGCGCAACTATGCCGTGGACGGCATCGCCCTCGACTACATCCGCTACCCCGATCGCAGCGGCACCGTCACCGGCAACGACTGGGGCTACTCGGCCTCCTCCGTGCAACGTTTCCGTGCGGCCACCGGACGCACCGGCACGCCGTTGCCCTCGGATGCGCAGTTCTCCCAGTGGCGACGCGACCAGGTCACCAACGTCGTACGACGCATTCGCGCCGCGATCAATGGGACAAGAGCCGATACGGTGCTGTCCGTCCATGCCACCGCCTATGGCTACGGCCCATCAGCGACACGCACCTGGCACTCCACCGACCCCTACGGTGTGGTCCTGCAGGACTGGTACGGATGGGCGCAAGATCAGCTCGTCGACCAGGTTGCGCTCATGAACTACAAGCGCCAGCACGCCCCGGACGAGGCCGCGATGTTCGCCTCGTGGAACCAGTTCTTGGTGCGGGTGAAGAGCGAGACGGGCAGACATGTGGTGTCGGGCACGGGTCTGTACCTCAACACCATCCCCAACTCGGTACGCCAAGCACAGGCGGTCACCTCCGCGGGTCTCGGATGGTCGGGGTACAGCCACAACGCTGCCAGCCAGATCGCGGCGGCGTCCACCTCTCAGAGCGTGAGAACCGAGGAACGCCAACGTCTGGCCACCGCCCTCACATCAGCGGTTTTCGCGCAGCCGGCTGCTGTCCCAGCGATGCCGTGGAAAGCGCCGGTCGACGTGTACAGCACCCCCGGCTACCACCGGGTCAACGGCCGGGACTGGCGGACCACTTGTGAGCCGTACTCCCAGACCATTCGGTGCCGCACCGAAATCTGGGCCACGCTGGCGACCTACAGCAACGGGCGCTACACGCAACGGGTCGGGTGGACGTTCAACAACCTGACGTATCTGCCGCTGATGACGCGCGCGGCGTGGGGCACCAACCCGCTGGCCAACAGTTCCGGAGGCAGTGTGTTCGTCTCAGGCGGGCGGCAGTGGAAGACCGAGTGCGACACCCCGACCACCGGGCGCGGCGGCTGCCGCAGTTACATTTTTGCGCCGAACACCGTTCAAGCCGCCAGGAATCCCAACGGGTCGTGGCGCTACTACCGAGGCGACGTGTGGCTGTTCAACAACATGGTCCGCTTCAGGCCGTGACCCGTGCCCTGCTGGGTATCCGCAGAGTCCTCCGATGCCACACCCCGCGTCCGGGCTCACTCCAGTGGGGTCGCGCCAGGGATGATCAGCCGGCCATCGCTTCCGGCAATGGCCTTTCCCATGCGTCGCGAATCTCGGCAAGGTCAAGGGCAAAGACGCCCACGAACTCGGCGATGTCGTCTCCCGTCACCTCACCGAGGCGTGCCAGTTCCACGCCGTGCTCCGCGCACAGTGCTTCGAGTCGCTTCAGGTGCGGACCCGAGAGCGACACGACGGCACGTGCTGCCGACTCCGAGAAGAGTGCGACGGTGGTGTCCGTTTGTGGCAGCGTCACGGCAAAACCGCAGGAGTTCCGCAGGGCCGATTCCACGATCGCGACGCCCAGTCCGCCCTCGGAGAGGTCATGCGCCGATGTCAGCAGCCCCTCGCGGGCGGATGCCTGCATCACGCGGGCCAGCCCCTGCTCTGAGCGCAGGTCCACCTGTGGTGGCATTCCGCCCAAGTGGCCGTGCAGGGCGTCGGCCCAGATGGAGCCGGAGAGTTCTTCGCGAGTGGTACCCAGCAACACGATGGCGTCACCGGCATGGGTGAAGCCGGAGCGGATGCGTGTGGCGACGTCCTCAATGACCCCGAGCACTCCGACGGTGGGGGTGGGCAGAATCGGCTGGGCCGCGGTCTGGTTGTAAAGGCTCACGTTTCCGCCGGTGACGGGCACGCCGAGCTGCTTGCAACCGTCCACCAGACCGAGGATCGACTCAACGAACGTCCACATCACCTCCGGGTCCTCCGGGGAGCCGAAGTTCAGGCAATCGGTGATGGCCACCGGCTCGGCCCCGGTGACGGCGACGTTGCGGTAGGCCTCCGCCAGGGAGAGCTGGGCCCCCAGGTACGGATTCAGGTGGGTGAAGCGGGAGTTGGCGTCTAGAGCGAGCGCGATGCCGAGGCCGGACTCCTCATCGATGCGGATCATTCCCGCGTCCTCGGGCTGCGCGAGGACGGAGTTGCCGCGCACGTAGCGGTCGTACTGGTTCGTGACCCATGATTTGTCCGCGATGTTCGGGTGCGCCATCACTTTCAGGAGTGCGGCCCGGACGGCCTCAGCGGAATTGTCGCGTGGCAGGTCCTCAGCCCGGGCGGCATTGAGGGCGTCTATCCAGCCGGGGCGATGGAAGGGGCGTTCATAGACGGGGCCGTCGTGGGCGACCGTCTTCGGATCAACGTCCACGATGGTTTCGCCGTGCCACTGGATGATCAGCCGATCGCCCTCGATGACCTCACCGACGACGGTTGCGAGCACATCCCATTTGGCACAGATCTCCATGAAACGCTCGACGTTCCCGGGTTCCACGACGGCCATCATGCGTTCCTGGGACTCACTCATGAGGATCTCCTCAGGAGCGAGCGAAGGGTCACGCAGCGGCACGCGGTCCAGTTCCACGAACATTCCGCCGTCACCTGCCGAGGCCAGCTCCGAGGTGGCGCAGGAGATGCCCGCGGCACCGAAGTCCTGGATACCGTTGATGATCCCGGCCTTGAACAGCTCCAGCGTGCACTCGATGAGCAGCTTCTCCATGAATGGGTCGCCCACCTGGACGCTGGGTCGCTTGGCCGGGCCGTCCTCGTCGAATGTCTCCGAGGCGAGGATGGAGGCGCCACCGATGCCGTCGCCACCCGTCGCGGCGCCGAACATGATGACCTGATTGCCGACTCCGGACGCGTGCGCCAAGTGGAGGTCCTCATGGCGCAGGACACCGACGCAGAGCGCGTTCACCAGCGGATTTCCCAAGTAGGAATCATGGAACTGAACCTCGCCGCCAATGTTGGGCAGGCCGAGGCAGTTGCCGTACCCGCCCACCCCGGCGACGACACCGGGCATCACCCGTCGGGTGTCTTCTGCGTCCAGTGGTCCGAACCGCAGTGAGTCCATCACGGCGATGGGGCGGGCACCCATGGCAAGGATGTCGCGAACGATGCCGCCAACCCCGGTCGCGGCACCCTGGTACGGCTCCACGTAGGAAGGATGGTTGTGGCTCTCCGCCTTGAAGGTGACGGCCCATCCCTGACCGATGTCCACCACGCCGGCGTTCTCGCCGATCCCCGCGAGCAGCGGCCCGCGCGGGGTGTCCTGACTGAGTTCACCGAAGCGTTTCAGATGTATTTTGGAGGACTTGTAGGAGCAGTGCTCAGACCACATGACCGAGTACATCGCCAGTTCCGCGCCCGTGGGACGGCGGCCGAGGATCTCGCGGATGCGGGCATACTCGTCGTCCTTGACCCCCAGGGCGGCGTAGGGCTGCTCGAGGTCAGGGGTATTGGATGCATTGTCAACGGTGTCGGCCACGCGGCCAATCTACCGGTCGGCCCGCCACGGGCGCCGAGCTGTGCTCAATCAGGTGAACCGGGCGTGGCGTGCCCATGCGAAGCTGTAGATGCCGTAGCAGCCGAATCCGAGCGCAATGACGGTCAGTGAGGGCGGTGACTCGTCTCTCAGTGGAAGCGGGCGTGGCGGGCCCAGATGAAGCAGTAGACGCCGTAGCAGGCGAAACCCAGTGCGATTGCGACAAGGATGACCGTCCCGAAGGGAGCGCTGCGGACGGTTTGGAGTGCCGTGTCAAGACCTCCCGCCGTATCCGAGTCATGGGTCCACGCGGCCCAGATGAGCAGGCCCCCGACGATCGTGATGGCCGCACCCTTGCCGATGTGACCTACTCGGGCAATCCACCGCTGGCCACTCGACAGGGAGCCCTGCAACTCCTGCTCGTACTTGTCGCGGACGCCCTTCATGACCTTGGAGCCACCAACGACGGCGACGCCCATGCCCACCAGCCCCATCATGATCTGGCCGAGGGGCAGCGAGAGCAGCGTGGCCGAAGCGGTCTTTCCACCGTCTCCCCCGGAGCCACCCATGGCGATGCTGGCTGCATTCCACCCCAGAACCGCGTAGATCCCCGTGCGTCCCACCGAGACGGCACGGCGCCGCGTCCGGAGCTTGCCGGAGAGATGACGGTGCCCAACGAAAGCGTTGAGAAGCTGCCACAGCGCGATCACGAACAGCCCGGCACTCGTGATCCACAGCAGCAACGGGCCGAGCGGCGCCTTCGCCAATTCCCTGAGGGCTCCGGTCTGGGAGGCCTCCTCACCCGTCGAGCCGAAGGCCAACCGCACGGCCAGGTAGGCCACCAGGAGGTGGACGACACCGAAGGCCACGAGTCCGCCGCTGACAAGCCAGCGGTAGGCGGTGGAGTCCCCCACTTCACGGGCCTTGTCGCGGGCATCGTCGAGATCAGGACCGTTCATTCCCGCAGCGTAGCCACACCCGACGAATCCATGTGCGAGCGGCCCGGAGACCGATGTGGGGTCACCGCTGGACCCGCAGCCGGTGGTGCCGCTGCATCGTCAGAGCTGGGCAGCTCGCACCCGGGCCGCAACCTCAAGTTCGAAGCGACGCTCCACCACCAGCCGGCGCAGGGCAGTCGATGCGTCTGTGTTCTCCTGGAGCCAGGTTTCGGCGAGTGGCAGGTGTGTCACATTGGCTGGGAATCCACCGAGAACCAACCGGCGGGCGATCTCGACGGGATGGTCTTGCCAGACATCCCTGAGAGCGGCGAAATAGTGCGTCGCAAACCCATCTGTGAGCACCGTCTGTCCGGGCGCGAACAGGCCTTGCAGGATGGCGTCAAGATGGGCGTTGGTCTCGCCGTCCACTGTGTGCGCCCGGTTCCAGGCCTCCTGCTTGAGGTCCAGCCGAGGCCGCGCGTACCAGGCATGCAGGTGGGCTACCCGTCCCGACGCCGTGTCATCGGCCGCCAGTGCCCCATCCAACGCCTCATCGCTGGCCAGGTCTTGCGCGGCCAGCGACTGCCAGACCAGCCACCGCAGGTCGTCGGTCATCTCCAGTCCGGCCAGCTCACCGTCCAGAATCCAGGAGACGTCCGACGGCGCCAGCACGGCGGCGCGGATGAAGGCTTTGGCCCACTGCAGCTGACGCATGGACCCCGTTGGCGCGCCCAGCGCCACCGTGCGGCAGGTATCGCGCCAGCGGGTAGCCAGATCCCTGTCATCCGGCACGAAGCGCTGCAGTGCATCCTCAACGTGTCCGATCAACGACGTCAGGATGCCCGTCCGGTCCTCCCGGGGGCCATGGACGATGACGGCGTCGACGTACTCGGCCACCATCAGCGTGCCGTCGCGCACATCGGAGAAGAGGGAAGCCCAGGACGTGGCCCTCACCAGCGGCTCGAGATCGCTCACATTCTCCAGGAGCGCGCGACGCGTGGCGGGATCCAACCGCACGCGCACGAAACTCTGGTCCGTGTCGTTGGGGAGAATCGCCACTGCAAGGGGCTGGCCGACGACAGCCGCCACCTCCGTGTCATCGGAGGAGATGAGGACATTGTGTCGGTCCCGCAAGCTCAGGCGCCCGTCCACCATGTCGTAGAGGCCAACGGTGGTGGCGTGGGGACGGGTGCCATCGTCCATCTCGCCGGGTCCGCGCCTGATGACGAGCCGTTCGATGACGGCGTCGGAGCCCTGCACCTCGGCAGTGAGCTCGTCATGTCCACGGGTCTGCAGCCAGGCATCAGCCCACGATTGGAGGTCCATTTTCGAGGTCTCAGTGAGCGCGGCGAGGAAGTCGGTCAGGGTGGCATTGCCGAAGGCGTGGCGTTCGAAGTAGAGCCGACAGCCGGCGAAGAACGCTTCCAACCCCACGTAGTGCACGAGCTGGGTCAGGGCCGACGCACCCTTGGAGTAGGTGATCGCGTCGAAGTTGTTCTTGGCGGCCTCGAGGTCCGGAATGTCGGCGACGATGGGATGCGTAGTGGGCATCGAGTCCGCCACGTGGGCACGGCTCTTGCGCCCGCCCGTGAAGTTCAGCCAAGCATCCTCGAAGCCGGCCGCCTCCTTGGAGAGATGCGCCCCCATGAACTCGGCGAACGACTCCTTCAGCCAGAGGTCGCTCCACCAACGCGGCGTGACCAGATCCCCGAACCACATGTGGCTCATCTCGTGCAGGATCGTGTTGGAGCGCTGCTGGTACTGCGCGGGCGTGGCCGGCGAACGGAAGACATAGCTCTCGGTGTAGGTCACGAGGCCGGGATTCTCCATGGCTCCCAGGTTGTATTCCGGCACCATGACCTGGTGGTACTTTCCCCACACGTACTCACCGAACGCGACGTTGAGGTAGTCCAGACCTGCAGTCGTGATGCGGAACAACTCCTCGGCGTCCAGGTGGGGCGCCAACGATGCGCGGCAGAGCCATGCCAGTTCGACGTCGCCGCCAGGCGAGACCCAGACGTCATCGACGCGGTGGTACGGGCCGGCCACCAGGCATGTCAGGTACGTGGACAGGGGCGGTGTGGGCGCAAAGATCACGTGGTCCACTTCGTTGCCCATCGCCTCCCGCGAAATCTCGGGTTGGTTGGACAGCAACTGCCACTGCTCAGGCCCCGTGAGTTCGAAGGTGAACTGCGGCTTGATGTCGGGTTGTTCGAAGCAGGGGAAGACGCGACGGGCGTCCGCCGGCTCGTACTGGGTGTAGAGGTAGATCTGGGCGTCCACCGGATCCTGGAAGCGGTGCATTCCCTCGCCTGATCGTGAGTACCTGCTGGCGCCCTGCACCTCCACCACACAGACCTGATCCAGTGGGAGCCCGCGAAGTTGGATGCGGGCACCGTCGAACTCGACGGGACGCGGATCGCCGTCCACCAGTACCGCAGTCACCGCATCGCCCTGGTAATCGAGCCACGTCTGGGGCCCGGAGCTGGTCAAGGTGATCGAGGTGTTCACGGGGTAGGTGGGCTGCGACAGATCCGTTGCGTCGCGCACATCCACGCTCACACGCTGCTTCTCGATCCGGATGGCCCGTGCACGGGCGGCTGTCTCTTCTCGCGTCAGGTTTGCTCCCATGGCAACCATCCAATCAGAGACGCCGCACCGCACCCTTCGCCCGACGTGCTGTGCCCAAGACCTCGTCGCCTGCATTGTGGGTGACGGTTGCGAAGCGACGCAGAATCATCGACGTGAGGACGGATGATCCTCAGGCTGGAGCCATCTGACAGGAGAAGGGCCGGGACACCTCGTGAGGCATCCCGGTCCTTGTCAGGGCAGAGACTCTCGCAGCGGATTCGCCACGCATTCGGAGATGCTGACGGTCCCGATTGCGAAAGCCCTTGCGCGTCAGACTGTCTGGAAGGACGAGGTCACACCCGCCTCCTCCATTGCCTCGCTCCACCCAACAATTCCCGAACCATCGTCCAAGTCTTCCCAGTCCGAGCCATCGGAGTACACGTTGCAGCCCCGGGCAATCAGCGGATCAAGAGACGCCATGTCCGTGATGGGGTTGTCCCACAGTCCGAGGTCCTGCAGAGCCGGGAGCGTGGCCAGCGGAGCAACGATGGCGATGTCGTTCATCGCGAGCATCAGATACTCCAGCTTTGTCAGGTTTGCCAGCGGTGCGACGTTCACCGCGGCATTCTCATTCAGCGACAGCATCGTCAGTTTGGTCAAACCCTGCAGAGGTGTGAGGACCCTGATGTTGTTGGAGTCGAGAAACAGTGTTTCCAGCTTCGTCATGCCGGACAGCACAGAGATGTCACTGATCTCGTTCCCCATGACATCGAAGGACGTCAGCCTCTTGAGTCCGCTGAGTGACGAGATCGAGCTGATGGAGTTGCCCGAGAGCGAGAGCGACTCCAGATTGGTCAGTGAAGCCAACGGTGCCACATCTGAGATCTCGTTGGCACTCAGGTCCAGGTACCCAAGGTTCTTCATCCCTGCAAGGGCAGACACGTTGCTGATCAAGTTGTCCGACGCCGCGAGCCATCCCATCTCCTTGAGACCAGCCAGCGGAGCCAGGTCTTTCACCTGGTTGGTGGTCATCGAGATCTCCTGCAGTCCGGTCAGGGATTTGAGGGCGGAGATGTTGCTGATGCGGTTGTCACTGAGTTCGATCGCCGTGAGGCCTCTCATGGAGGCGAGTGGCCCCACGTCGACGATGTCGTTGTGGAAGAGGGCCAGTACCTCGAGGTTCTGCAGTCCCCTGAGCGGCCTGAGGTCGCTGATCTGGTTGTCGTTCAGTCGCAGGTCCGCGAGGTTCGTGAACTTTTCCAGACCTGTGAGATTTGAGACGCGGGCTCCCGAGCAGTCGAGCTCGGTCAGGTTTTCAGCCACGGACATCGAAATGGCTGCTGTGATGGGCTGGCGCATGCTCACGTTGATGCACTCGCGCAGCTTGGCATCCGGCATGGCGACGGTGTTCGCCTGCACCGGGGCACCCGAGAACTGGACGATGTTGTTGAAAATCAACTTCTTGGCCCACCGGTACTGCCACACGCCCTTGACCTGATAGGCCTCGATAACCAACGCCTCGGCGTAGGTCCGACAGCCGTTGCGACCCGTTGACGGAGTGTCGCAGGAGGTGCTCCACTTTCGGCCGTCGGCGTCAACGAAGTCATTGGTGTAGCCCAGTTTGTTGTTCTTCCACAGCGACCTGGCTGATGGGAGATATGTCAGGTTGTTGAAGTACCAACCGGTCTTCACAACGAACTGACCATCGACCTCGCTCACCTGCGTGGACTTGATCTCCGTGCGGCAGCGTCTGGTCTGGGAATATGCCTCACATGTGGTGCGCCAGTCCCGCCCGTTGACGTGATGTGTTCCCTCAGTGATGTAGGGGTTGACTTCGGCCTTGGCCGATAACGTCCCTCCCATCGCGGCAGAGGCTGCAACCACCACAGCTGCCAGTGCCAATGCGATCCTACGCTTCATCGCGCTCCTAGTTCACGAACCCCGACGCCACTGCGGTGCCGGGATGTTGGCGTGAATGTAGCAGCGTCGGTCACTGCGGTGATGCACGACCCTCCAGACAAAGACCCCGGTTCTGATTCGCATCATTTCTTCCATCCCCTGGCGTCACGGGAACGCGGTTCCAATCAACCCATGGCGGTCTCGATTAGAGTGGCAGTCAACTGTGGGCGATTGTTCGCGCACCACCACGAAGGAGTGAGCATGAGCAGGGTTCTCTTGGCTGGGGAGTCATGGGTCAGCGCAGTGGCCGACCACAAGGGATACGACGTCTTCTCCCACACTCAGGTGCACATCGGCTGTGCCCAGTTGCTCGTGGTATTACGTGCTGCCGGGCACGAGGTCACCCATATGAGGTCCCACGATGTTGCCCAAGATTTTCCGCTGACCCTTGAAGAACTGAATGACTACGACGTCGTCATTCTCTCCGATATTGGCGCCAACTCGCTGCTGCTCCCTCCCCAGGTTTTCGAAGAGGGGCGTCGGGCACCCAATCGCCTGAAGCTGTTGAAGGAGTGGGTTGGCCGGGGTGGAGGACTGTTGATGGCGGGCGGCTACCTCAGCTTCCAAGGTTTCCAGGCCAAGGCGAACTACCACGGGAGTCCAATCGAAGAGATCCTCCCCGTGGAGCTCCTGTCCTCTGATGATCGAGTTGAAGCGCCGGAGGGTGTCTGTGGATCCCTGACCGGATTGCCTCACCCAGTGATCCAGGGCATCGACGAACAATGGCCGTACCTACTCGGATACCAGAAGCTGATCCCACGCGACGATGCTCTCGTGCTGGCAGAGGTGGATGGTCACCCGCTCCTGGCCGTCCGAACGGTTGGCGAGGGTAGAACACTGGCCTTCGCGTCGGACATCTCTCCGCACTGGGCACCACAGGAGTTCATGGACTGGGACGGTTATGCGACTTTGTTCGACAATGCCGTCACGTGGCTCTCAGGCGATCGGTAACCCTCGCCTTTATTGTCAGACGCGAGCAGCGAGGAAATTCAGCACTGACGAAAAGAAGG
>RCMY010009256.1_pt1 | contig 12527 bp, 13 predicted proteins | sample 2041341 | NCBI WGS metagenome assembly RCMY01 (sample SAMN09708234, study PRJNA481090) | Marine sediment metagenome, whole genome shotgun sequencing project. | reverse complement strand
GCATCTTCTTTGGTCTCAGCCTGCCAAATGTTGTGTATCGCGGCCTTGGCCTTCGGTTGAGACAACTTGGGAAAGCAGTTCAACACATTCATCGTTTTATGCTGCCAGCAGCGTTGCTGGCGGGGTCGTGGGGTAAAGCTCCGACAAATTGCCCCCTCCGCTCCCGCCGCACAATCCCCAACATTTCACGCCAAAAACCGCAGCAGCATTCCGCCAAGCCCCACAGCACAAACCAAAACGTGACTTGCATAACATTCGTCTTACTTGGTTAACTCACCACACCCCAAAAGGAGCGCCACCATGCAATCACGTCGCCAATTCCTCTCGACCACTGCCGCCCTTGGCACGATCACCCTGATCCCGTTTGCAGCATCTGCCGCGGGCCACGCCGCCGACAGCTACCCAACCGTAAACGGCAGCGTCATCGTACATCCGGTCGCACACGCGTCGATCGTCTTGGAAACCCCCGCAGGTGTCATCTACGTTGATCCGGTTGGCGACCCCGCACTCTACGCCGAGATGCCAAACGCGGATTTGTTCCTGATCACCCACGAACACGGCGATCACTACAACGCAGAAACGCTCGAAACTCTCATGAGCGACACCGCGATGATCATCACCAACCCCGCCGTTCTAGAGATGCTGCCAGCGCCACTCAAGGCCAAAGCCAGCGCCATCGCAAACGGCGAAAGCACTATATGGGACGCCACCTCCATCGACGCGATCCCCGCCTATAACACCAGCGAGGAGCGCATGAACTTTCACCCGCAAGGGCGTGATAACGGCTATGTTTTGACCGTGGACGGGTTACGCATCTACATCTCGGGCGATACCGAAGGCACCTCCGAGATGCGCGCGCTGCAAAACATCGACGTCGCGTTCGTCTGCATGAACCTGCCGTTCACGATGGACGCCGCTGCCGCCGCTAAGGCCGTCACCGCATTCGGCCCGACCTATGTCTACCCCTACCATTACCGCGGGCGCGACGATGGCACCCAAGACCCAGCCGAGTTCGCAGCCCTGTTGTCAAACGCAACCGAGGCAAAATTCGGCAATTGGTACGACGCATAAACGATCCAAGATAAAAGGCGCCGCGCAATTTTGTGCGGTGCCTTCCCTGCAAAATGCGTCTATGTCCGCTTCATGTTTGACACACCACTTTAGCACCAACAGGCAGGACACTGATGACACCTCCAAAATTGCGCTTCAAAATTGCGGTCCCAATCTGCGTCGCACTTCTCACGTTGTCGGGGTGCTCAATGTTCGGTCAACGCACCAGAGCAGGCAGCGATCTGGCGTGTCTGGAGCGCGTGATCTACTTTGAATCCAACAGATCCAGCAGAGACGGGATGATCGCAGTAGGGAGCGTTGTGATGAACCGCGTAAACTCCGATAAATTTCCCAATACGGTTTGCGGCGTCGTCCGGCAAGAAAACCAATTTGCACAGGGCGTTATGACACAATCGATGCCCCATAACGGACGGCCGCTTGCGGTTGAGGCAGCCACCGCGATCCTGCGCGGCGAGCGCCACCCTTTCGTCACAAAAGCGATGTTTTTCCACCAAGCAGGATACACCTTTCCCTACGACAACATGCATTATGTCTTGGTCGCGGGCGGCAACGCATTTTATGAGAAGCGGAAAAGCAACCTCGTGACCCAATCAACCCCGCCAGCCCCAACCGAAGGGCTCACAGGCCGCTCGTAACGCGCCTGATTAGCTCCGCGCGCCACCATATGCACAAAAGAACAGGCACGGACAAAACGGCGCCCGCTACGATCGGCGACCAACCCGGCCCGCTGCCAAAAACCACAACCACCCAAAGCGCAGGCGGCAGCATCAAAAGCAATCCCGTCAACGTCCCCGGATGCATGCACCTTGCGCGAAGCGACGCTATCACCTGCGCAACCGCATTCAGTGCAAGCGCGGCCCCCGTTGCGACCAACACCCATGTCCAGCCTGTAAGCAACGACATCAAACACAGGCCCACCACACTCAGGCCCACGACAAAAATTGAGATAATCAACAAGGCTAATACGCGCGTCTGACTACTCTCCTCGGGAAATATCCGCTGGACAGCCGCCGCCTCTGGTAAATGTGGCCCACCAGCACGCCATTCCGCGAAATTCTGGATCAGAAACCCCAGTAACATCGCAACAACTGACACCAGCTCTCGCGATAACATGGCTGACACGTCACTCAGCCGCAGCCGCCTCAATCGCCGCCGCACGGGCCTCAACCTGCTCAACAATATGGTCAACCATACCCGCGTTGCTCAACTTATGGCTTTGCTTGCCGGCCAGATACACCATGCCCGCCCCTGCCCCGCCGCCCGTAAAACCAACGTCCGTCATCAGCGCCTCGCCAGGACCATTCACCACGCAGCCAATAATCGACAGGCTCATCGGCGTCTTGATATGCTCCAACCGCCTTTCCAAGGCCTCAACGGTCTTGATCACGTCAAACCCCTGACGGGCACAGCTTGGGCAAGAAATAATATTCACACCGCGATGGCGCAGACCCAGAGATTTCAAAATCTCAAACCCCATCTTCACTTCTTCCACAGGATCAGCCGATAGCGACACGCGGATCGTATCGCCGATGCCAGCCCAAAGCAGGTTTCCCATACCAATCGCCGACTTCACAGTGCCAGAAATCAAACCACCAGCCTCAGTGATACCCAAATGAATCGGCGCATCAGTCAAATCTGCCAACTGTTGATAAGCGGCAGCCGCCATAAACACATCCGACGCCTTGCAGCTAATTTTGAACTCGTGGAAATCGTTGTCCTGCAAAATCTTAATATGATCGAGGCCACTTTCAACCATCGCATCAGGACAGGGTTCGGCGTATTTATCGAGTAAATGCTTCTCTAAAGACCCAGCATTCACCCCAATCCGAATAGAGCAATTGTTGTCTTTGGCGGCCTTAATGACCTCTTTCACGCGCTTTTCATCACCAATATTGCCGGGGTTAATGCGCAAACACGCAGCCCCCGCCTCCGCCGCTTCAATGCCGCGCTTATAATGGAAATGAATATCGGCCACGATCGGCACCGATACTTCAGGCACAATCAACTTGAGCGCGCGGCTCGACGCCTCATCCGGCACAGAGACCCGCACAATATCGACACCCGCATCAACGGCTGCCTGAATTTGCGCAATTGTGCCCTTCACATCCGTGGTCAGCGTGTTGGTCATCGTCTGCACAGTGATCGGCGCATCGCCGCCCACAGGCACATTGCCCACCATAATTTGACGGGACTTGCGGCGTGCAATGTCGCGCCACGGACGAATGGGATTATGGGACATAAAAACGGCCTCAGGCTAGGATAGGATGATCAATACCTATGCAGACAAAGGCCCGTCAGCAACCTTAAAGCGCCAAGTTTACTCGACAGGGGTCACAACTTCGGCAACCAGCTTGATCGCGTCGGCAAGACCTTGATCGGTCGTCAAGTCAGCCTGCGCATAGGTCTGCAACAGATGCTCGGACGACAGGTCCAAATTGGACGTAACGGTACCGTTGCGGCCCGCAGGACCATAATGCGCGCCGTTCATCGCAAAATAAACTGCACCACTTTCGCCAACGCGCAGGGTTGCAGGCTCTTCTGTCGCAGGCAGCGCAAAGGTATCGCCTGCATCCAGAATACCTTCAAAAATCACCGAACCATCAGCCGCTCGCACGCGCACCCAAGCAGGGCGCGCCGCGACCAGTTGTACCTCAGGCACAGGGCCCGTGTTCACTTGAATTGCAGAGGGCGCAACCGTAGTATCAACCGCCGCCATCAGCACCGACGTATCCGCAGTCGTGGACCCAAGGTTCGGGCTCAACGTCGAAATCGGACCATCACGGGCAATCAAAACCGGCACATCCAAGGCTTGCGGACGGTACAAACGGTCCAGCGCCTCAGTCGACGGCGCATCAAACGTCGCAAGCGTATCACTTTCGCCAATCGCATTTGTCGCACCCGCCAAGGGGTCCAAATCTGACACAACGGTCGGGGTCTGCTCAACAGGCGCAAACTTCACCTTTTGTACTTCTTGCAACACAGTCCACCCACCGTAGCCCAAGCTGCTGATCAGTGCGACCAAAACAGCCACCGATCCAATTGCACCGGGCTCGATGCGCGAAAACATCGCCTCGCCTACGGGAATAAACGGGGTCGAAGAGGCAAAAATATCTTTACCCGCGTGTAAACCAGAATCATGGCGCGCAGGTTTGGCGGCAGAGGCCGCTTTGGACATGCCGTGGGCCGTGGCAAAACCACTTTCCAGACAAAAAGTATCAAACGCCCAATCGGGGTCCATGCTCAGGTAACGGGCATAAGAGCGCACATAACCCGCAATAAATCCGGGCGTATCAAAGGCCGAAGGATCAGCATTTTCAATCGCCGCAATATAAGATGCCTTGATCTTCAGCTCGCGCTGCACATCCAACAGGCTCTTGCCCATTGTCGCGCGCTCACCACGCATCAGGTCGCCTAAACGCAGATCAAAGCCGTCAAACCCCTTGGATTTAACGTCCTCAGCTGCTTTCGCGCGTCTGAAGCTTCTTCCGATCATATCAATTCCTGCAGCGTGCTCAATTTTATTGGGCGAATCGTAGCGCCCATTTATCTTATCCGCATATTATCACAGCATAAGAACCTTTGCACATGCAGAAAGACTATCCGGCTAACTCGGCACGATTCAGCGCACAATGCGACCAAAGATCATCCAACGCGCCGACAAGCGCATCCATCTCACGGGGCCCGTGGACTGGCGACGGGGTGAACCGCAAACGCTCGGTGCCGCGCGGCACAGTCGGGAAGTTGATCGGCTGCACATACATGCCAAATTCTTCCAGCAACATATCCGACAGCTTTTGGGTATGCTTGGGGTCGCCCACAATCAACGGCACAATATGCGAGCCGTGATCAATAATTGGCAAGCCGAGGCCCTTGAGGCGCAGCTTTAAAATTTTGGCTTGGGTCTGATGCGCATCGCGTAACGTCTGATCCACTTTTAAGTGTGCAACAGATGCCGCAGCCCCTGCCGCCAATGCAGGTGCCAATGACGTCGTGAAAATAAAGCCGGGCGCATAGGACCGGATCGCGTCACACATCTTGGGCGAGGCCGCAATATAGCCGCCCATCACGCCATACGCTTTGGCTAACGTGCCGTTGATAATATCGACACGGCCCATCAAACCATCACGCTCGGCAATCCCGCCACCGCGCGGACCGTACATGCCAACGGCGTGTACCTCATCCAGATAGGTCAACGCGCCAAACTCATCGGCCACATCACATAGCGCTTCAATCGGGCCAAAATCCCCGTCCATCGAGTAGATGCTCTCAAAGGCAATCAACTTGGGCACATCTGGATCATCCCCCGCAATCAACTCACGCAGGTGCGCGATATCATTATGACGGAAAATCCGCTTGGCACCGCCATTACGGCGCACACCTTCAATCATCGACGCGTGGTTACGTTCGTCGGAATAGATAATCAGACTAGGAAACAACTTGGGCAATGTGCTTAGCGTGGCATCATTGGCAATATACGCGCTAGTAAACAACAACGCCGCATCCTTGCCATGCAAATCCGCAAGCTCGGCCTCAAGCCGCTTATGATACACCGTCGTGCCCGAAATATTGCGCGTGCCACCAGATCCCGCACCCGTGGCATCCAATGCCTCATGCATCGCGGCCAAAACAACCGGGTGCTGGCCCATGCCCAAATAATCGTTGCCGCACCACACCGTCACTGGGGCCTTTGAGCCATCAGGCTTGTTCCAAACCGCATGCGGATACTGACCGCGCGTGCGCTCGATATCAATAAATGTGCGATAACGTCCCTCGGTGTGAAGGTTCTCAATCGCTGTGCTCAGCATCTGGTCGTAATTCAAAAGACTTCCTTTCGTCTCGTCGCTACGCGCGCAAAAGCGCAGGTTAGAATAATTCTAAACCCCATATAGGGGCAAAAGCCAGCGGGCAATACGCTACAATCTGTCACCCCCCTGCTTGGCCTTATGCACCGCGCGCGCTAGGCTTAGGTTGATCCACATCAAACTTGTGTAAAAAAGGCCACAAAACATGCCCCTAGATCCCGTCCTCACACGAATCGATGCGAACCTCATTGCCGCCACCGACCGGTTGCTCGACCTGTTGCGCATTCCCTCGATCTCAACCGATCCGGCCTATGCCAAAGACTGCGACACAGCCGCCGACTGGCTGGTCAAAGGCCTGCAATCCATAGGGTTCGAGGCCTCCAAACGCCCCACAACAGGGCATCCGATGGTCGTGGCCCACTCTGGCGGCGAAGGTCCGCACATCCTGTTCTACGGCCACTACGACGTACAACCCGTGGACCCGCTGGCCCTCTGGCACAATGACCCGTTTGATCCGCAAATCCAAGACACCGCCAAAGGCAAAGTCATCCGTGGGCGCGGCTCATCCGACGACAAGGGCCAGTTGATGACATTTGTTGAAGCCTGCCGCGCATGGAAAGAAGTGCACGGCACCCTGCCCTGCAACATCACACTGTTTTTCGAGGGCGAGGAAGAATCAGGCTCCCCGTCCCTCACCCCTTTCATGGAAGATAACGCAGCCGAGCTGACCTCCGACATCGCACTGATCTGCGACACAGGGCTCTACGGCGACGCCACCCCCGCGATCATCACGCAACTGCGGGGGCTCTTGGGCGAAGAGCTCACCATCACAGGCCCCGACCTCGACCTGCACTCTGGCATGTACGGTGGCATCGCGATCAACCCCGCGCGGGTGCTGGCAAAAATCATCGCCTCCCTGCACAATGAGGACGGGCGCATCACCGTGCCGAACTTCTACGACGGCGTACCTGAACTCTCCAACGCGCTCGCCGCCTCATGGGATGACCTGAACTTCGACGACGCGGCCTTCCTTGGTTCTGTCGGCCTCTCGATCCCCGCAGGCGAAAAAGGGCGCCGCCCACTGGAAATGATCTGGTCACAACCGACATGCGAAGTGAACGGCATGACCTCGGGCTACACAGGCGACGGATTTAAAACTGTACTGCCTTCCAAAGCCTCCGCCAAAATCAGCTTCCGGCTTGTCGGCACCCAAGACCCGCTTAAAATCCGCGAAGACTTCCGCAAGATGGTCGCAGCCATGGTCCCCGCCGACTGCAAAGTCACATGGGGCAACCACGGCGCATCCGCCGCCTCACAAATGTCGACCGCAGATCCGGCCTTCGCCAAAGCCAAAGAGGCGCTCTCGGATGAATGGCCAAATGCAGCAGCCTACGTCGGTTGCGGCGGATCGATCCCGATTGCAGGTCACTTCAAAACCATCCTCGGCATGGACGCAATGCTGATTGGTTTTGGGAAAGACGACGACGCGATCCACTCGCCAAACGAGAAATACGATCTGTCGTCCTTCCACAAAGGCACGCGGTCATGGGCACGCATCCTGCACGCGCTCACCAAATAACGGCACTGCCCCCTTGGTGACAGGGGGGCTACCCGCGCAAAGCCATACGCGCCAGCTTGGCAATCAACACCAGCCAAGGCACGCCGTGCATCAACATATCAAAGACATCCACCGGCTTGCGTAAATCACCTGCGACCAACATCTTCAACTTCTCCCAAATATGCGGTTCAGGGAAAAACGGTGCCAAACCAATGGTCAAACAGGCCAAGACGACAAATTGTAACGGAATCTTCTCAAGAAATTGCATAACAGCACCTATCCATTTATTTGGACACAGCCTACACATTCCGCAATTTGAATGTAATGCAAATCGGACAGGGAAGAAGTGGCGCGGTTGACGGGGCTCGAACCCGCGACCCCCGGCGTGACAGGCCGGTACTCTAACCAGCTGAGCTACAACCGCGCAATCTCACGTCTCAAGAATCCAAGTGGCGCGGTTGACGGGGCTCGAACCCGCGACCCCCGGCGTGACAGGCCGGTACTCTAACCAGCTGAGCTACAACCGCGCATCTTAGATAATCTTGTCTTTCGACGAGACGTGCCGTGCTTCTAAGTGCGAGATCGCAGGGCGTCAAGCCAGCAATCACGTAAAAACGCGGCATCGACAAATTAGCTTGAGAATTTACAAACAAACCAGAGCACGGATCGCAATAATTGCACGCGATGGCACACGGTCTTCTGTCAAAAAACCGCCAGTTGCCTTCCATTTTGAAAGCGTGGTTTTCACACAATTGACGTCTAAAACACCAGCAAAATCACCCATCTTACCCTCGCCAACAACATAGACATCCAGAGTTTCATCACCCGTCTCACCCAAATCAAGCACATACCACCCCTGATAATAAACGCCTTCCATTGGTTGCTCATAAACGTAGGTCATTTGTTTAGTTTGCCCAAAGGCAACAGTCGAAATCGAAAATACTGATGCTGCTAAAATTCCAATCCGCATTTCCATCTCTGCCACCCGCCCCGTTTTCATTTGGAACAAGTCTATATGCCACCCTCGCAAGGTCAATGCCCACGGAACCAAAAGGGAGTATCTCAGTTTGAAATTGGTTTCTTTTGCAAGATCCGCGCTTAGTCGGCGCGGTCATCGATCAAGCGAACAATCCAAGCCGTGCCGCGCAACGTACCAGATACGCCAGCGGCCATAGCTGGCGTCATTTTCAAAGCCTATGCATCCGAACAAAGTTGTAGTGAACAAAATATAGGGTCAGCATATGTAAATGGTTTTCGATCTTTTAGAGAAGCCGTTTGTCAGGTGTATAAAGCGGCGCATACCCATACGGATCGAAAGGTTCTGACGTTCAACATAGGACGTGCTGATTAATTCTTTGACTTATAGCTTCTTTGCGTGACCCGGTGAAGCCAGCGGGAGAACCAACTTTTCCGCGCGGAAGGCACGACATCTATTATTTCAACACATAATGATAAAATCGCAAATTTCTGTAGGCAGCAGCTTGTGGTCGGGGATGGCATGCTATCGGGCTAATGCGGTCAAACCTATAGGCGCTAGTTTTCTGATTTTTCAAACCTGCGGAACAGCAACGACAAACCGAAACACAGCACAAAATAGAAGCCCGCCGTCGTCAGCCATGCCTCGAATATCAAACGGGTCGAGGCGACAAGCTCTACCGTTTTGTAGGTTAACTCTTGTACTGAAATTAGCGAGATGATCGAGCTGTCCTTGATCAAGCTGATGAACTGGTTTGCCATTGGCGGTACAACTTTGCGCAACGCTTGCGGCATGATGATGTAACGCATTTCCTGAAAGCGGCTCATTCCTATGGCGCGCGCCGCCTCGTGTTGACCCTTGGGTACGGACTGGATACCTGCGCGCACAATTTCGCCGACGAACGCCGCCTCGAACATTGCCAGTACGATCACACCTGAAATCAGCGAGGGAAACCTGCGCATATCGCCAAAGAAGAATTCCCAAATCGGGGCGGCATCACTACGGGCAATACCGCGCGCCCACGCGTTCATGTTCAATGCGTCGATCAATTGCTGTGATAAAAAAAAGAAGATGATGAAGATGATTACAACAGGGGGAATGTTGCGCAGCAGTTCCAGATAGGTGCGCGCCAACATGCGGACCGTCAGGTTTTCAGCGCAGCGGGCGATCCCAAGGATCGTTCCGAGAATGACCGCCAATATGCTGGCGTAGATACTGATGCGGATCGTGGCGAACAGCCCTTGCAGCAGCAGATTTGCGAACCACTCATTGCGGTCTTCGCGGTAGCGGATGATGTAATCGGGGATCAATTCCCAACGCCAGTCGTAGTTGAGCGCGCCCCCGATACGCGCCGCCAGATAGCCGGAGACCCCCGCCAGAATGGCGAGGATCAACCAGTCGTATCTGGTCAGCTTTTTCAAAAACAGGGGCACGTGCGTGGCTTACTGCGAAACTTGGTCTTCCCAGTCGGTGCCTTTGAACCAATAGTCATTGCGTTCTTTCAGCCAACCGTTTGCGTGGCGCACAGCGATCCAGTTGTTGAAGAAGTTAAGCGCATCCATGTCACCCTTACGCACCGCAAAACCTTCGCCAGTGGCAAGGAAAGGCGTGTCAAACGGGATCGACAGAATGTCCGGATAGCGGCGCATCTCGATCGAGGGAGTGGGTTCCGCCTGCATGTTCGCGTGCGCGTTGCCGTTCAGCACCTCCTGCGTTGCGGCACCGTCCTCGTCAAACAACAGCAGCGTGGCTTCGGGGAAAAGCTGGGTGATGGTGGCTGCGGGTGTGCCACCACGGCGCGCAGCAAAGGTCACATCGGGACTGTTGTAATCCTCAAGCGTGAAGCCTTCCGTCATGGCGGTATTGGCCAAAATGGTCAGGCCGGAATAAGCGTAAGGCTGGGTAAAGTTCACGGTCAGGTTGCGCGCTGGCGTGATCGACATGCCAGAGATGATCACGTCAAAGTTGCCCGAGACCAGCTGTGGGATGATGCCGTCCCATGCGGTTGGCACAAATTCAACATCGACGCCCATATCCTCGGCCAAGGCGCGGCCTACGTCGAGCTCAAACCCAATGAGTTCGCCATTGATGTCGCGCATCGACCACGGCGTAAACACGGACAGACCAATACGAATGACACCGTCTTGTTTGATCGTCTCGATCACGGATTCAGAGCTGAGTGTTTGTGTTGTTGACTGGGCCATTGCGGGCTGTGTCAGAATTGTGCTTGTCAGTGCCGCAAACGCCAGACCGAGCGTGTTCGACATGATTTTTCTACGGGATGTGGACATGAAAGTTTCCTCAAGGTTAAGTAATTATTTATCTGCTGTGAAACGTTTCTCGATGGCTGAAGCGCCGAAAGAAAGAACCAGCGTAAGGGCTAGATAGACCGCTGCGACCGTAAACCAAATCTCAAAGCTCATATAAGTGTCAGAAATGATATTTCGCCCGATTGTCGTCAACTCAGCGACCGCAATGACACTCACGATGGCAGATGATTTGATCAGGTGAACCACCTCGCCCGTCAGCGGCGGCAACATGAACCGGACCGACTGTGGCAGGATAATATAGCGGTAGGCTTGCGCACGGCTCATCCCGATGGACGCCGCTGCTTCCCACTGCCCCACGGCCACAGAGTTGATGCCTGCGCGAAAAATTTCCGAGACTAACGCGGAATGGAAAACCGCCAACGTCAATACGGCTGCCATCCATCGGTCAAACCCAAAGACGGGGCCAAGCACATAATAAAACAGATACAACAGCACCAAAAGCGGGATGTTACGGACCATTTCCAAATACCCGATTGCCACAGCTTTACCAACGACCAGTCCAGACAAACGCAACAGCGCGACGCAAAGGCCCAAGAATGTCGCGAGACTAAACGACACTGTCGACAACACAATTGTCGCCCAAAGTCCTTGTAGGATTTCGCCCGCCTGAAAGCCGTCATCGGTGAATGTGTAGATATACTTTGGCACCTGATACCATTGCCAATTATACCCCATTTGCATCGCACCCGCATATGACACCCAAGCGATTGCAGCAACGATACCCCCGTAAATCGCAATGGCAATCAGAGGCGTGTTCAGCACATGTTTCAGTGTCACAGGACGTCTCGAACGCATCGCTTAATGATCCAAAATCTGATCAAGAAACACCCGCGCGCGCGCACTTTGCGGATTGGTAAAGAAAGCCTCTGCCGGCGACACTTCGACAATGCGCCCGGCTTCCATAAACACCATCGTATCCGCCACCTTGCGTGCAAATCCCATCTCGTGCGTCACCACAACCATCGTCATTCCCGTGTCAGCCAGCTCTCTCATAACATCCAGAACCTCACCGATCATTTCAGGGTCAAGCGAGGACGTGGGTTCGTCAAATAACATGACTTTCGGCTCCATGCAAAGCGCGCGTGCAATGGCAACACGTTGCTGTTGCCCACCTGACAATTGCGCTGGACGCTTGTCTGCCTGTTCAGGAATACGGACGCGGTCAAGATATACGCGGGCTGTTGCCTCTGCTTGGGCGCGGTCTAATTTGCGGACTTTCATGGGACCAATCATCAGGTTTTCCAAAACGCTCAAATGCGGAAACAGATTAAACTGTTGAAACACCATCCCCACGTCTTGCCTTAGCTGGCGGATCTGTGGGGCATCCTCGTGTAACGTGATATTATTGACCGTCAAATGCCCGACATCATGGTTTTCAAGCCCGTTGAAGCATCGAATAAGGGTCGACTTCCCAGAACCCGACGGGCCACACACAACAACGCGTTCACCTTGAGAAACAGTGAGATTGACATTTGAGAGTGCTTTGAAGTCGCCATACGACTTGCCGATATCTTGGGCCACAATAACTGGTTTTTTTGACATCTAGGCGATCCACGTTTTAACAGAACTTCGGAGATAGTGCGGTTTGCGATTGAGGCAACCTAGCAGAGTGGCCGTGGCGTGCAATCAGGCCACCGATCGCGCGACCGAATATCTTAACCTGCGGCCGCTCTCGTATTCAAATGCGGCTCAAGCGATACTGAACTGGTCTTGTCGCGTTTACGTTCCGGTCTCTCAGTTCATTTAGGCAGCCTTTCGTTCGAAGGCCAAGGGGCTTTTACCTCCTAACG
>RCMY010008890.1_pt1 | contig 12535 bp, 10 predicted proteins | sample 2041341 | NCBI WGS metagenome assembly RCMY01 (sample SAMN09708234, study PRJNA481090) | Marine sediment metagenome, whole genome shotgun sequencing project. | reverse complement strand
GGCGACCACGTTGGAACAATGCGGAAAACACACCATCCGCACCGCACCATCGGCCAGCAATGCCTGCAAATCATCCAAATCCAAATGCCCAGTTTGCGGGTCCACCGCCCATTCGCGCACCTCAACCCCGTCTTGCGCCAACCGCCGCCACACGCCCGAATTGGCCTCATGGTCTTGGTTCGTCACAACAACCGCGCCGCCCTGATCTGCAATCATCCGCCGCAAAGCCTGCGCAAGCACATAGGTATTCGCACTGGTCGACGGGCCAAACGATACTTCGTCGCCCTCCACCCCCATCATCGCGGCCAAGCGCGCCCGCGCCTCATCCATCTCGGCACCAGCCAATTCCGACACCGGATAGGGTGCATAAGGTTGCACCTTGCGATGCGTATAAAACCGCGTCAGCCGGTCAATCACCGCGCCACACGTATACGACCCTCCAGCATTTTCAAAAAATGCCTGCCCTCTCAGCCCGGCACTGCCAAAGGCCGGAAACTGACTGCGAACGAACTCTATATCCAAAACCATCATGCTCTCCTTTGGCCTTTCCCAATAAAAAGCCGCTTGGCAACAGCATTAGCCGCCTAAAACGCACTCGCAACCCACCTTCGCACCTGAATGAATGCATAAAATCGCATATTTCCCTCTTGAGTGGCCCGCCCCAAGCGCCTAGCCTTGCTGTGTCAGCAGAGGCAAACTCACAGCAGCCTCAAACGCTTGCCAAAATCACAAAACGTCCAACAGATAAGGAAAGCCTATGAAAACCAAGAATAAACTCATGCTCGGCGCGGCCTTCGCCCTCGCCCTCCCATTCTCCTTCGCCCATGCGGCAGACCCTGACTTGATCGTGTTCGACTGGGCCGGGTTCGAGGATGAAAACCTGGTCAAAGCCTATGTCGAAAAGCATGGCCAATTGCCAACCTATGCGCTTTACGGTGATGATGATGAGGCGTTCCAAAAAGTGTCTTCGGGCTTTAAGGCCGATGTCGCACACCCTTGCTCGCAAATGGTGTCAAAATACCGCGACGCAGGCCTGATTGAACCTTGGGATACCGCACGCATCCCGAATTTTGGTGAAATCGCCCCGCGTTTCTTGAAATCGAAAATCTTTAGCGACGACACGGGTGTTTGGTATATTCCAACCGATTACGCCTATACCGCCGTCGCCTATAACACGACCGACGTGCCTGCCGAAGATGTGGCCTCGCTTGATGTGTTCTTGAACCCAAAATACGCAGGCCGCATATCGCTGCCCGACAATACGGATGATGTCTGGGCGCTGGCTTTTCTTGCAACTGGCGTCACCGATTGGACTGACGTGACCGAGGAGCAGTTCCAAGCCGCCGCCACATGGCTGCGTCAGGCCCATGAAAACGTCGTGGCCTATTGGGCCGACCCGTCCGAGCTGTCACAGCTGATGGCTGGCGGTCAGGTGCAAGTGGCATGGTCGTGGAACGATTCCATTGCCCTAATGCGCGAAGAGGGCTTTCCCGTGGGCTTCCAACGCCAAGCCAAAGAAGGCGCCTCCAGCTGGTTCTGCGGCTATGTGAACTTCAAGGATGCACCGGGGTCCGAAGACAAGGCCTATGACTTCATCAACGCATGGCTGGATCACAGCTCGGCCCGCGGCTTGCTGGACGGCTTTGGCTATGCCCATTCCAACGATGTTGCGATGTCTCAAATCCCCGCCGCCGATCTGGTCGCCGCCGATGTCAGCCCGATCGACACAACTTTGCTGGCCCAAACCCCGATCGACCCGCAATTGCGCGACCGGATGCTGGAAGAGTTTGAAAAGATCAAAGCAGGCTTCTGATACCGCCACGACATAAATAAGGCCCGTCCGGAACCTTCCGGGCGGGCGTTTCACATCTGCTGATGGTTTTTGCCGCGATGTCAGGCGAAAAACACCCAAAGCCCGCCCAGAATAACCACCAGATAAAAAATCATGTTGAACATGGATCGGATAAGCCCGGCGTCTGCCGTCGGCTCTACGCCCAATTGTTCACATATTTTCGTTCCCGGCCACAGCAATGCATCTACGATTGTCATCTTGGCGCCTCCAATAAGCATTTCATATACCTATTATATACGCCAACTAAATGGATATCGCGACTATTACTTTCAGCCCTGCATATTGGGCGGCCGATCAATGGTCCAAACGCGAAAAAATCTTATTCTGCAGGCTCTTCCAGCAGTTCGCGCCAACGGTGACACGATACCGAATGCCCATCGCCGGGATTTTCCAGCGTCGGTTCTTCGACTCGGCAGCGGTCAATCACCATCGGGCAACGCGTGTGAAACTTGCATCCTGGCGGCTGGTTGGTGGGCGACGGTATTTCACCAATCAGCTTTTGCCCGCCCCGCCGATCATCCGGGTCCAGTGACGGAATGGCGGAAAACAGCGCCTTGGTATAAGGATGGCGCGGCGCCTTGAACAAAGTGCGCGTGGGGGCCGTTTCCACCAACCGCCCCAAATACATCACCGCCAGATGGTCGCACGTATGCGCCACCACAGACAAATCATGGCTGATAAACAAAAACGTCAGCCCCATTTCGCGTTGAATTTCCTTCAGCAGGTTCAACACATCGGCTTGAATAGACACATCCAACGCGGCCACAGATTCGTCGGCCACAATGAAATTCGGCCGTGACACCAAGGCCCGCGCGATGGAAATCCGCTGCCGCTGCCCCCCCGAAAAGGCATGCGGAAAGCGGCGCAAATGCTCTAGGTTCAACCGACATTTCGCGGCAATCTCCCGCACCCTCTCATCGGTTTCCTCGCGGGTTTTGGTCAGCCCCATCACCTCCAACGGTTCGGCAATAATGTCGCGCACCGTCATGCGCGGCGATAGCGCGGCATAGGGGTCTTGGAAAATCAACTGCGCGCGCGACCGAAAGTCCTTTAGCGCGGGGCCGGTCAGCGTGCCAAGGTCATAACTTACCTCATCATCATTATAGGCCGCATGCCCGCCCGTAATCGGCACCGCCTTTAGAAACGCGCGCCCCAGCGTGGTTTTGCCCGACCCAGACTCGCCCACCAGCCCGAAAAACGAACCCTTCGCTATATCAAGGCTGACATTATCCACCGCCTTCAGGATGGATTTATTGAAAAATCCAGACCCGATCTTAAACCCAACTGATAGGTTTCTTGCTGAAATCAGGGGTTTTTCACTCATGCCTTGACCCCTTCCGCATACAGGTGGCACGCAACGCTATGGGTCTCATCCACGTTTGCATTTACCGGCAATTTGGTCTTGCACACATCTCCGATAAAATCAGGACAGCGGGTGTGAAACACGCAGCCCGGCGGTCGTTCCAACGGGGATGGAATATCGCCCGCCACAGGCGTCAATGGCGCATCCAGATCATCCAGCTTGGGCAAGGCGGCCAGCAAGCCCTGGGTATAAGGGTGCTTGGCGTGGCGGATCACCTCTCGCACCGGGCCTTGTTCAATAATCTTGCCCAGATACATCACCGACACCCGGTCCGCCGTTTGTGCAATCACGCCCAAATCATGCGTGATGAACAGGATGCCCATGTGAAATTCAGCCACCAAATCCTTCATTAAATCAATGACCTGCGCTTGAATGGTCACATCCAGCGCGGTCGTCGGCTCATCCGCGATCAGCAGGCTTGGCTTGGTCGACAGCGCCATCGCGATCATCGCGCGTTGCCGCATCCCGCCCGAGAGTTCAAAGGCATATTGGTTAAACCGCTTGCTAGGATCCGAAATCCCCACACGGTCCAACATCTCAATGGAAATCTCTTTCGCCCGCGCCTTGTTCATATCGCTGTGGATCAACAACTGTTCAACCATCTGGCTACCGATGGTAATTGCAGGGGCAAAACTCGCCATCGGCTCTTGAAAAATCATCGAAATCGCCCCGCCGCGCGCGACCTTCAACTCCTTGGCGGTGCGCAGTTTCAACACATCCACCGTCCCCGCCTCGGTGTGCAGCAATATCTTGCTTTCCGGGGTATAGACCGCGTTTTTCGCGTTCAGATGCATCATCGCCTTGGCCGTCACCGACTTGCCCGACCCGGACTCGCCCACCAGCCCCATCACCTCACCTCGATCAATGGTAAAGCTCACGTCATCCACGGCGGTAATCAGCCCCTCATCGGTGCGAAATTTCAAGGTCAGGTTCTGGACGTCAATCAGCGCGGTCATTTCTTGTTATCCGAATAAGGGTCTGCTGCATCGCGCAACCCGTCACCCACAAAAACGAAGGCCAGAACGAGCGCAATGAAAAAGAAGACGGGAATGAAATACCACTGATAATTCAGCAAAACATCGGCCTTGGACACGTTTTGCATCATCGCACCAAGGCTGTTCACCGGGTCTTTCAACCCCAAGCCAATGAACGACAGCGCCGTTTCCGACCGCACCATATAGGGAAAGGAAATCATCAGATCGACAATGATATAGCTGGTAAAACTCGGCAACAAATGCCGCCGGATGATGTGGCTGCTGGATGCCCCGCACAGCTCGGCCGCCAGCACATATTCTTGGCTTCGCTCAGTCAGCAAATGGGTCCGAATACGGCGCGCCAATGTCGGCCAACCGATCAGCCCAAGGATGATGGAGATAAAGAAAAACCGCGCCTCTGATGACCATTCGGGCGGCAAAAACGCGGCCATTGCCATGAACAAGGGGATCTGCGGCACCGTTCGGATCGCATCCGTGATCATCTGCAAAACACTGTCCAGCCAGCCGCCAAAATACCCCGCAATCCCGCCAATCGCGAGGGCGAGCACAAAGGAAATCATCACCCCCAAAGTCCCCACCGCAAGCGAGGTCCAAATCGCGTGCAAGGTGCGGCCAAAGATGTCCTTGCCACTCGCATCCGTGCCAAACAGGTGGATCTTGCCGCCTTCAACCCCGAACAAATGGATGGTAGACCGGATCAGCGCCACATCAACATTTTGCCCGAACAGATTGAAATCGACGCCAAAAATCGTGTATTCCCAATCGCGCGTGAAGAACTGCATATACAGCCGTTCATCCCGCTTTTCCTTGACCACCCAGCGGAAATTCGTGGCCATCGACCGCTCACGCTCGGTCGCATAGATGAAGGGCCGCAAGGAAAATCCGTTCTCATCCCACATCTTTGGGATCTGCGGCGCGCCGTTTTCATACTGGTCATCGCGCCCCGCAATCGTCGGGTCATAGGGTGACAAAAACGGCGCAAACAACCCCATCATAATCATGATAATCAGCGCCCAAGCCGCGATCATCGCCGTCCGGTTCGACTTGAACCGCGCCAAAATCAACTGCCCTTGGCTGGCCGTGAAATAGGCCTCTTTGGCCTTTTGGTCGATCTCAACCGCGCCTACGGTTCTGCGTTTTAACATTGGCCTATCCTATCAGACCGCGGCGCACGCGCGGATCAATCAGGGCCAGCAAAATGTCGGTCACAAAGTTCAGCGCGACAATACTGGCGGTCAGCAAAAAGATAATCGCCCCGGCAAGCTGTTGGTCGTTTGACCGTGCAAGACTGTCAAACAGCAGCGCCCCCGCCTCGGTCAAGGTCAAGATCAACGCCACAATCGGCAATTCATTGAAAATGCGATTCAAATCGAACCCAAGCGAGTTAATGACAGGCCCCAAGGAATGCTTCGCCGGATAGCGCCACAGCAACCGCGCCCCCGACACGCCGCGCGCCGAGGCGGCGGTGACGTATAGCTTGCCAATCTCATCCAGCATCAAGGCCCGCACGGTTTGCAGCGCAAACGCCGTGGCCGACCAACCCAGAATAAACACCGGCAACCAAGCCCTGCTCAGGAAATCGCCAAACTTGGCCCAAGACCAGGCCGCATCTCGATATTCCTTTGAAAACAACCCCGTAAGGCTGTCGCCAAAATAGACGGTGGATATAAGCATGATAATCAGCGCCAACAGAAAGTTGGGCAAGGCCAGCCCCAAATAGCTGACAAACCGCAAGGAATTATTGGCAATCGCATTGTTGGAACTGGACGACAAAATCCCGATCGGAACCGCAATCGCATAAGACAATATCAAGGCCGCCATACAAATGCCCAGCGACACCCAGAATTTATCGGCCAACAATTGGTTAATATTCAGACGCAAAATGCAGCTATCGCCAAACTCGCCATGCACCACAACGTCATAAACCCAATTCCCCCAGCGCGTCATAAACGGTCGGTCCAGCCCCAGCCGCACCTTCTCAGCCTCAATATCCGCAAGCGAAATCTGCGAGCCTGAGGTGTTTTTGAACGCCAAATACCGCTCGGCGCAGGTGCCGGGCACCAACTCCATCAAGGTAAAGACGATCAAGGAAACGGTCAGCAAGGTGACGATCGCCAAAAAGGCACGTGTCAGCGCGAAACGAAGCATATGCGGCACATCCTAGCGAAGGGGAATAGGGGGCAGTTGGCAGGCGCGAACGCCTGCCAATGCGTAAAGATCATGACCTAAGCCGTTGATTTTACTCTTCAAGATACCATTGCGCACCGCGGTACGGATAGGTGCGATAGTACTCATAAGACGCTGTTTTGAACTCAGGGAAGTTCATCAGCTTGTTGCTGTGATAGATCGGGTCTGGCGTCAGCGCCGTCCCGATAAACAGCACATTCTCAACCATGGCAGCAACCATGCGGTTCGCTATGGCCTTGAACTCATCCGTGCCGACAGGCGTGGATTGCAACGTGTTGATATCCGACATCAACGTCTTCACATATTCCGGCGGCTCAACACCGCTGGCGCCATTGCTATCTACCCATTCGGCCCAAAGCATACCGGACCGATGCGCAAAATAGTTCTCAAACGGCGGCACCCACAGCTCGTTGTTGCCAAGGATAATGCCCGTTGGCTGGCCCTTTTCCCAAAGCCCAACGTCCAACTGGTTCGACGACTGCGCCGAGCGGTACTCATCCGGGGTCACTTCTTTGACCGCAGATTTGATCCCGACATTGGCCCAGTTCTGGCTGATCAGTTCAACCACCTGCCCCGCAATCCCTTGCGTTGCAAATTGCATGTTGATCACCAGCGGCGCGCCATCCGGCAATTCGCGGAACCCGTCGCCATCGACATCCTTCAACCCCAGCTCGTCCAGCACCGCTTTGGTGCCTTCGGGGTTAAACTCCATCGCATAGGTTTTCCATTTTGGATCAATATACGCTGGCAGCGGCGAAAAGCCGGTGTATTGCTGCAAAGCGCCTTGCCCGAAATAGGCCGTGCTGTTCAGCGCATCGCGATCAATCGCCTCAGACATCGCCTTGCGGAACCGCACATCGCCAAACACCGCACGCTTGGCTTCATCGACATGCGTCACGTTAAACGACACCGTCTGCATAGAGATTTTGGGCTTCAACTGGATCGTGTAGCCGCCCTTTTCCTGATTTTCCAGCATCAAGGGCGCATCCGACAACTGCAAGCTTTGGGCTTTGTAGTCCACTTCGCCGTTGACCAGCTTCAGCAAACGCACCTCTTGGTCATTGGCGTAAAGCTCATCCATTTCATTGATATAGGGCAATTGCTGACCCGTCGTATCAATCATGTGGAAATAAGGGTTGGCCACAAAATGCCGCCCCTCGGTGGTTTCACGCACCACGATATGGCTTTCCAAGGTTGGGGCCGCATCACCGGGCAGCTTTGCCACCAGATCCGGCGCATTCAGCATCGGCGTCGCTGTATCCATCCAATCCGAGTTGCCGTAATAGGCGCGGATCACCGCATAGCCATTCTCAAACCCCAAGGATTTTGCCAGCGTATCGGCATCCGGGTTCACATCAGGGTGGAACTGACCCAAGAAATGCTTGGGCTGGAACGCTTGGGCAAAATGGGTCGCAAAATGGGCCAACAATCCCGGCTTTGGCGCAGGCAGGTTGAACACCACGGTCACGTCATCGGGTGTATCCACCGTCATACGCTCACCGCCTACGGTCACGTAATCCTTTGGTTTTTCATTGATATTCGGGTCAAGCGCCAGATTATCATACCAAAACTTCACATCCGCAGACGTAAACGGCTGGCCATCAGACCACTTGTGGCCGCGCGCAGCGTGAATGTCAGCTGGGTAAAATCGTCATTCCACGCCCAGGACTTCGCGATATTCGGCACGATCGTTTCCAGATCGTCGGAATAGCGTACAAGGTTCACGTGACGGATCGACATAAAGTCAGACGTGCCGGCCTCGGTCCCATTGGACAGCGCGTCCAGTGTGCCACCGTATTTGCCGGTTGAAGCATAAGGTACCACCACCAGCGGCTCGGATGGCAAGCGGTCGGCCACAGCGGGCAGCGCTGGGTTGTTGCGGATCTGCGCGTTGAAATCCGCGATCGCAGGGTTCTCCGACAGCTCCATTGTGCAGCCAGCGGCGGTCTGGAAATCTCCCAACTCATATTGTTCAGGGAACGCGCCCGGTTCAACTCCGCCCATATCGGCGGCTGAAATTGCAGGGCAGTTGGCGTAGGCTGCGAACGGTAGAACAAGCAGCGCAGCGCTGCTCCATAATAGTCGTTTCATAGTCTCTCCTGTCGTTGGTTTGTATGGAAGTTTTCTTCCTTATGGGACGTAACCGCCCTTTGTAACAAAAAGGCTACGAAGCGGCGGGGTCGTGGTATAGGTCCAGTGCCTCCTTCCGGATAGGGCCAGATAGGGCCAAGATAAGGGCGGGCGCACACCCTAAAAAAACAGGGCGCGGCACAGCACCATATCACAAGTATGGTCTTGCGAACAAATTTACGTCAAGCGAAGTGATGGGTAAAAAAAATTGACTAAAAGATCAATTTGCCTGTGTCATGGCCGTGACCGCCCCCGACTGCGTAATCATTACGCGCCGAAACCGCCCGCCACCGTGCCGCATCCGGTGGTCCAGCAGCGCGCGGGTCATCGCAAGCAGCACTGGCTGCGCCGCCGGATCTGCCGCAATATCGCGCGCTTCACCCATCCCTGAATGATCGAACAACAGCGGCGGCAACCCTGCGTTGAAATGCACAAGGCTATACTGCACCCCGCGCAAAATACACAGATTGGCCTCCTCGGCCCCGAGCCCCAAGGCGGTTTGCGCGGTGGTGGGCGTTAACGGATCGCCAAAATCTAATTCCGAAAAGGTGAAATCGCGCCATGCAGTTGGGGTTTGCCCACATAAATACGGCGTCAGCGCCCGCCCATCCATCGTATCCGGCGCCGCTTGGCCCAACCATTCCAGCACAGTCGGCGCAATATCAATAGATTCGGTCGGCGCATCAACGCAGGCCCCATGCGCCCCGGTTTGCCGTGGGTCGCGAATAATCAGCGGCGTGTGATAGGCCGCGTCATAGAACGTTTGCTTGCCCCACGAATGATGATCGCCCAGCATTTCGCCATGATCCGCCGTTACCACCAGCAGCGTGTCGTCATACACCCCCGCCGATTTCAGCGCCGCAATGACCCGCCCGATGTGATGGTCCACCTCGGCTGCAAGGCCCAAATACACCGCCCGCAAGGTCGCCACATTTTCGGCAGTCGGCTGCAAATCCGCAAACCCCTCAACCACCGACGATATCGGCACCCGCGCATGAACGCTCGGGATAAACGGATGGCGCGCTTGTTCCGCGCCTCGGTCGCCCACGCAGACCGGCGCAGGAATATCCGCCGCCTTCACCATCCGATTATAGGGTGCCGGCGCCACCAAAGGCGGGTGCGGGCGGATATAGGTCAGATGCGCAAACCACCCCGCAGGCCGCCCCAAAAGCCCGCGCAAAAACTGATCGGTCAGAAAGGCCGTGTCACTATCCTCGGCCTTATACAGCGCGGGGGCGTCCAACTCCGGCCCATTTGGCCTAAAAATCTCAGGGTACGGCGGCACGTCATAGCCTTTGGCAATCAAATCCGCGCGCCACGGCAGGCTTGCCTCCAGCCGCATTTCCACCGCCTCATGAAAGCCCGGCATCACCTCTTCATAGCTGGTCAGCGCCGGGTCGCCGGGCGCGAACTGCCGTGGGTCCTGCCCACTGTCGGTATAGCCGTAAAGCAGCGGCAAATACCCCGCCTTACGCACTTCGGTCGCGATATTGGGGGTGTCATGCGGCATCGGCGTGCCATTGCGCACCGCCCCATGGTTCATCGCATATTGCCCGGTCAAAATGCTCGCGCGCGAAGGGCCGCAAGGGTTCACCACCGAATAATGCCGGGTAAAACTGACCGCCTCCGCCATCAGCGCGCGCAAATTCGGCATCGGCGTTACATCCGCCAACCCACCCCACAAGCAATCCGCGCGCAATTGGTCGATAACGATGAAAAGAACGTTGGGCTTGGCGTGCATATCAGGGCCTCTCCTTATGACCCCTCATGCAAAGCCAAAGATGCTGCCCAAAGCAATACCAAAATATGCTCCAGCCCAGAGAACCAGCCCAGAGAACCAGACCAGCGAACCAGTCTAGCGAACCAGCATCACCGGCACTTTGCACGACCGGATCATCTGCGTGGTCGTGGACCCGATGATCAAGCTGCGGATGCGGTTATGGCCATACGCCCCCATCACCAGCATCTCAAACCCTTCATCCTCAACCAGCTTGCCCAAGGCAACGTCCGGCTGCCCTGCAACCACGCGCGTTTGCACAGCCAAGCCCGCGGCCTTTAGCCGTGCTTGCGCAGTCGCCAGCCCAGCCTGCACGGCGGCCCCATCGCCCACACTGACCACCGTGATTTCCAGCCCTTTGTACAAAGGGCTTTGCGCAATATGCTCAATCGCGCGCAGCGCAGACGGCCCACCGTCAAAGGCCACCAATACACGCGTCACAGGTTTAAAGGCCCGTGCGGCCACCAGCACAGGCACCTTGCTGCCGCGCACAATCCGTTCAAGATTGGACCCCAAATGACCCTTGGCAAAATCCGCCGCCTCGCCGCGCTTGCCAATCACGATCAGGTCGAAATCATGGCCCAACTCCTCTAGCAAATCGCCGTGGCGCAACCGGGTTGTTGCCTCCACCCCCGCCTTGGCTAAAACCGCCTTGGCATCCTCAAGTATCGCGCGCCCCCGCTGCATGCTCAGCTTGGCCCGCTGTGCATCCAGTGCCGCCAACTCCTCCAGCAACGCCGTGCGCGCACCAAGGCGCAAAGATCCAGACAAATCCTGCTGTCCGCCGTCACGCCGCCCCAAAACATGCAGCAATTCCACGCCCGACCCCAGCCGCGCGCCTGCCCAACCCGCCACGTCACACACCGAATGCGCGTAAACCGATCCATCCACCAATGCGATGATCTTCATATTTTAAGGCCTCCTACAGCGTTTCGACTTTGGTTTGAAATGGCCCCCAAAAGGGGCACGTCAAAAAGGGGGTCAATGCTCCAACATCTTATCAAGGGCACCCGGTTTGTCATGCAGCGCCAACTCATCCACAATTGTCTCGGACGCTTCGTTCATGCCCACAATCTCTACATCCGCGCCATCGCGGCGGAACTTCAGCACCGCCATATCCAAGGCCGCCACGGATGAGATATCCCAGATATGCGCATCCGACACGTCAATCACCACGCGGTCCAACACCTCGCGGAAATCAAAGGCTTTCATGAAATCTTCGACGCTGGCAAAGAACAACTGCCCTTCAACCTTATAGGTCCGCGCCGCACCATCCGCCGACAGGCTGGATGTGACGCGGAACAGTTGTGCGATTTTGCCAGCAAAGAATATCCCCGACAGCAATACGCCAATCCCAACCCCAATCGCCAGGTTATGGCTGTAAATCACCGCCGCCACCGTGGCCAACATCACCACGGAACTAGAGGTCGGATGCGTGCGCAGCGCCTTGATCGACGACCATGAAAACGTACCGATGCTAACCATGATCATAATCGCCACAAGTGCCGCCATCGGAATCCGGCTGACCCAATCGCCAAGCCCCACGACAAACACCAACAACATCACCCCCGCCACAAAGGTCGAAAGCCGCCCGCGCCCGCCCGATTTCACGTTGATAATGCTTTGCCCGATCATCGCACAGCCTGCCATGCCACCAATAAACCCGGTGGCCGTATTGGCCAAACCTTGCCCGATACATTCTTGGTTGCGGTCCGATGTTGTGTCGGTCAGTTCATCCACGATGTTCTGCGTCATCAGGCTTTCCAGCAACCCAACGACGGCCACCGCCAGCGAATAGGGCAAGATGATCTGCAATGTCTCAAGCGTCAGCGGAATGTCGGGGATCAAGAACACAGGCAATGTATCGGGCAGCGCCCCCATATCGCCCACCGTCCGCACATCCCAGCCAAAGAACAGCGTCAGCGCGGTCAGCACCACAATGGTAACCAAAGGCGATGGCACCGCCGTGGTAACATACGGGAACAAATAGATAATCGCCAACCCGCCCGCGACCAGAACATACGTAAGCCACGTCACGCGGGAAGGGTCCAACTCTGGCACCTGCGCCAAAAAGATCAAAATCGCCAGCGCGTTAACAAACCCCGTCATCACTGACTTGGAAACAAAGCGCATCACGCGCCCCAGCTTCAAAAGCCCCGCGCCAATCTGCAACAGGCCTGCAAGCACGGTTGCCGCCAGCAAATACTCCAACCCATAGTAGCGCACCAAGG
>RCMY010004197.1_pt1 | contig 12535 bp, 11 predicted proteins | sample 2041341 | NCBI WGS metagenome assembly RCMY01 (sample SAMN09708234, study PRJNA481090) | Marine sediment metagenome, whole genome shotgun sequencing project. | reverse complement strand
TAACCACCGGCAATGGATTGCCGGTACTCGGCAACGGAGCGCCGATTGCGATACCGCCCGCAGAAAAAGTTGAGATAGGTGCTGATGGCACCATTTCAATTCGAGCATTGGGTCAAGGGCCGGACGCCCTGGCAACCGTAGATCGCATCAAACTTGTGCGAGCTAACGCCAGCGAGTTACACAAGCGAACCGACGGATTGCTGCAGGCCAAGGACGGCACCCCCCTCGACCCCGACGCGAATTCACGTGTGGTGTCGGGTTATCTTGAAACCAGTAATGTGAATGCCGTGGAGGCGATGACCGAAGTGTTATCGTTGTCGCGACAGTTTGAACTGCAGGTGAAATTCCTGCACAAAGTTGACCAGAACACGGAAGCTGCAACGCGCTTGTTAAGCGTGTCGTAATGTTTGGTGCGCACAGCGCACCCTACACGAATCTCTAGCGCCATGCGCATGAGGAAGACACGATAACGTGGAGAGCGCTGTGCGCACGCAGAAGTCTCGCAAAAACTAAGGAAGGTAAGTTATGCATTCAGCACTATGGATTAGTAAAACCGGCTTGAGCGCGCAAGACAAACAGCTCACCACTATTTCAAATAACTTGTCGAACGCCGCTACTGTCGGTTTTAAACGCGACCGCGCGGTGTTCGAAGATTTGCTCTATCAAATTCATCGCCAGCCCGGCGCGCAATCTTCCGAGAGTACCGAATTACCTTCCGGCCTGCAGCTTGGCACGGGTGTAAAAGTCGCCGGTACACAAAAACAATTTACCGAAGGCAGCTTACAGATCACCGACCAGGCACTGGACGTTGCCGTCAATGGCCGCGGCTTTTTCGAGGTATTGATGCCCGACGGTTCGCCGGCCTATACGCGTAATGGCCAGTTTCATTTAAGCGCCGACGGTCAGATCGTTAACGTCAACGGTATGTTGCTGCAGCCGGCAATTACCGTTCCCGATAATATGAATTCACTTACCATCGGTAAAGATGGTGTGGTCACCGCCGTCGCCGCTGGTGGCAGCCAGCCGCAGCAGCTCGGCAATATTCAGGTACACGATTTTATCAATCCGGCTGGCTTGCAGGCCATCGGTGGCAACGTTTTTCAGGCCACCGCCTCTAGCGGTACGGCGCAAACAGCGACCCCGGGTACCGAAGGGGTGGGCACGCTGGAGCAGGGCACACTGGAAAACTCCAACGTCGATGTGGTGGAAGAGTTGGTGAATATGATTACCACGCAGCGCGCCTACGAAATGAACTCTAAAGTCATTTCCACCGCCGATCAAATGTTGCAGTACGTTAGTCAGAATCTATAACTGATAAACCAGCAATGCCAGCTAATCAGGGACAGAGTATGTTTAAGACAGTCGCACGCCGCCTAACGCTTTTACTTTGTACCGGTTTGTTGGCTAACTGTGCGTCGGTCATGCCGCCGCAACCCAATGATCCCGAATTCGCCCCGGTACCGCAGGCAGCAATGCTGCCACCGCCGCCGAACCCGGGCGGTATTTACCAGCCCACGCGTGGCCTGGGTCTGTTTGCCGACCGCCGCGCTACCCGCGTTGGCGACGTGATAAACGTGCTGTTAACCGAGCGCACGGTGTCAAAGAAATCTTCCGGCACCAGTGTTTCGAAAGAGGGCAGTATGGACTTTAACGACGGCGCTCTGTTAGGGGTTACGCCGTCGCTGGGCGCCTATAGCTTGCTGAGCAATATCGGTCAGACGCGTGATTTCAGCGGTGCAGCCGATAGCGATCAAAGTAATAGCCTCGAAGGCAGTATTGCGGTCACCGTGGCTGAGGTATTGCCGAACGGCTTGCTGCGGGTGCGCGGCGAAAAGTGGTTAACGTTGAATACCGGCGATGAGTTTATTCGCTTGAAAGGGCTGATCCGCCCGGAAGACATAGCACCCGACAACAGTATTTCTTCTACTCGCCTGGCCGATGCGCGCATCAGCTATAGCGGTCGTGGCAGCCTGGCGAATGCCAACAAAATGGGCTGGGCATCAAAATTCTTCAACTCTCCGCTTTGGCCTTTTTAGTCGAGTTTATTATGCGCTCTAACAGATTAGGTTTTTCTTCGCGACTGAAGTCGCTCCTACAGTTAAGTCTTATTGTGGGAGCGACTTTAGTCGCGAATAGCACTATTTTGGCACCAGCCGCCAACGCCGAACGCCTCAAAGATATCGCCACTCTCGCCGGTGTACGTTCCAATGCGCTGGTCGGCTACGGCTTGGTTGTCGGCCTGAACGGCACCGGTGACCAAACCACGCAGACACCGTTTACCACACAATCGTTTACCAGCATGTTAAAACAGTTCGGCGTCACTTTGCCGCCCGGCACCAGCTTGCAGTTAAAGAACGTTGCCGCCGTAGCGATACATGCCGAGTTGCCGCCGTTTGCCAAGCCAGGGCAGGAGATGGACATTACAGTCTCGTCTATTGGTAATTCAAAAAGCTTACGCGGAGGGGCGCTATTGATGACCCCTCTGAAAGGTGCCGACGGTCAGGTCTATGCGATGGCGCAGGGCAATCTGGTCGTTGGGGGCTTTGGTGCCGAGGGCCGAGATGGCTCTAAAATTACCGTTAATGTGCCCAGCGTTGGCCGCATTCCTAACGGTGCGACTGTGGAGCGCACGGTTGACAACGCCTTTAGCAAAAGTGGCTCGCTGGTGTTTAACCTGCAGCGGCCTGATTTCACCACGGCCAAACGCGTGGCCGACAAGGTCAATAATTTGCTCGGCCCGAACGTCGCGCACGCGATGGACGCAGGCTCGATAAAAGTCACCGCGCCAACCGATATGGACCAGCGGGTCACCTATATGTCAGTGCTGGAGAATCTGGAAATTGACCCCGGCACGGCAGCGGCTAAAGTGATTATCAATTCTCGTACCGGCACTATCGTGGTGGGTCAGCATGTACGCGTGACTCCGGTTGCGGTTAGCCACGGTAGCCTGACGGTCACCATTTCGGAAGGCCCTGTCATCAGTCAGCCGGATGGTTTTTCACAAGGCCAGACGGTCGTTGCACCAACTACGTCTATTACAGCCGAGCAAGACGCTAACAGCATGTTTGTGTTTGAGAAGGGTGCCTCGTTGGATGAAATCGTACGTGCCGTTAACCAGGTGGGTGCAGCACCTGGCGACCTGATGGCAATACTCGAAGCGATGAAGCAGGCCGGTGCGCTACAGGCCGATCTGGTCGTCATCTAAGCCCGCTACTAATCTCACTATGCGCCCCTCTACCGACACTACCGCAGGAGTCTACACCGACCTGAATGGCTTGAATGCAATCAAGCAGAAGGGCAAGGCTTCGCAGGATGAAGGCCTTAAAGCTGTCGCCAAGCAGTTTGAGTCGCTGTTTGTGCATCAAATGCTAAAAGGCATGCGCAGTGCCAACAAGGTGTTTGCCAAAGATAATTACTTCACCGGCTTTGAAACCGAATTTCATCAAGAGATGCTGGACAGTCAGCTCAGCGTATCGCTGACCGAAGGCAAGGGCATGGGTCTGGCCGACGCCCTGTACGCACAAATGCAGCAGCAATTTGGCCACAGTAAAGGCGATAAAGTTCTCGCCGCCGTTAAACAGGCAGGCTACAGCATACAATCAACCCCTAAAGATGGGTTGGTGATTGACGCTATTACAGCGTTGGAAAAAAGTGGCGCTATTAACCGTGAAAGCTTTACTAACATAAAAAACCCTGCGGACTTTGTTAAAAAGTTGCTGCCCCACGCGGAAAAAGCGGCCAAAGAACTAGGGCTGGACCCAAAAGCTCTGCTTGCACAGGCCGCCTTGGAAACCGGCTGGGGTAAAAACGTAATGCAGAAGCCAAATGGCGACAGTGCCTTTAACCTGTTCGGCATTAAGGCAGATAAAAGCTGGCAAGGCGAACGTGTGCGGGTCGCAACACTGGAATACGACGGTGCCACGGCCAGCAAACGGCAGGCACAATTCCGCTCGTATAACTCGTTTGCTGAAAGCTTTGCCGACTACGCTCAATTCATAAAAACCAATGCGCGCTATCAAGAAGCGCTGGCAGCTGCCGATAACGTAAATGACTACTGGCAAGAATTGCAGGCCGCCGGCTATGCCACCGACCCGGCCTATGCAAAAAAGCTGGAAAGCATCTATAAAAGTTCGCATCTTGCGGCGGCTAATAATCCAACCCCGTAACGAGCAGGAGACCACATGGCTAACCTAATGAACATCGGCCTGTCGGGCCTGATCGCCCATCAAACGGCGATTGAGACTACCGGCCATAACATCACCAATGCCAATGTCGCTGGATATAGCCGGCAAGAGGCCGTGTTAACTACTCGGCCACCGCAATCCACTCGCGCTGGCTTTGAAGGTTCAGGCGTAGTGACCAGCGATATACGTCGCATTAGCGACCAATTTCTAACCAACCAACTGCAGGCGGATACCTCAACCTTCGCCGACAAAGACGTGTTTGTCGGTGAGTTAAGCCAGCTGGACTCGCTGCTGGCTGACGAGCAAGCGGGGCTAAGCGTCGGTTTGCAAAACTTCTTTTCCGCCTTACAGGCAGGCTCGGATGACCCCGCATCGGTGGCCGCGCGCCAGTTGGTGTTGAGCGAGTCGGAAAATCTGGCCAGTCGATTCAATGCGCTACACGCGCGCGTTGATAATCAGCGCGTGAATATAAATAACCAGCTTACGGCCGGCGTTGAACAGGTCAATCGATTGGCGAACGGTATCGCCGATCTGAACAAACAGCTTTCCAGCTTGCCAGGCACCGGTGAGGGCAATCGGCCTAACGATTTGCTCGACCAGCGCGACAATTTGATCAAAGACCTTGCCGAATTGGTATCAGTTAAAACCACCACGCAAGACGGTACAACCGTAAATATCTTTATCGGCAACGGCCAGTCTTTAGTACAGGGTGGCCGCGCCGGCAGCATGCAAACGCTAGCGAGCAATACGGTGCCCGGTCAGTTGGAAATTGCCATTGGCGATGTGATAGTCAGCAACAATATCAAGGGTGGCAGCATCGGCGGGCTGATGGCTGCCAACCGGGAAATTGTGCAGCCAACGCTGAGCACACTCGGTCAAATTGCTTTGGGTGTGACGCAAAGCCTAAACCAGCAGCAGTCTTTAGGGGTTGATCTGGAAGGCCGTAGCGGCAGCAACGTATTTTTCGATTTAAATGCGACCGACGCGCAGCGCTCGCGAGTGATCGCCGACGCCGACAATTCGAAGCAAGGCAATACCGCCATAGGGCTTGCCATCGATGATGTTAGCAAGCTAACTACCCACGACTATGTGCTCAGTTTTGACGGGCCCGCGAGCGACAACTTTAACCTAACGCGGGCCAGTGATTCTTCGCTGGTCGCCAGCGGCAGCGTCTCTGCCAGCTTGCCAGCCTCGCTGGTTACCGAAGAGGGATTTACCCTGAACTTCGACAGCAACGATTTCCAGGTTGGCGATCGCTTCTTATTGCAACCAACACGCAACGCCGCGGCCGACATTAACGTTGCCATGCAACGGCCGGAAGAGCTTGCTTTCGCCCAGCCAATTCGCACCGATGCCTCTCTGGGTAACGTCGGTACGGGCACCGTTTCGGCCGGCGAGATGCTGGCCGTAACAGCAGCCGATGGCTCGCCTTTGGCATCGCTTGCCACGGTCGGTCAATTGTCGCCACCGCTGCTGGTGCGTTTTACCAGCGACAGCCAATACGATGTGTTAGACAACTCTGACCCGGCTAATCCCAGCCCCCTGACGCCGGCGCGCACCGGCCTGACGTACACCGCCCGCGCAGAAGGGTCTATTTTTCCTACCGACCCGGCTGACCCAGCGTATACCGGCTTTCAGGTGTCGATTAGCGGGCTGCCTGCGGAGGGCGACGAATTTACCATTGACTTTAATGGTGGTGGCCGGGGCGATAATCGTAACGCGCTTGCCATGCTGAATTTACAGACTGAGGGTAACCTTGCCGGTGGTAAAAAAAGTTTTTCCCAAACCTACGGCCAACTGTTAGCTGGTGTTGGCTCGCTGACTCATCAAGCCAAAATTGACCAGGAGTCCAGCCAGGCATTGGTCAATCAATCTGAAGCGGCACGCAATGCCGTTTCCGGCGTTAACCTCGACGAGGAGGCGGCGCGGCTTATTCAGTACGAACAGGCTTACAACGCGTCCGCGCAGGTGATTTCGGTAGCGCGTGATATTTTTGACAGCATTCTGGCTGCGGTGAGATAACAGGAGACCTTATGCGCTTTTCAAATATTCAGGCCTTTTCACAAAACTTGCAGGGCTCCAACCGGCTGCAGGCTGAAAACGCCCATACCCAGCAACAGATTGCCAGCGGTCGTCGAGTGCTTACCCCCTCAGACGACCCGATTGCCTCGGCACGTATTGTGCAGGTGCAGGAGGAGTTGGCATTATCGGAGCAGTATCGTAAGAATATCGATTCAGTAAATAGTCATCTTGGAGCCGAAGAGCAGCAAATTGAAACGGCTACCAATACTCTTATTCGCATTCGAGAGCTGACCATACAAGCCGGCGATGGAGCGCTGAGTTTTGAGAATCGCAAGACTATCGCAACCGAGTTACGCCAAAATTTTGATCATCTCGTCTCCGTTGCCAATAGCCGCGGCGCCGATGGCGAGTATATTTTTGCTGGTTATCAATCGGCAGAGCAGCCTTTCGTGCGCTCACCTGATGGCAATATTGACTATGCAGGTGACGAAGGGCAACGCTTTGTGAAAGTCAGCGCCACTACCACTCTTGCTACTAACGATGGGGGTAAGGCGCTATTTATGGATGTGTCCAGCGCCAACAATACCTTTACCGCGCAACCGCATCCGCGCAATAGCGCCCAGCCGCCGGCATTAATCAGCGCCAAGGCAGTGGTTGATCAGGCGGCGTATGATAGTTTTTATCCTGAAGATTTACGCGTTGAGTTTAACGACCCGCCGACCACATTTAATATTGTGCAGAAATCCGATGGTGCCACGCTGCTGACCGGCGAGCCTTATCAAAACGGTGAGGATATCAATATTCAGGGCCTGCAGTTCAGCATTGTCGGTGCGCCGGCTGCGGGCGACCAGTTCTTTATCGAGTCAAGTTCCAAACAAAGCGTATTTAAAACCGTTGGCGATTTGATTACCGGCCTGGAAACACTGGACGACAGCATCGCCTCGAACGAACCGAGGCAAGCGCTATTAGCCGCCAGCCTGGACAATCTCGATAATGCCCACGACGCCATGCTTACCGTGCGTACTTCTATCGGCGCACGTATGAACATCGCCGACAGTACGGCGTCTATGCACGAAGATCTGGAGCTGCTCAGTCAGCAGGTGCTGTCGGAGGAGCGTGATCTCGATTACGCAGAGGCGATCAGTCGTCTGTCATTTCAGAGTTTTGTGCTGGAAGCGGCGCAGCAGAGTTTTGCCCGCGTGAGCAATTTGTCGTTATTTAATTTTTTACGCTGATAGTTGGCGCGCAGGTGAGTAGCTTCTAATCAGTGCCCGTCCAGAACGCAGTTCCGTTCCGTTGCGTTCGCGACTTCAGTCGCGAACAGCTGGCGTGGATAATACGCCCTCGCTTTGCATATCTTTAACAGCTTTAAGCAATACCTGTTCCACAACAGTCGCAAACCCGAGCGCCGGGGTTGTTGTTTCAACACCCTCCAGCGATTTCCTGTTACCAACCACAGTATGCAGCGCATGCTGGTAGTTTGACTGCCACTGTTTGCCGGCCGGGCTAACATAGTACACAGCAAAGCTATAATAGTCCGTGACCCTGGCACCAATAGCACCGAAGCTTGCCGCTACGGTAAACCCCTTGGCGATAGCAGCCTTCTCGCCAACATTATTAATCGTCACAACAAACGATGCCGCTGAGGGGCTGCCGTCTAAATCGAATATACCAGTAGTCCACAAGGTACTTCCAGCAAGACTGCTGGCTTGCTGCTCACCTTGTTCGACCGGTTCGCCGTTTTTTAGATGTTCCACCTGCAGCGCTACGCGGTATGGTTCAGCAACCGGTTGGATGTCGCTATAGGCAGTCTTGCCAAAGCCCGGGTCAACGTAGGACGACGTCGACATGCACCCGGGCAGCAGCAGAAACGTTAGAGAGAGTAGGGCGCTAGGCAGCGCCAGCTGATGTTTCAACGATCTACTCAACGTTTAGCGAGTCATTAACTCAACCGATGCAGTGCACAGATCTTGTTGCCGGAAGGGTCACGCAGATATGCGAGATACAGCTTGCCGGTTGAACCTTCACGCACACCGGGCGCGTCTTCACACGTGTTGCCACCGTTAGCGATCCCGGCTGCATGCCAGGCATCCGCTTTCTCGGTGCTGTCTGCTAGAAAGCCGACTGTGCTGCCGTTACCGTTACCGGCACGCTGGCCATCAATGGGCTTGCTAAGCGCGAATACGCCGCTTTTGTTTAAGTAAAAGCAACGACCGTGGTCGTCAAATTTACCTTCCTCATAGCCCAGGGCGCCGAGAACCGCGTCGTAAAATTTCTTGGATTCCTGCACGTCATTTGCGCCAAGCATAATGTGACTAAACATTCGTGATCTCCTGATTTTATAATATCAACGCACCGCGCATGCGGTCGCGGTCGGTAAGATACATAAGAAGAGGTTGCTTGGGTAGGCTAAATTCATTTCCTACGCTTTACCGTCAATGTTGCATGCAGGTTCATGGTTGATCGTTTAATGTACATATTTGGCGTATACGTCACACCCCAAACGGGGCTTTGCCACGAATTTGCGCGGCACTCGCGCCCGCCTCAACAGTACTGACTTATACTCAGAACTGAATCAACCCTCACTATAGTCAAAGCATATTTCTTGGGCCCAGCAATGAGCGATCAGGCAACCGATGCCGTTTTATTTTTCGAAGGCGATGCCATAGGCAAGGCGATGCTATTGGCTGAATTCGAGGCGCTGCTGGATCACGTTGTAGCAGTGCCCGAATACGCCGAGCAGGACGCACGCGCCGTACTGGTGCGCGTTAACCCGCACCTGGATGTCACTGCTGCCGTGTTCTTCCGATTGAAATTCAATGCCAAAGGCATAGCCGATGCGAACTGGAACTTGCCGCTTGACCATCTGGCGGCACGTTCGGCACCCGGTCCGGATATGGGTGCAGGTAAAATCAGGTTGGGGTGTATGAGCCAGTGCTGCGTGCCCTGGCATAAAAAACAGCTGTGGGATCCGGTCATGCGCTCCGACAACAACAGCTTCGCAACCATTCGGCGCGCCATCAAGCAAAACAGCCTTGGCTTGCCCTTCCGGGTCAAGCGGGTGGCGAGCGCGCAAACTCCAGCGCCTGCGCCACAGCAGCCCATACCGACGCCAGATAGGCCACAGCGCCGTGCTGATCAAGCGCAGCGCGATCGCATTGCACTGTTGATAAAACAACAACGCCTGCACATTGCAACGCTTAATAACCAGCGAAAAGAAGAGGTGCAGCGTCTGCAGTCCGCGTTATACAAAAAGTCTGCCGCTAACGATGCCCAACTTACCGAACTAAAAGCTGCCGCAGCGCAGGAGGCCGAACGCCTTGGTCAATTGCAGCAGGCGCTGGCAGCGCAAGCCAAGCAGGCAGAAAGCGATCGCCAGCAGTTTGCGCTGCAGCTACAGCAAGTAGCACAAGGCGAAACGGATCAACTCAGCGCAATGCAGGGAAACTTCGAACGCGAACACGAGGCACGCCTTGCAGCACAGACCGCCGAGCTAAGAGAAATGCTGGAGATGCGCGAGGTTGAGCTGTATTACCGCGAGGAGCAAATGGGCAGCCTGCGCGATGAAGTCGGCAACCTGCGCCAGGAACGTGTGCGCCTGCTGAATCAAGACGCCGGCAATCATCTCGCCAGACTAAAGGAGGCGGGTATTACCTTCGTTGCGCATCATCCCGGTGCCGGTCATATCACTATTCCAGTGGAAGATATAGGCGCCTATCTTGACGCGCCGCTGGCCTATGCCGCTGAGAAGTGCTTCGTTGAGCCAGACCACTACCAGCAATGGCTGCAGCACTACAAACAACCGATTTGTCAGGCGAATCTAGAAGACGGCGATAGCTGCGCGGCCGCGCTTGCAAGGGTTGATATTCCCAACCAGTTTGTGGCAGCTTACTCAGACCATTGTCTGAATCATCGTGAGCATGTCGAACCGCCAGTTCTCAGAAAGTCTCTCTAGCTTTCAGTTTCACCAATCTCCCCAGGTTCAACAGGTAGAGCATGCATTGCTGCAGCAGCGCAATATACAACTGTCTGTACTGCGTCTCGATGCACTCGACCCTTACCTGGGCGGTAACAAGTGGTTTAAGTTACAGGCTTATCTACGCGACGCTGAGCGGCTGAGCTGCATGCGCCTGTTGAGTTTTGGCGGCGCCTGGTCTAATCATTTATACGCACTCGCGGCAGCGGGGCAACGCTTTGGTTTCAGTACGGTAGGCGTGGTGCGTGGCGAGCGGCCAAAACAGCTCAGCCTGCTGCTGACTGATCTGCAAGCGATGGGCATGCAGCTGGTTTTTGTGAGTCGCAGCGAGTATCGGCGGCGCTACGAGGCGGCGTACCTCGACCAGCTGCGCGCACAATTTGCGCCCTGTTATATTATTCCGGAAGGGGGTGCCGGTGCCCTGGGCGTGCAGGGGGCGGCTAACATGTTGCCTGTGGCACTGCGCAGCGTTTACGACGTGTTCGCACTCGCCTGCGGCAGCGGTACCAGCGCAGCCGGATTGCTTAGCGTGTTGCCCGCCGGCGCGCAGTTGCTTGGTTTTTCTGCGCTAAAAGATAACGGCAGCCTGCAACCGGCCGTTGCCGCCATGGCATCTAACGTTCAAGCTGAATGGCGCATTGAAAGCGATTTTGCTGGCGGCGGCTTCGCGCGGGTAAACGAACAACTGGTACGATTTATGGATGGCTTTACTGCCGACACCGGTATTCCGCTGGAGCCGATATACACAGCCAAACTCTTTATGGGCTTATTCGCCTTGATCGAAACCGGTGAGTTTGCCGCCGGGACGCGCATATTGGCGCTGCACACGGGCGGGCTGCAGGGCTTGCGCGGCATGCAGCCACGCTTGCAAAAATTGCGCACAATGCGACTGTAATGCATACCCTCTCACAAATTCAGACGAAATATTACCCCGCTGCGAGCGAAGCACTCATCGGCGCACTACGCTTAAAATTTGAACAGTAATTATCCGGAAGGAGTGCGGCCTATGATCGACACCATCACGCCGCAAGCCAAGCGCTTGCTGCAGTCGTTTGTGCCAATAAATACGCTGAGTTCCGACCACCTAAATAGTCTGTTGCGCAACCGCCAAATTGAAGTGCTATGTGCCGGCCAAACGCTATTCGAAGCCGGGCAATGCGACGATCAGCACATCTATTTACTCCACGGCGACGTTGAGCTGCAGCATGTCGATGGCAGCATTGACAGCCTATCGGCCGAAAGCCCCCTCTGTACGTTCCCCATCGCCCACGTGCAGCCACGCCAGCACAGTGCGCGCACAGTCACCGATTGTAGCGTCATACGCTTTGACTCGGCGAAAATCGACGGCATGATTGCCTGGGATCAAACGGCTAACTACATTATGTTAGCTGTTGCCGCCCAGCGTGATCTTGATGAAGATGCCGAATGGATGGCGACGCTGCTGCGTTCAAATCTGTTCTACAAAGTGCCGCCTATCAATATCGAGGAAATTTTGCATCGCTTTCATCCGCTAACCGTAGCGGCCGGCGAATATGTGCTGCGCCAGGGCGAACTAGGGGACTGTTGTTATGTGATCAAAGAAGGTACAGCTGAAGTCTGGCAAGCGCTCAAGTCGGGTGAGCCGCAGCAACTGGTGGCCACCCTGAGTGCAGGCCAGTGTTTTGGCGAAGACGCACTCGTCAACGACGCGCCACGAAACGCCAGTGTGCGCATGCAGTCAAACGGCGTGTTAATGCGGCTTGATAAGCAGGACTTTTTTTTGCTGCTGAAAGATCCTGACGTTACGACTATCAGCCTGAATGAAGCCGCGCAACAAACCGAACAGGGCAACGTGTGGCTAGATGTGCGCACTCAGGAAGAGTACGACGCCGGGCACTGTAGCGAGGCCGTGCATATGCCGTTGGACATACTGCAGCTGAAGTCCAGACTATTGGATAAAACAGTCGACTATATCGCGTATTGCAACAGCGGTGAGCGCAGCCAGGCTGCGGCGTATTTTCTGCAAGGGTTGGGCTATCGGGTGCATGCTCTGGCCGGCGGTTTCAAGCGCTACCCGCCCGAGCAGCGTAGCAATTATCTGCAGCTGTGTTTTTAGCCTAACGACCCACTGCGAGCCTGTCGTGACTCGCCAAATACATGTCGCATATGATTGCAGGCGCAACTACTACACTGCGCTGATAGTGCGCATAAATTCTGCCATATTCTTTCAGGCCGGCTTGCGCTTATAATAATCGTCTTGCCCGCCTGAAATAGAAGCAGTATGAATACCTTCGAAAAAATCGGCCTATTAGGTCGCACCAGCGAGCATAAGGTACTTGATTCGCTGCAACAATTACTTGACTTTCTCAACGGC
>RCMY010004194.1_pt1 | contig 12545 bp, 16 predicted proteins | sample 2041341 | NCBI WGS metagenome assembly RCMY01 (sample SAMN09708234, study PRJNA481090) | Marine sediment metagenome, whole genome shotgun sequencing project. | reverse complement strand
AAATGTTACATTGAAAGGTGTTGTTAGCAATTGATGGGAAAACATATCAAGCATAGGATTTTATAAAGGAGGTAGAATGGACTTTTTTAATGTGGTGACCGTAGAAGAAGGAAGACAAATGCTTTTAGATCATTTTAAGGATTTTCAACTAGAAACTGAGTGGGTGCATATACTGGACTCTGTGGATAGAACCTTGGCAGAGGACATTGTTTCAACTATTGATGTGCCTGACTTTGACCGTTCCACAGTGGATGGGTATGGCATAGTCGTAGAGGATAGCCACGGGGCCACGGAGGCCATCCCCAGTATCCTGGATATAAGAGGGGAAATCAGGATGGGGGAGCTTTCGGATATAAAGATCTCCTCTGGCCAAACCGTCTATATTCCCACAGGGGCCATGGTGCCCAAAGGCGCAACGGGAGTGATCATGATTGAAAACACGGAAAAAATGGGTGAGGACAGTCTTCTTTTGTACAAGCCTGTTTCAAAAGGTGAAAATATCGTCTATGCTGGAGATGATATAAAAAAAGGCAGTCCCGCCCTGGAAAAAGGCAGGATCATCAATGCTGAAGTCGTGGGAACTTTGGCAGCTCTAGGGATCCCCCAGGTTACAGTCTACAAAATGCCACGGTTTTATATTATATCCACAGGAGATGAGATCATCGACATAGATGAGGAGATGGCGCCGGGCAAAATAAGGGATATCAATTCCTATGCCCTGCAGGTGATGGCAGAAAAAGCCGGTGGAAAGGTTGTGCACAGGTCCATCATCAAGGACAACTATGAGCTGCTCAGGGAAGAGGTAAAAAAAGCCCTGGAAATAGCCGATATTGTCCTGATATCAGGCGGCAGTTCTGTTGGGACCAGGGATTATACGGATAAGGTGATCAAGTCCTTTGAAGGCAAGGGGGTACTGGCCCATGGGCTTTCCATCAAGCCGGGCAAACCCACCATTATCGGAGATTGTGAAGGCAAGATGGTCATTGGCCTGCCGGGGCATCCTGTGTCTTCCATCGTCGTGTTCAAGGCTCTGATCGAGGATTATTTGGATAAAAAGCTAGGAAACAAGAGAATTCAGCCCTATGTGACAGCAACCATGGACTACAATTTTCCATCTTCACCAGGCAGGGAGACCTATCAGATGGTCACCTTAAGAAAAGAAGGGGGCGAATATTTTGCTTCTCCCACCCATGGCAAGTCAGGTATGATTTCTCTTTTGTCCCAGTCCCAGGGCTATATGATTTTTAAAAGCCATGAAGAAGGGGTCAACAAGGGAGAAAAGAGAGAAATATTTTTATTCTAGGAGGGCATGTGGAAAGAACGACCTATATCGATAATATTGATGCACAAAAGGCAAAGGCCTTGTACTTTGAAAAATTAAATATACATCCACAGGCAGAGAAAGTGGACCTATCGGACGCCTTGGGCAGAGTGACCTTTGAGCCAATATTTGCCAAGGTATCATCACCAAACTACAATGCAGCTGCCATGGATGGGATAGCTGTAAGGGCTGTAGATACAGAGGAAGCGACCGAAGTAAGGCCGGTGAGCATGGAAGAGGGCAGGGATTTTATATATGTCAATACAGGCAATCCAATCAAAGAGCCCTGGGATGCGGTGATCATGATAGAGGATGTGATCCACACACAGGAGGGCAGGGTTCAGATCCTCAGCTCCGCCTACCCATGGCAGCATATCAGGCAGATTGGGGAAGACATTGTCGCTACAGAGATGATTCTTCCATCCAAGCACAGGATTAGGCCCATGGATTTGGGGGCCTTGATAGCCGGCGGAACCCAAAAAATACTAGTCTACAAAAAGCCTAAGGTGGGCATCTTGCCAACGGGAACAGAAATTGTAGAAGATATCAGCCAGGTGACTGATGGAAAAATCATCGATTCAAACTCCAGGGTATTTTCGGCCATGACACTTGAAAATGGTGGAGAGCCCACTAGATATAGCCCATGCAAGGATGATTTTGAGCTTCTAAAAAAGGCCATCCTAAAGGGTGTAGAGGAGAACGACATCATGCTGATCAATGCCGGATCTTCGGCGGGAACTACGGATTACACGGTCAAGCTGATCAAAGAGCTGGGGGAAGTCATCATCCATGGCGTGGCCATGAAGCCTGGCAAGCCTACCATACTGGGCCTTATAAATGGCAAGCCAGTCATTGGAATCCCAGGCTATCCCGTATCTGCCTATTTGGTTTTTGATGAATTTGTCAAACCCTTGATCAAAAAATTCCAGGGTCAGGAAAAGGACGATGCACGCTATGTAAAAGCCAGTTTGTCCAGAAGAGTGGTGTCTTCTTTGAAGCATAAGGATTTGGTCCGGGTGAACCTTGGCTATGTCAATGAAAAACTGCTGGCAACGCCCCTGCCTGGTGGAGCCGGAACCAGTATGAGCCTAGTGAGAGCTGACGGAATAGCCATAATTCCCCAAAGTGCTGAGGGTGCTGAAGCCGGGGATATGGTGGATGTAAAATTGCTAAAGCCAGAGTCTGAAATTATAGATACCCTCGTATCTATCGGAAGCCATGACCTGATCATGGATATACTGGGGGATATCATGCCCCTATCATCTAGCCATGTGGGCAGTCTGGGCGGCATCATGGCCCTGATGAGGGGAGAGTGCCATATGGCGCCAACTCACCTACTGGACATGGATACAGGGAAGTATAATATTAGTTATGTCAAAAAATACTTCCCCAATGAAAAAATGCTCCTCATCAAGGGGGTTCACCGTAAGCAAGGCTTTATCGTGGAAAAAGGCAATCCAAAGCATATCAAAGCCTTTAGTGATTTGACAAGGGAGGGCGTTACCTACGCCAACAGGCAAAGGGGAGCCGGCACAAGGATACTGCTGGACTACCACCTGAATAAAGAAAATATTGATCCAGAAGATATTATCGGCTACAAAAGAGAGCTCAACACCCATATGGCAGTGGCAACAGCAGTCAAAACAGGCTCAGCAACAGCAGGCCTTGGGATATATTCTGCGGCCCAGGCCATGGAACTGGACTTTGTGGAAGTGACCAATGAGGATTATGATTTTCTTGTGAAGGAAAAGGACATAAAGGATTCGAGAATCCTAGCCTTTCTAGACGCTTTGAAGTCTGATGAATTTAGAAAGAAAGTGGAAGCTTTGGGCGGTTATGGATTTGAAAGAACCGGAGAAGTGATAGAAATAGGATAGAAGAATGTGATATTCTGTAAAAAATATTAGAGATAGGATAATACTGCTAATGACCGGACTGCTAGATTTATTATCAAAGGAACTGACAGTAGTTCTTACGGCAACCTTGCCGATTATAGAGCTTAAAGGAGCTATTCCTGTGGGTATTGCCATGGGGATGGCACCTTTGCATGCCTTTGTTCTGGCTTTTTTGGGGAGCATGGTACCAGTGCCTTTTATCTTGTTTTCCATAAGGCCAATCTTCAATTACCTGAAATCCACAAAAGTCTTTAGGAATTTGGTGGAAGGATTGACCAACAAATCCATGGGCAAATCAGGAAGAATAAAGAAATATGGAACCTGGGGGCTTTTCCTCTTTGTAGCCATTCCCCTGCCGGGGACGGGAGTCTGGACAGGAAGCCTGATTGCAGCCTTAATGAACATGAGGTTCAAGCTGGCCTTCCCAGCCATTGTCTGTGGGAACTTTGTTGCTGGAGTCATTATAATGCTCCTCAGTCATGGGTTTGCAGAATTTATTGGGTGATATATAGCAAAAACCCGTAAAGATTGTCTACAATCTTTACGGGTTTTTTGTTCTTTTCTGCCAGCAGATTATACTAGAGGGATATCCTGCTGATTTGTTTCTTTGATGTATACTTTTTCTAGACTGGCAAGGCTTGATCCATCCTTGAATGCCAGGATATTGCCTGACACCATTGCCTCGCCTAGGGCTTTTACATCAGCTGCTTCAACGCTTTCCAGGGGAAAGGGAAGATTAAAGGAGTAGCTGGCTCCTGTGGATTTTTTGAATACAAGGGTTAGGGTTTTTTCGTTCATGTTTTCTCCTTCTTGGGTTTAAGGGTAGGTCCAAATGAATTTTTGGACGGTTAGCAATGACTAGGCCGTGATGCCAGTGTTTTCGATCTTGATGAGATCAGCTGAAAATTCTTGCAGGGCCTGCATAGCCTCGGAAAATGCCAGAATCTCTGCCTCTGTCGCATTGATTCTGATGTTGTTGATGGTTCTGCTTTTGGTGATTTTTTTGTCGTCTTCCATGCCCAGGTCATAGGTTAGCTTGAGGGATACCCCCAGTTTTGTTGTTGTCGCCATTTTGTTTCCTCCTTTTTATTTTTTAGGACTTTGTCCTTTCACTAAGTTATATGGCCGGCAAAAACAAAAGTGGGGAAAATAGTTTTTGATGTGTAAGGCTTATCTTCAGAATGTGCAAGGTTCGCCCTGTAAATATGCAATTAAATTGCATATTTGTGTTGACTTTTATTTTTGACGATGTTAATATGACCACAAGGGAATTACGCGAGGACCTTATAGGGGACCGCCCGCCATAAGGCTATATTGTTGTTAAGATTATTGTTTGTTTCCCGTTAGGGACTAGAAAGTGTGTCGTATGTAAGTTTAGTTAAGGAGGTGTATTTTGACAAAAACTGCAGAGCTTGTGGCGATAAAAGAGAGGCAAAATTCCTATGAGGAGATAGATGCTTGTCTGGCTCTAGCCAAGGCTGGTGATAGGGATAAGATGGGGGAGCTGATTGTGATGCTTGAGCCCCTTATAAAAAAGCAGGTCCGCTATTATTTTGGGAGGCTTGATGAAGATTTTATGCAGATGGGCAGGATCAGGGCCTTTGAGCTGATCGAGAGATTTGACCCGGCCTTTACGGATGTCAAGTTTTTGGGATATATGAAGCGGTTTTTAGGCTGTTTTTTCTGGGATTTGAAAAAACAAGAGCTGAAAAATGCGGATTTAATCAATGGATTTGTAGATATGGAGGAATTGTCCGAGATTGCTACATATGTCGAGGAAGGTTTTTTAAGGATTGAAACCGAGGATTTGCTTCAAGGCCTATCACCCAGTGAGCGCTATGTGATTGAGGCCCATGTCATGGACCGGGTTTCACTGGCAGAGCTTTCTAGGGAGATGGGACTGAGCCGGGACCAGGTGAGGTATTTAAAAAAGAAGGGACTGGACAGCTTGAGGGCTGGCAAATAAAAAGCGGGTTAATCTAAATCATCATTGACAATCTAATACCACTGTGTTAAAGTCATGATGTAAAATTAAATAAATCTTCAGGGCAGGGTGTAATTCCCTACCGGCGGTATAGCCCGCGAGCCGTAAGGTTGATTCGGTGTAACTCCGAAGCCGACAGTAAAGTCTGGATGGAAGAAGATAATGATATCATCTTGTTCATAAATAATTGGTCTAAGCCATCTTATTTGTGTACAGGAGATTATTTTGGAATTTAAAGCCCTGGGAAATATTCTCAGGGTTTTTTGTTGCGTACATAGAAGGGTGGGTGATTGCTTGGAGACTAAATACATGAAAAGAGCTCTGGAATTGGCTAGGCAAGGAGCAGGATATACCAATCCTAATCCCTTGGTAGGTGCAGTGATTGTCAAGGAAGGCAGAATTATTGGTGAAGGCTATCACAGGGTTTATGGCAGTCATCATGCAGAAATCAATGCTCTTCTCGGTGCAAGGGAGGATGTGAAAGGCTCGACTATGTATGTGACCTTAGAGCCTTGTGCACATGAGGGCAAAACACCGCCTTGCGCCAAGGCCATCGTCGAAAAAGGAATCAAAAAAGTAGTGATTGGCTTAAAAGATCCCAATCCCTTGGTGGCTGGCAAGGGAATAAAAATCCTTGAAGATGCAGGAATTGAAGTCCTTTCAGGGGTGTTAGAGGATGAGAGCAGGCGGTTAAATGAAATATTTTTGAAGTATATTGTGACAGGCATGCCCTTTGTTATCATGAAAACTGCCATGACCCTTGATGGCAAAATTGCGACTTGGACCAATGAATCCCAGTGGATAAGTGGAGAATTATCCAGACAGTATGTCCACGAAACCAGGCACAAGGTGGCTGGAATCATGGTGGGGATCGGGACGGTGCTGGCGGACAATCCATCTTTGACAACCAGGCTAGATGATAAAAAAGGCCGCGATCCCATCAGAATTATTGTGGATAGCCAGGGGAAAATACCCCTTGAAGCCAGGGTCTTAAACCTAAAATCACAGGCAAGAACCATTGTGGCGGTGACTGAACAGGCGGATCAGGGAAAGCTAAAACAGCTGGAAGCAAAAGGGGCTGAAGTCATTGTGATTCCTTCCCAAAACAAAAAAGTGGATCTAGCCTTGCTGATGCAGGAGCTGGGAAAGCGACAGATAGACAGTATTTTGTTAGAAGGTGGCAGCGAACTGAATTATTCCGCATTGGAAGCAGGCATTGTGGACAAGGTGAATGCCTTTATAGCCCCCAAGATCATAGGGGGAGAGCGGGCTAAGACGCCAGTTGGCGGCCAGGGAAAGGCATCTATGAAGGAGGCAATCAATCTTCATGAGACAAAGATCCATCGTTTTGGTGAGGATATCATGATTGAAGCTTATATTAAAAAGGAGGCTCGGGGATAATGTTTACAGGATTAGTAGAGGAAATTGGGAAGGTGGAGTCCGTTGTGAGGTCGACAAAGTCCTCAAAAATAACCATTCGGGCCAATCAGGTTCTTGAAGGGGTGAAGCTGGGCGACAGTATCGCAACCAATGGAGTATGCCTGACGGTAAACAGCATTGACAATGGCAGATTCAGTGCAGATGTCATGGCAGAGACCATCAGGCGCAGCAATTTGAGAAGTTTGGCCCCTGGGGATGCGGTCAATCTTGAAAGAGCTCTTAGGCTGGGGGACAGGCTGGGGGGCCATTTAGTCAGTGGTCATATTGATGGCACTGGGACCATTGAAAGCCTTCAAGCAGAAGACAATGCCGTATGGGTGACAATTGCCGCCCCAGGGGAAATTTTAAAATATATTGTGCAAAAAGGTTCTATAGCCATTGATGGGGTCAGCCTGACGGTGGCCTACATAGATGATTCAGTATTCAAGGTTTCCATTATTCCCCACACCAAGGATCAGACAACTCTCCTTGGCAAGAAGCCAGGAGATGAGGTCAATCTGGAATGCGACATGATAGGAAAATATATCGAAAAATTACTGGTGACAAGAGAATCACCAGCTAGCCAAGGCATCGACCTAAACTTTTTAAGTGAAAATGGATTTGCCTAAATAAGGAGGAATGAAAGTGAATAAATTTAACACAATTGAAGAAGCGATTGCAGATATTGCGGCAGGAAAAATGATCGTCGTCGTGGACGATGAAGATAGGGAGAATGAAGGGGACCTTCTGATGGCCGCTGAAAAAGTAACGCCGGAAGCCATCAATTTTATGGCAAGGCACGGCAGGGGGCTGATCTGTATGCCCATTGCCAGGGAGCGACTTGACCAGCTGAATATTCTTTCTATGGTAGAAAAAAACACCGATTCCCATCAGACAGCCTTCACGGTTTCCATTGATGCCATGGAGACAACAACCGGCATATCAGCCCATGAGCGGGCGCTTACGGTGCTGAAGGTCCTGGATCCTGATGCAAGGGAGGCAGATTTTAAGAAGCCTGGGCATATGTTCCCCCTGGAAGCTAAGGAAGGCGGCGTATTAAAAAGAGCTGGTCACACAGAAGCCGCAGTGGATTTGGCCAAGCTGGCAGGCTTGTATCCAGCAGGCATTATTTGCGAAATAATGAATGAGGACGGGACCATGGCCAGGACGCCCCAGCTGATGGAATTTGTAAAAGAAAATGACTTGAAGATTATTACCATAGCGGACCTGATTGCCTACAGGACGAAGAATGAAACCTATATCAATAGGGTCAGTGAAACCAAGCTGCCGACCAAATACGGTGAATTCAAAATGCTAGGCTATGTCAACACCTTAAATGAAGAACACCATGTGGCCTTGGTCAAGGGTGAGGTGGAAGATGGGGAGCCGGTTCTTGTTAGGGTTCACTCAGAATGTCTAACAGGGGATGCCTTTGGTTCCCTGAGATGCGACTGCGGAGAACAGCTGGCTGAAGCCATGAAAAGCATAGAGGCTGAGGGCAGGGGAGTGCTCCTTTATATGAGGCAAGAAGGAAGAGGGATCGGCCTGATCAACAAAATAAAGGCCTATGCCCTTCAGGATCAGGGCATGGATACGGTTGAAGCAAACCTAGCCCTAGGCTTTCCAGCTGACTTAAGAGATTATGGCATTGGAGCTCAGATTTTATCAGACCTGGGGATCAAAAAAGTCAAGCTCATGACCAATAATCCCAAGAAAATAGCAGGCCTGACGGGGTATGGCATCGAGATTGTAAAGGGAGAGCCCATCCAGATAAAACACAACAAGGTCAATGAATACTACCTAAGAACAAAAAAACAAAAGCTAGGACACATGCTTTAAAAAAATGGAGGAAGCAAGATGAAAACATATGAAGGAAAATTAATTGCAGAAGGTTTGAAGTTTGGCATTATAGTCGGAAGGTTTAATGAATTTATTGGTGGGAAGCTCCTGGGGGGAGCCATAGACGCCCTAAAGAGGCATGGGGTAGAGGAAGATGAAATTGAAATCGCTTGGGTTCCGGGTGCTTTTGAAATTCCCCTGGTAGCTAAAAAAATGGTTAAATCAAAAAAATATGATGCGGTGATCTGCCTAGGGGCTGTCATCAGAGGGTCTACACCCCACTTTGACTATGTATCATCAGAGGTGACCAAGGGAGTGGCCAGTGTGTCCCTTGAAACGGAAGTTCCAGTCATCTTTGGAGTGTTGACCACGGATACCATTGAGCAGGCCATAGAAAGAGCAGGGACCAAGGCTGGCAACAAGGGCTATGATGCAGCGGTAACAGCCATTGAAATGGCTAATTTATTGAAGCAGATCTAAAAATGAGCAGGACAGATTTAATCCCACTTAATGAGATAAAGACCATCTACTTTGACTATGACGGAACCCTTCATAACAGTATAAAAATTTATGGACCTGCCTTTCGAAAGGCCTACAGCCATCTTGTGGCAAAAGGCCTGGCAGAGGAAAGGGACTGGTCCGATGAAGAAGTAAGCTGCTGGCTGGGCTTTAATCCCCAGGAAATGTGGGCAAGCTTTAGGCCTGACCTAGAGGAAAGGGTGCGAAAAGAGTGCAGCGCGATCATAGGGGAAGAGATGGCCAGACTGACTCAAAAGGGTCAAGCAGAGCTTTATCCAGGCGCCTTAGACACACTAAAATACCTGAAAAACAGAGGATATAAACTGGTATTTATCAGTAACTGTAAGATTTTATACAGAGATTGCCATAGGGAGTTTTTTGGCTTGGAGGATTACTTTGAGGAACTGGCTTGCTCAGAAGAATATGCTTTTATCCCAAAGCATGAAATTTTGAGAGAGATAAAATCTAAGTATCCAGGAGAGATGGTAATCATTGGCGACAGGTTTCAAGATATTGAAGCGGGTAAGAAAAATGATCTCTATACAATAGGCTGTGGCTATGGGTTTTCACTGGCAGGGGAACTGGATGAAGCAGACCTCATTATTGAAGATATCAATGACTTGAAAAAATATTTGTAGTCCTTAGATAGAGTGTCAAGATTTGATTAAACTTTGAATGAATGAAACATGAATAAATGCAACATGGATACAAGAAAAAGCCCCATAGATTGAGCTTACGCACTTTGAATAATGAAGCATGGATACAAAAAAGCCTCCGGGCAGAGTTTTATCACTCTGATTGGAGGCTTTTTTTGTTTAAATCTTTTCCTATATTCCCTCTTTAAATTCTTTCCATTTTGACCAGTTGTCATCACTCATGGTCCGGGGACATATTTTGCCCGAGGCGTCATAGTGCCTAAGGACCTGGTCTTTTTTGAGGCCGTGGGTTTTCATGAGATGCCTGATGAGGATTTGGGCATGCTGAAGGGTTTGGCAAAACTTGCCATCCCTATTGATACAGAGCTCTATACCAATGGAGTTTTGGTTGGTGATGCCTTTTTTGCCATGGCCATCTCCACAGTGCCAGCTGGCTAGACTATCATCTACGATCTGGATGATTTCCTTGCTATCCACCAAATAGTGGGCACTGGCGTTTTTGTTGCCGGACCCAAAGTATTTTTGGTGGGCAGATGCACCAGCGCCTGACCGAGCATTGCCCGTGTCATGGACAATCAGGTATTTAATCTTTTGACCCATTCTGCCGGAGTGGTTGTAGTTTATGATCTTTCTTGTCAAAAGACTGGACAAGGTAGGAGCTTCCATAGATAGGGGGAGTTTTTGGTGACAGAGCTGGCAGTAGGAGTTTTCTTCTTTAATCATTAGCCCTCCTTCCTATGGCGTCCACAGAGGCACTGAGCTTTGTGATCGATTCTGAGAGGTTTTCCATCTTGCCTTCGAGCCTGACCAAGAGGTAGATGCTCAGGACTATGGGAAAACCCAAATTTGCAATCTGATTCAGTATTTCTTCCATATTTATCTCCTTTCACAGGAGTATATGGCTCATCTAGGGCCAAGTGGGGAAAAGTGGGAAGGCAAATCCTATCAAAACTTAGATAATAATCCCGTTGACCGCAAATTTTGAAGTCGTGTAGGCACATTGGGTCTTATTACCATGGCCCCTTCTTCAATATATTTCATGGCAATAGCTAAGCCGATTCCCCTAGCTCCTCCAGTAATCAGAGCAATCTGATTATCCAGTAATCCCATACATCTTCCTTAAATTTAATTAAATAAGTTATTATATCATATAGTGTTTTAAATAGGATGGTGTATATTTTGTAATTGTCAATAATTAACAATTTAAAAAAATATAGAAAAAGAGCCTTATACTTGCTATTATAGTAGGAAAGAAAGAAGTGGAATACCAAAACGGAAGAAAGTAAGGTGAAGGCGATGGCAAGGAATATAAAAAATACGTTATTTATCATTTTTGCACTCCTCATCATGCTAGGATCTTGGGCTTACCTGTACATCATCAACACCGGTGCAGAGCAAATAAGCTACAGGGCAAAGTCTGGGGTGATGGACCTTAGGCACTGGGATACAAAACAAAACCTAGACTTAGATGGTGAGTGGGAATTTTATCCAGGCGTATTAATAGATCCCCAAAAGGATGATTTTGATCACTACAAAGCCATAAGGAAAATCGTAGACTTGCCAGGGCCTTGGAATGAATACCTAAATCAGGACAAAAGCCCAGAAGGCTCTGGCACCTATAGACTGAAAATTCTTCTGCCGGAAGAAGGCGTCTATGCCATCAAAACAAATACCATCAGAAACGCCAGCCGTATCTTTGCCGACAAAGAGTACATAGCTGGAATGGGAAAAGTATCCGAAGGAAAAAGCAATTGGATTGCAGAAAGCAGATACACCATGGGAAGTTTCAGTAGCCAAAAAGAATTGGAGCTGACAGCCCAGATATCCAACTATGATTATCAAGTCGGTGGAATTACTAGATCCATCTTATTTGGAAGATTTGACAAGATTTTAGAAGCAGACAGAAGTGCCCGCGCCTTAGATGGCTTTATCGTGCTAACCAGCCTTGTGCTCTCTGCCTACTTCTTCCTAAATTATCTCCAGAGAAAGGAATCCTTGTATATAGGCTACTTTAGTGGAGCCAGTTTTTTTATTGGACTGTATCTATCAACGATGGACGAACAGCTCTTGCGTCTTTTATTTGACTATACCTATCCGACCAGAATGCGGATTCAGTTGGCCGCAATGATTATGATGTCCCTTTGTGTCCTAAGATTCACCCATTGTTTTTTCAAAGAATATGGGAACAAAAAAATAGTCGATATGATTTCAGCGATCCTCATCCTAGGTTTGCCCTTTGTATTCATCACTTCCTTAGCAATCAGCTATAAATACGCTGGAATCGTTGAGAAAACGATTGGAAATATCATTTTAATCTCATTTCTCTACATCTATATCATACTTTTGAAAGCCATAAGAGTCAAATCCGACTCCTTTGGCTATGTGGTTCTCATTGCAACCGCCCTGGGTATATACTGGGTGGGCATGTTTGCTAAAATACTCTTTGAAATAACCTTGGGACAAATCCCCTTGCTCAGTATCCTCCTTCTCCTCATTAGCTCCGCCATGCTCATGAGCCACAGGCTCAACCTGGACTATGCAAAAGCAAATGCCCTTTCAGACACTTTGATTGAATATGATGCTGAGAGAAATATGTTTGTTGAATGGATCATCAATGAACTCAAATCTCCCCTCAATACCATTCTGACCCTTTCTGGATCCCTCGCTGAAGGCAAAAAGGGCAACCTAAATCCAAAACAGCAAGAAGCCCTCATATCCGCCTATCAGGAAACCAAAAGGCTGGAAATCATCATTGAAGAATTTTTGCAAGAACAATATAGACAGGCACTAGAGCATAATAGTCAAGCGCTAGAGTATAATCAAGAAGATCAGAAAAACGAGAAAATCCAAGAAGCAAAACCTGAGGGAGATAAGTTTGAAGAAGCAAAATCTAAAGAAGCAAAGTTAGAACA
>RCMY010005224.1_pt1 | contig 12550 bp, 12 predicted proteins | sample 2041341 | NCBI WGS metagenome assembly RCMY01 (sample SAMN09708234, study PRJNA481090) | Marine sediment metagenome, whole genome shotgun sequencing project. | reverse complement strand
TTCGCTGGAGCGCAGGACGACGGCGATGACGCCACCGAAACCGACACGGCCCGCTCGGGACATCGCCAGCACCGTGGCGAGGTTCTCGAATCGCTGGGAATCGACGCCGATGCCATCCAAGCCGGGCTCGATGCCGACCAGAGCCTGGTTGAGATCGCCGCAGCGAATGACGTCAGCGAGGCTGCACTGATCGCTGCGATCGAAGCCGACATCGAGACCCATCTTGCTGACGCGGTCGAAAGTGGGCGCATCACTCAGGAGCAGGCCGACGAGAAGCTCACCGATCTGACCGCCAATGTCACCGAGCGGGTGAACACCCCGCCGTCCGAGCGCCCTGATCGCGGCAGCCATGGCAATCGCGGCGCCCGGTTCGGCGGCAGCCATGGCAATCGCGGCGCCCGGTTCGGCGGCGGTGAAGTCCTCGAGGACCTCGGTCTGACGGTCGAAGACATCCAGGCTGGCCGGGAAGCGGGTCAAACCTTGGCCGAAACCGCGGCCGCAAGTGGCGTGAGCGAGGCCGAACTCGTCGATGCCATCGTTGCGCAAGCAAACGAGCGGGCCGACGCAGCGGTCGAAGCGGGCCGGGTCGACGCTGACCAGGTAGCCGAGCGGCTCGACGGCCTCGAGGAACGCGTCACCGAACGAGTGAATGCCGAGCCGGGCGACCGCTCCGAGCGCCCCGACCGCGGCGAGCGTGGTGTCCGAGGACGTCGCGGCGCCGCTGCCGGTGACGACGTCGAGGAGTCTTCGATCAGCTTCTGATCAGCCGCTCCCTGAGCGCATCTGATCACGACCTTCGGTACGCCCATGCCGAACGTCCCGCACGCCGGGACCTTCCCTCACCGGAATTCTCCATCCGGTGAGGGAAGCGGCGCGCCAACGGTGGCGCGTAGAGTCCGCACGTGGAGTTTGTGAGGGGTTCGCATCGCTCGAGATCCTGGAATCTTGCCGCACGGTCGACCGTGGCTGCAGGTTTTCTCCTCGGCGCGTGCGCGTCACCGGCGGCGGTGGTTGCCCCGACGACTCAGCCCGAGCGATCTCTTGCTCCGAGCGATCTCGAATCAATGCTGAGCCTGATTGCTGACAAGACGCCGAACCGCAGTTCTGTTCGCTATGTGCATCTCGATCGTGCCCTCGCGGCAACAGGTCAGCAATGGCCGACCGCATCGATCTCTGACGAAAGTGTTGGACGTGTGATCGATCAGATGAGCATGTCGCCGTCGAGTGTCCAAACCGACCAGTTCGGTTCTGATCCCGACGTGACGGGGTGGCGTCGCGCTTTCGGATTTTCGGTCATCGATACCAACGCGGTCATTGAGGTTGATGGTGCCGGCATTCGTTCGGTTCAGATATTCGCCACTGAGATCGATGCCGCCGCTGTCGCGGCGGCAACATCGAATGACCCCGACTGGTCGTCCATACGAAGAGATGTTTCCTTCGGCGACCTCAGCTACACGACATGGGGTGACGATCCAGCGGTGCGCAACGTCGGACCCATTAGCTCAGCCCGCACGGCTGGGCAGGGCTATTCGCTCGCCGTCCTGAATGACGGTGTGGTGGTCAGGAGTGAGTTCAACGGGCGTCTCGAGGACACGCTCAACGCTGAAACAAATGTGCTCCTGAGCCTGGCTGACGATGCCGGGATAGCGCTGGTTGCAGAACGATTCGACGCTGCTGGGGTCTATGCAGCCAGTTTCACGAACAGGCGCTGGGGCGTCGATCCGATGACACTGCTACGCGAGTCCGATGTCCCGTCCTCCCCAGGCGTCGGCGACTTGGAGCCAGAACAAGTCATCGCCATCGTCGAGAGCTTCAAGATCTTGCCGCCCTACGAGGTCCTGGCGATAGGGCAGGCAGTGTGGGACGGCGAGTTCGTCGAGCACGTCGCCTTCGTGATGGCGACTGAGGCCGAGGCACAACTGGTGGTCGCCGACTTTGCGGTCATCGTGGCGACCTCACGATCGATGACCACGTTCGCGCCGTACTCCGATTCGATGGAGATTCTCGGAACCGAAATCGTCGGCCACGTCGGTTTCGTCACGCTGCAGACCCAAAGAGGCCCGAGCCCCGCTCGAGAGCTCCTCGGGAGCGGCAGCCTCTTTGCCTCAGAGTGACGGTTGGTCGTGAACCGCTGGCCAGCGATTGGCGAGGAACGCGACCCGTAGACTCAGCGGATGCGCAGGCTCCGGGTAGCGACATGCCAGATCAACACCGTCGTCGGTGACATCGAGGGCAACATCGCTCGTGTCTTTGACGTGCTCGAGGAACTCGAGACGCAAGAAGTCGACGTCGCGGTGTTCCCCGAGCTGACCGTGTGCGGCTACCCGCCAGAAGATCTCGTGCTCAAGCCCGGCTTCGTCGAAGACTGCATGGAAGCCGCGCAACGAATCGCTGCTCGCACGAAACGCACCGCAGTTGTGTTCGGATCGGTCGAAGGCGGCCGTGACATCTTCAACACCGCGTACCTGGCGTTCGAGGGAGAGGTGCAGCTCACCCACCACAAGCGGCTCCTTCCGAACTACAGCGTCTTCGATGAGCGTCGCTACTTCACCCCTGGCACGGCACCGCTCGAGCTCGCCGAGGTCAAAGGCGTCAAGGTCGGTCTCGCGATTTGCGAAGACATCTGGAGCGCCACCGGACCGCTCGTCGATCTCGCGAGTGGCGGCGCCGAAGTGGTCATGGTCCCCAATGCCAGCCCGTATCACAAGGGCAAGGCGCTCGGCCGTGACGTCATGATCAGTTCACGATCGGTCGACAATTCCTGCGCCATTGTCTACGTGAACCAGATCGGCGGGCAGGACGAGCTCGTGTTCGATGGAGGGTCAGTCATCTTCGATCACGAAGGCCAGCTGCTCGCTCGAGCCCCGCAGTTCCGCGAAGACATTGCGGTGACCGACCTCGACATCAAGCCGGCCTATCGCAAACGTCGACTCGACCCCCGTGGCCAAGAACTCCCGACGCCACAGCTGCCGGTCAGGTTCGTGTCCGAGCACGTCAAGGTGACCGAGCCGCCGACCCAGGGGGTGATCGCTGATCTCACCGACCCGTTGCAGGAGGTGTGGGAAGCCCTTGTGCTCGGTACTCGCGACTACGTCCGAAAGAATGGATTCTCGACGGTCGGGATCGCACTCTCGGGCGGTATCGATTCCACCGCCGTCGTCACCCTGGCCGTCGACGCCGTTGGGGCAGAGAACGTGAATGCGGTCCTGATGCCGTCCCGCTTCTCGAGCGATCACTCGGTGACCGACTCCGAGAAGCTGTGCCAGAACCTCGGTGTCGACTATCGAACGATCGCAATCGAACCAGCGCATCAAGCGTTCCTCGACATGCTCCAACCCTCGTTCGAAGGACGAGATGAAGACACCACTGAAGAGAACCTCCAGAGCCGCATTCGTGGTGTGACGATGATGGGATTGTCCAACAAGTTGGGTTGGCTGATCCTCACCACCGGCAACAAGAGCGAAGGATCGGTGGGCTACTCAACGCTCTATGGCGATACCGCTGGCGGCTTTGCCGTGATCAAGGATGTGTACAAGACGCTGTTGTACGACCTCTGTCGTTGGCGGAATGACGTTGCTGGCAAGGAGATCATCCCCGTCAGCGTCATCGACAAGGCGCCATCGGCCGAGCTCCGACCCGATCAGCGAGACGATCAGAGTCTTCCCCCGTACGACGTTCTCGACTCGATCCTCGAGGGGTATGTCGAGAACGACCTCACCGCCACCGAGCTCATCGCCCGGGGGCACGACGAAGCGATCGTGCGTCGCATCGTGCGGCTTGTCGACCTCGCTGAGTACAAGCGACGCCAGAGCCCGCTCGGTATTCGCATCAGTTCCAAGGCGTTCGGCCGTGATCGCCGAGTGCCGATCACCAATCGGTACCGAGGTTGACTCACCAGGGTAGATCCACCCAAGGGAGGGGCCTGCCGTCCACCGGGTGCGTCGCGGTGACTACCCTCGCTTTCTTGTGACATCTTCGACGAGCGCTCGATTGACGCGGCGACGGATGCCGATGCGCGTCATCGTTGTCCTCACGTGTGCCGTGATGCTCGCAGGTACTGCCGGTGTCGCCGACACCCAGACCAACGCCGAGATCGACCGAATCCGCGAAGAGCGTCGCGAGGCCGAGGCGGCGGCCACCGCGAAGGCATCGGAGGTCGACGTTGCCGATGCCGAACTCGAGGAGGTGTCGGCTGCACTTGCTGCGGTCAACTCGTCAGTGAATGCACAACAGGGACGCGTCGACAACGCACAACGCCAACTGGCTGACGCCGAGGTCACGCTTGCGAACGCCCAGGTCGCCGTCATCGAGGGTGAGGCGCTGATCGCTGCGTTGGAAGATCGTCTCGCCGTCCAGGCGATTTCGTCGTTCGTGAATCAGAACGAGACATCGACCGTCATGGTCGAGAGCGATGATCACAATCTCGGCCTCCGGATGCAGACGCTGATCGACGAAGTCACGCAGAGCGGTGTCGATCTCGTCGACTCGCTTCGGGCCGCGCGTGAGGATCTCGAGGTCGAGCAAGGCATTGCGACGCAGGCCGCGCTCGATGCGGAAACGCTCAGTGTGGAGTTGGCCGGCGAGCTGGTGACATTGGAGGGGAGTCAGGGCGTGCAGGCCGAGCTGGCGGCCGCGGCCGAGGAGCGTTTCAACAGCCTGCTCGCTGAACAGGCGAGCCTCGAGGCGCTCGGCGTTCAACTCGCTGCCGAGGAGCAACAAGCACAGAACGACCTCGCCGCAGAACTGGCAAGGCAAGCGGCGCCTGCGCCAGCGGGCGGGGGTGGCGGCGGCGGAGCGAGCGGACCAGTGACGAGCTCGAGTGAAATCGTCAACGTCGGCAATGGCATCTGGGTTCACGGCTCGATCGCTGACAACATCCGCCGCTTGCTCGCCGACGCATCTGCGGCAGGAGTGCCGCTTGCTGGCGGTGGCTTCCGCGACCCCGCTGGCCAGATCAGCGTTCGCAAGAACAACTGCGGCACCAGCAACTACGCGATCTACGAGATGCCAGCCAGCCAGTGTCGTCCGCCCACCGCTCGGCCTGGCACCTCGATGCACGAGCAGGGCAGGGCCATCGACTTCACGTACAACGGTCGAATCATCGGCAGTCGTTCGGGCGCCGCATGGAATTGGCTCAGCGCCAACGCCGCCAACTACGGGCTCTACAACCTGCCAAGCGAGCCTTGGCACTGGTCGACCAACGGCCGCTGACGACATGTTCGGGCGGCGCCGTCACCGAACCCAAACCACGTGAGCGTCTACGGTGAGTCGTCGGTCGGCGGAAGTTTGTTTCACTCCGACGCGCAAGATTTCAGACGATGTGTCCGGATCGGGGCACGTCGTTCGTCATGACGTCAACACCGGGCAGCCCGGCCGGTGAACACGAGGAGAGTCCCATGAAGTACATGCTCATGCTGGTCAGTGACCCGGCAGACGAACCAACACCAGACAGCGCCGAGTTCGGCCCGTACATGCAACAGTGGGCCGACTACAGCTCCGCACTCGGCGAGATCGGTGCGATGGTGAGCGGCGAGGCCCTGCAAGGGGCCGAGACAGCAACCACTGTCTCGATGCGCAAAGGCGAACGAATCGTCACCGATGGTCCTTTCATCGAGTCCAAGGAGGTCGTCGGCGGGTACTACGTCATCGATGTCGCCAACCTCGACGAGGCGCTCGATTGGGCGGCCAAGATTCCGAACGCCACATTCGGTCGTGTCGAAGTCCGCCCAGTGATGGAGTTCGACTGAGCGTCCATCCAGACTCCGCAGCGCGCGTCGCTGAAGTCTTCGACGAGGAGTGGACGCGACTCGTCGCGATTCTCGTCAGGGACTTCCGCGACCTCGGCGCTGCGGAGGACGCAGTTCAGGAAGCCTTCGCTGAGGCCAGCCGTCGGTGGGAAGTCGACGGCGTGCCGAACCGGCCGGCAGCCTGGTTGCTCACGACCGCCAGGCGCCGGGCCATCGACCGGCGTCGTAGGGCTCAGCGCTTCGACGCCTTGATCCCGCTCATCGGAAGCGATGGCGCTGATCGGAACGCCCAGCGTCACCGCGAGATCGAGCTCGATGAGGCACTTGACGACCAGCTCGCGCTCCTTGTCGGCTGCTGTCATCCTGCTCTTGGTCCCGAGGCGCAGATCGCATTGACTCTGCGCATCGTCGGAGGCCTGTCGACCGCACAGATCGCCAAGGCATTTCTGGTCAGCGAGACGACGATGGCTCGCCGAATCTCGCGAGCGAAGGAGAAGGTCAGACTGGCTGGCATTCCATTCGACCCACCGACCGTCGATACCTTGGCGGAACGCCTGCCGTCGGTGTGTGGTGTCGTCCACTCCATCTTCACCGAAGGACACCTGAGCACGGGAACCCGCGAGCTGATCCGAGGCGACCTCTGTGACGAGGCGATCTGGTTGGGCGAGCTCCTCCATCGATTGCTCCCTGACGAACCAGAAGTTGCTGGGTTGCTCGCGCTGATGTTGCTCATCGATGCCCGTCGCTCCACTCGCGTCGGCGACGACGGTCTACCGATCCTGTTGGCCGACCAAGACCGTGCTGCGTGGGATCGCTCCCGTATCGACCGTGGTGTGACCGTGCTCGGCCGGGCATACGGAGCCCAACGCGGGGGTGACTTTCAATTCCATGCTGCAATTGCTGCGCTTCATGCAACCGCGACGAGCTTCGACGACACCGACTGGCTGGGCATCGTTCGTCTGTACAACACGCTGCTCCATCGGCGGCCAACCGCGCTGCTGGCGCTGAACCGGGCGATCGCCGTCGCTGAGGCCGACGGACCTGAGCAAGCCTTGACCGCGCTGGACGCGATTCCCCGTGCCGAGGATCTCGAGGGAGACCTCAGCAGCTATCCCTACTTCCACGCGGCCCGCGGAGAGTTTCTCGCTCGACTGGGCCACAGCGACGAGGCCGTTGTCGCCTTCGAACGGGCGATGCAGTGCTGCACCAACGATGCGGAGCGTCGCCACCTCCAACGGCGCCGCAATGACCTCTCGGCCTGACGACTTCGGCGGTCAGGGTCTTCGCAGGCTGGGCTGGCAGCGGCGAGCCTTTCGACCCCGAGGTCGGGCCGCGGTACTGTCGCATCGCCTTGCGGTCTGATGCTGCAAGCAACAGTGTCGAAGGGGAACTCAAATGGCCGACTCGTCCAAACCACGCACTCCGTTCGCTCCGTGGGACCGGCGCGAACTGCCCGGCCGCTTCTCGGTCGAGGAGACCGCGAAACGGGCCGGTCACTACAAGTGGGTGGAGATGAAGATCTTCGAGCTGATGGGCGGCTGGGTTGCCACCATTCCCGAGCTCGACATCAAGCTGCGACTCGGCACGCACTGCTATCACCACGCCTTCCACTCCGAGTTGTGGCACAAGCGGCTGCCCGAACTTCGTGAGATGAGCCCAGAGAAGGTCACCGTTCCGCCGAACGACGAGTTCGTTGCTTTCATCGATGAGCTGTCCGCTCCGGAGGCTGCCGACCAGACCATTGAGAAGATGGTCGGGATGTATCGGGTCCTGCTTCCCCATCTGATCGCGGCCTATACCTTCCATCGCAACAACACGTCGTCCATCACTGACGCCCCGACGATCCGGTCGCTCGACTTCTGTCTGCAGGATGACATGGACGAATGGCGCGAGGGCGAGATGATCGTGCAGTCGCTCATCAAGACGCCAGAAGACGCTCAGCGAGCGGCCGATCATCACGCGACGTTGACCTCGCTGATGCTGGCCGCCGGTGGAGTCACCGGCCCGGGGTCGGTCGGATCGTTCGACCTGGACGCCGACGCTGACGGGACCGACGGATGATCTCGGTCACGCCGAGCACATTCACCAAGGTCGAGTTCCAACTCGACCAGATCGTGGCCGTCGTCGAGGAAGTTCAGGCCACCATTGGTGCGTTGGGGCCGATCGGTGGTGACGTCGAGCTGGTGATTGATGAGGACCAGCCGACGGCTCGAATGGCGGTCACGTCGCTTGATCCGATTGTGTTCGCGCTCGACAGTGGGGCGTTCGAGGACACGCGTACACCTCGCGAGTTCGGCGTCGAGATTGCCTCGGTGTCGCTGGCCTCGCTGTTCATCGAGTACCTGGATCGAACCGACGATGCCTTCGGTGCCCCTCCGCTCGGTGAGCCGAGCAATCTCGCCGACAAGATTGCCTGGTCGGTCTACACCCACGCCAGGGTGCAGCGCGCTGGCTACCGGGTCCACAAGCCGAAGCACCTCTACAACTTCCGGAACCGCCACGGGTTCAGCGATGCGGCCGATCAGGCCTTCGAAGCACTGTGGGTCGGGCAGCACCTCACCTACACCCAAATCTTGGAGCTCTGCCCGTCCCGCCCGTGACGGCGCTGCGGCCGCTCCCTGGCCGTCCGGTCAGTCGAGGTCGTGCATCGTGACGGCCTCGTGGAGGTCGATGTCAGGAGGTCGACTGAGCAACCCGCTGCAGTTGGTCGCCATCTCGACCATCACGTTGCTGTCGAAATGGGTCTGCTGAGCGCCTTCGGATTCCCACTTCTCGATCACGGTGAAGCGCCCGGGTCGAGTGACCGAAGCAACGAGGTCGATGTTGCGGGCAGCGCTGTCCATACGGCTCAGTACAACGTACTTGGAGAGGACGGCGAGGAGCTCGGTGACCTGCTCGGTCTCGAACGTCATCGTGACCATGACGGGTTCGATTTCCTTGGCGACTGACTCAGGCAGTTCGTGGTCCGACGTCTCGCTCACGGATGATCCAGTCTCTCAAGGGAAGCGGTATCGGTGCCGACACCTCTTTCGTACCGCTCACAACCGTGGGCGGAACTTCATCTGATAGCACAAATCCGGGGGACATTCGGTACCCTCGGTGAAACGTTGTGCCGTTGCCGATGGTGAGTTTGCGCCATCAACGAGATCGGGGATTGTCTTGGCGAAGGAGCGAGTCGAGCGGGACGAAGAGGACCTCGTCAGGCTGTATCTGACTGATATTGGTCAGTACCCACTGCTGACAAAAGAAGACGAAGTGCGTCTTGCCCAGGCCATCGAGGCTGGGAAGGAAGCGGCAGAAGAACTCGAAGCCGCCGACGCCCCCACCCCTGCGCGCAAACGCGAATTGCGCCGCACCGTACGCAAGGGTCGCGAGGCCGAGCGGACGTTCGTTCAATCGAACCTGCGCCTCGTCGTGTCGATCGCCAAGAAGTACCAGGCATCGGGTCTTCCCCTGCTTGATCTGATCCAAGAGGGCAACCTCGGTCTGATGCACGCGGTCGAGAAGTTCGACTGGCGGAAGGGCTTCAAGTTCTCGACCTATGCCACCTGGTGGATCCGCCAAGCGATCACTCGCGGCATTGCCAACACCGGTCGAACCATCCGCCTTCCCGTGCACGCTGGCGACACGCTTGCTCGGCTGCAGAAGGCCCGTGCCCGCCTGGAACTCAAGTACGGCCGGCCAGCCACCCTCACCGAACTGTCGGTCGAAGTCGAGATGCCCGAGGACAAGGTCACCGAAGCGCTTCGTTTCGCTGCCGAGCCCCTCTCGCTGTCTGAGCCGCTTCGTGAAGACGGCGACGCAGAACTCGGCGATGTCGTCGAGGATCGCGGCGCTGACTCTCCATTCGAGGTTGCCGCAACTGCGTTGCTTCCCGAAGAGATCGCACGACTCTTGGCTCCGCTCGACGAGCGTGAACGCGAAATCTTGAAACTCCGTTTCGGTCTTGACCGTGGCGAGCCTCGCACCCTCGAAGAGGTCGGCGAGTACTTCAACCTCACCCGTGAACGCATCCGTCAGATCGAAGCCAGAGCGATGTCGAAGCTTCGCCATCCAAGCTCCGACACCGGCGCCCGCGACCTTCTCGCGGTCTGACACTCCAACGTTCCGAGTCGTAGAACTCCAGGTTGGGTGCTGCAACCACGGCAGCGCTGTGCTCATCTCTCGGTAGACCCAGACGTTGCAAGGCGAAGGCACCGTCCTCGATGTCTGCAATTCCTGGTCCGATCGGCTCATGAATTCGCTGCCTCGTGCCGACGAAGTCCGTATGACTGATTCGCCCTCAGGTGACAACCGACCCACGAACATGTGGGAAGAACTGAATCGGCCGAAGGATCGGGCTGAGTCCGCCGCGCCTCGGGAAGATCGCAGCGACAAGGCAGGCGGGCCTCTCGCCGGGATCATCGGCGGGGCGGTCGCCATCGCCGCTGTCGCGTTCGCCGGATTCATCGTCATGGGCGGTGGCGACGAAAGTGCAGCCCCAGACACCCCTTCAGCAGAGCTCGATCAGCTGGCTCTTGACGACGAAGTTGCAGAAGACGGCACGGCCGCCGGCGCTGCCGACGGTGAGGGCACGAGTGAGACTGAGGGCGTCGAAGGCGCCCCTGGTGAAGGCTCCGAGCCGCTTCCGACCGATGAGTATTCCCCCGCCGTCCCCGCTGGTGCCGAGGGCAACTACTCCGTTCTGAGTCGGGGCAAGATCTATCTGAGAGGCGAGATCCCGAGCCCGCTGATCGCGATCGGAGCGGTCAATGCGCTCGAGGAGATCCTGGGCGAGGGCAACGTCATCTCCGAGTACGTGGTGAACCCTGATGCTCCGTTCGAGATGGGTCGAGCCTCGGATGTCTTCATCGAGGACACGGTGCTTTTCCAGTTTGGCAGTGCCGAGATTGCGCCAGACTTCTATCCACTGCTTGGACTCGGCGTCGTGCTGATGCAGATCCAGGATGGCGTCACCATCGAGGTGTACGGACACACTGATTCCGCTGGCTCGGATGCGACGAACCTGGTTCTCTCGCAGGCCCGAGTCGACGCAGTGAAGGCCTTCTGGGTCTCGCAGGGCGCTGACCCGACCCGTATCACGGCGATCGGGCGCGGCGAGGCCGAGCCGGTCGCAGACAACAACACCCCAGAAGGTCAGCAGCTGAATCGCCGAGTCGAAATCATCGTCAACGGATTCGTCTTCACCGTCTGATCGTCAACGACATCTGACCGCCATCACGAAGATTGTGATGGCGGAGGTGGACACGGGAATCGAACCCGCCTACGATGGATCACATCGCACACCCGCTTTGAAGGCGGGGGAGCCCACCAGGTACTCGGACACCTCCGTTCGTCAGCCTAGCGGCGTGCCACTCGCTCACCAGAGCCGATGCATTGCTGGCGCTCCCGGCCAGCCTGCGCTCTTCCCCCTCGATCGTTCTTGTCACGACGAGGTTCCCGTGCTCTGTCTTTTCTCTTCCAAGGGCGGCGTTGGCTGCTCAGTGTCGGCTGCCGCGCTTGCGCTGCTGTCGGCCGAATCCCACCCGACACTCCTGGTCGATCTCCGCGGTGAGGTCGACGCCATTCTCGGCATGCCGTCAGCGGCGGAAGGGCTGAGCGAATGGTTCTCCCTGGACGAACCGTCGCCTGACGTTCTTCAGCGGCTCGAGGTGCCGGTCACCACAAATCTGTCGCTGTTGCCGCGGGGTTCGTGCCGGTCGCCGACGCGCCCTGAGCGCTATCGGCTCTTGTCTCGGCTGCTGAGTGGCGACGGCCGTCGAGTGATCGTTGACATCGGCACGCACGCAGTTCCCGCTGTGGCCCTCATCGCCGAGTCCTCAGCATCGATCCTCGTCACGCGGGCCTGCTTTCTCGCTCTCGATGCGGCTCGGCGAGGGCCACTACCCGATCGCATCCTGCTCATCGAAGAAGAGGGACGTGCCCTTCGCCCGAGCGATGTGTCTGCTGCGATCGGAGCCGAGGTGGCCGTCCGACTGCGCTGGCATCGAACCGTTGCCAGAGCCGTCGACGCCGGACTGCTCTCGGCCAACGTTCCGAAATCGCTGCGCCCATTGGAGGCGTTGCTGTGACCACCGACGTGGAGGACCTCGTCGCTGCTCACCTGGTCTCGTCGCCGAATGCTCATCTTGACGAACTGATCGAGGTCGCCCGTCGGGCATTCCCGCTTCGCGATGTCGCTGCTCTGGCGGAAGCGGTCGACCGTCTCGTCGCCCGAGGGCGCGGCCTCGGGAGGGTCGCAGAACTGTTCGAACAGCCGGACGTCTCCGAGATCATGATCAACGGTGATGGTGCAATTTGGCTCGACACTGGCGGCTCGCTTCAACGGGCCGACCTGCGCCTCAGCCCAGGCGACCTCGTCGTGTTGATCGAACGAATGCTTCACCCACTCGGGCTCCGGGTCGACCCGCTCAGCCCGAGTGTTGATGCCAGGCTGAGTGACGGCTCGCGCGTCAATATCGTGGTTCCACCGGTGGCCATCGACGGACCGGCGATCACCATTCGACGTTTCGCAGCGGAGACTCTCTTGCTGGCTGCGTTCGGTCCGCCGTCGGTCACTGACCTGCTCGAGTCTCTCGTCCATGCCGGCGCGACGATGCTGGTCGTTGGTGGGACGGGGGCAGGCAAGACCACGTTGCTGAATGCGCTCGCCAGCGCCATTCCCACGAGCGCTCGAATCGTCACGATCGAGGACACAGCCGAGCTCGACTTGCCTGGCGAGCACGTGGTTCGGCTCGAGGCGAGGCCCCCGAATCGGGAGGGTCTCGGCGAGGTCACGATTCGCGATCTGGTCCGCAATGCCC
>RCMY010004192.1_pt1 | contig 12551 bp, 9 predicted proteins | sample 2041341 | NCBI WGS metagenome assembly RCMY01 (sample SAMN09708234, study PRJNA481090) | Marine sediment metagenome, whole genome shotgun sequencing project. | reverse complement strand
ACAGGCAGAACTGTTTGCGCTGCGTTTTCGCGCACGCCTGAAGCTAAGCGTGCATCGTCGCAGCTTGAGCGCCCTGGCCGGCCCAAATCGTTCCAGCATGCGTGGCCGCGGTCTGGACTTTGACGAAGTGCGTGCCTACCAGCCCGGCGACGAAGTACGCGCTATCGACTGGCGCGTAACGGCACGCACCGGTGAAGCGCATACAAAATTGTACCGCGAGGAACGTGAGCGGCCGGTTTTGATTGTCACCGACCAACGTCAGCCTATGTTTTTCGGCAGCCAGAAATGCTTTAAATCAGTACTGGCAGCACAGGTTTGCGGATTGCTGGCCTGGTCAGCGCTGCGCAATAATGATCGTGTTGGCGGGTTCGTCTGGGGCCAGCAGCGGCACGTCGAGGTGCGCCCGAAGCGCAGCAAGGCTAGCGTGCTTAAGCTGCTACACACCGTGCATGAACTTAATAACCGGCTCGGCACCGACGCCATAAGCGCCGCAACGCCGCTGTCGATCAACACGGCGTTAATCGATCTGCGCCGCATCACTCGCCCCGGCAGCGCTATTTTTATTGTCAGCGATTTTCATGATTTCGACGACAACGCCAGCAAGCAGCTATTCAATCTCGCTCGCCACTGCGAAATCACCGCCATATTGGTCAATGACAGGTTGGAACAAAACCTACCGCCAGCCGGTCAATACACCGTAACCGATGGTCTCAGACGTGGCATACTGAATACCCGCAGTGCGAGACTGCGCGACAGCTATGCACAGCAGTATCGACGCCGACGTGAGAATCTGCAGTTGAGCCTTGCCAGTTACGGTGTACCTCTGATTGAACTACAAACTGGCTGCGACCCGTTAACCGAGCTATTGAAGTACTACGCTTACCAGCGCGGTAGTTAATTACTATGCAACAGCAAGACCCGCTAGCGCAGCTGCGCGATATTCATTTGCCGGAGGCCGTCAGCCTATGGCCCCTCGCGCCGGGCTGGTGGTTACTGCTGGTACTATGCTCGCTGGCGCTTGGTTTGCTGGTGTGGCACGCGTTTAAGCGAATGCGCGACAAGCGCTATCGCACACTGGCGGTCGCCGAGCTCGAAGCAAGCTACCAGAATTTTCAGCACAATAAAGATACCTCGGCGTACATCAGCGCCAGCCAGCAAATACTGCGTCGCACCGCCCTGTACCATTACACCGACCAACGCGCCAACATAGCCCCGCTGCATGGTAGTGCATGGATAAACTTTTTGGATAGCTGCATCAACGAGCAGATGTTTTCAAGTACGTTTGGGGAAGCGTTGAATGAGGCCCATTACCAACGCACCGCAGTGATAGACGCGGCCGAGCTGCACCGCTCGGCCTTATATTGGCTGCGGCATCATCGATAAAACACATGCTAACGTTTGACTGGCCATTTATCTTTCTACTGCTGCCGCTACCCTGGCTGGTGTACAAATTTATGCCGCCGGCGCGCCGGGTCAGCCCGGCGCTGCGTGTACCTTTTTTTGCCAAGCTACCGCTAGCCGATGCGCCCACGCTGCGCCAGGCGATCAGCTGGCACCTGTTGCTGTTGACCGCCATTTGGTTACTACTGGTGGTCGCCGCTGCGCGACCAATTTGGGTAGGCGAACAAGTTCAGCTGCCCAGCAGCGGGCGCAATCTGATGTTGGCAGTAGACATTTCTGGCAGTATGCAGGTGGAGGATATGCAGCTTAACAATGCGCCGGTGAATCGGCTGGCGGTGGTGAAGCAAGTGGTGGGTAACTTTGTGCAGCAGCGCGGTGGCGATCGGCTGGGACTGATACTGTTTGGCACGCAGGCCTACCTGCAAACCCCGTTGACCTTTGACCGTTTCAGCGTACAAACCCAACTTAGCGAAGCACAAATTGGTTTCGCCGGTGAAAAAACCGCCATTGGCGATGCGGTCGGTCTGGCCATCAAGCGCCTGCAGGGCAATAGCGAGCAAAGCCGTATATTGATTTTACTCACCGACGGTGCCAACACGGCCGGTGAAGTGTCGCCGCAGAAAGCGGCAGAGTTAGCCGCGCAGGCCAGAGTAAAAATCTACACTATTGGCATGGGTGCAGACGAGATGGTCGTGCCCGGTATCTTCGGCTCCAGCTTCGGCTCAAGACGCACCAATCCCTCGGCCGATCTGGACGAAAAGACGCTGAACCTTATCGCCGAAAAAACCGGCGGCCAATATTTCAGGGCGCGCGACCCGGAAGAACTGGCAAGCATTTATGCCGAACTTGACCGGCTGGAACCGGTCGATCAGGATCAGGCCTTCTATCGACCGCGTAAAGCATTGTTTTACGTTCCCTTAGCGCTGGTTTTGTGCCTGGTAGGATGTTGGACGCTGTTGCATATGCTCTCGCTGCGGGCCGGTCCGCAAGCACAGCCGTTGGGGAAGTCTTAACATGTTTGGACAACTGCACTTTCTGCGGCCCGAACTACTTTGGCTTGTTCTGCCCGCGCTGCTGGTCATTTGGACCGCCTGGCAGCGCCTGACACACGAGTCCGGTTGGCAGAAAATCATTGACCCGCGCCTCATTACTCATCTGCTGGACCAGGCACCGACGACGTTAGCGAAGTGGCCGGTGTATGTGTTGACCGCGGCGCTGGCGCTGGCCATAGTCGCCCTCGCCGGCCCCGCCTGGGAAAAGCTGCCGCAACCTGTAGAGCAATCGGAAGATGCACTGCTGATTGTGCTGGATCTTAGTTTGTCGATGCGAGCGGGCGACATAAAGCCTGCCCGCATCATCCGCGCCCAGCACAAAATCAAGGATATATTACAACGCCGCAACGAGGGCCTGACCGCGCTGGTCGCCTACGCCGGTGACGCTCACACCGTGGTGCCGTTCACCGACGACGCCGCTACCATCTCGGCTATGTTGCCAGCGCTCACGCCGGAAATTATGCCGAAGTTGGGTAGCCGCCCTGACCTCGCGGTGCAGCTTGGCCAACAGCTTTTGCGTGATGCAGGATTGCGTCACGCCCGCCTGCTGTTGGTGAGTGACGGCATCACCGAGAGAGATGTTGAGCGCATAAGCGCGGAACTGGGAAACAAACTCAAGCTGTCGATTTTGGCAGTAGGCACGCGTGCAGGCGGTCCTATTCCACTGCCGCAGGGCGGCTTTTTGCAGGACCAGTCTAACGAAATAGTCGTGCCGCAGCTCACCGCAGACAATTTCAAACAGCTCAGCAAGCGTAATAACGGACGTTACAGCGAACTACAGATCGGCCCACAAGACATTGAAGAATTATTGGCCAGTGATTTTGAGCATCGCAGCGAGACGCGCGAGACGGAACGCGAGTTCGATGTGTGGCGCGACGCGGGTGCCAGTCTGGTATTGCTGTTGCTGCCCATTGCGCTGTTAGCGTTTCGGCGCGGCTGGCTGCTGAGTGTTGCCTTGCTCGTATTAATACAAGTGCCACAACCCAGCGCCGCATTGGAGTGGGACGATTTGTGGTCGAATAAAAACCAACGTGGCAGTGCAGCATTGGCCGAGGGCGAAGCCGAGCGTGCCGCCGCGCTGTTCAAAGATCCTGACTGGAAGGCCAGCGCTAAATATAAGGCGGGCGACTACGCCGCTGCCGCCGAACTGTTCGCCAATAGCAACAAGTACAATCAGGCTAACGCCTTAGCCAGGGCAGGCAAACTACAAGAGGCCGCTGACTTGTATTCACAAACGCTCGAGCAACAGCCGAACAACGAAGATGCCGCATTCAATAAAAAACTGGTTGAGGAACTGTTAAAACAACAGCAGGAGCAGGAGCAGGAGCAGAATCAACAGCAGAACAAGGACAACGAAGACAAAAACCAGCAGCAACAGCAGAATGCCGATCAGCAAGATCAACAAGGCCAAAGCGAACAGTCTCAAGACCAAAAAAGCGCAGACTCAGAGCAACAACAAGATAGCAGCCAGCAGCAGTCAGAGGCCGAGCAAAAAAAGCAGGAAGACGAGCAACAGCAGGCGCAAAACGGCGACTCTGAAGCGCAGAAGGAGCAAGAGCAACAGGCAGAGGGCGAACAGGAAGAGCCCGCCGACTCACAACAAGCCGAAGCCGAGTCAAGCCCACAGCAAGAGTCAGAAACGGAGCAGCAGCAAGCCCTGCAGCAGTGGCTGCGCAAAGTGCCGGATGATCCGGGCGGTTTGCTGCGCAACAAATTTCGTTATCAATATGAGCAAAATCGCAAACGACAGGAATATTACGATGAGTCCAGCCAGCCCTGGTAAATTCTTGCTTGCCGCCATGTTGCTGTTGGGCGCGCTTGCCAGTCAAGTTGCCTTTGCCGCCGGCGTTAAAGCGTTTGTTGATCGCGACAAAATCAGCATTGTCGATAGCTTTTCGCTGACCATTCGCAGCAGCGAAGGTTCGGCATTCGACAGTCCCGACTTCACCGCATTGGAAGAAGACTTTGAAGTGCTGGGCACTAGCCGCAGTAGTCAACACAGCATCGTCAATGGCCGCGCCGAGTCTTCAATGGAATGGCATATCGACCTGGCACCGAAACGCGCCGGCGATTTGGTCATACCGCCAATTAAAGTCAGCGGCGAAACCACCGAGCCGGTGGTCATTCAGGTCAGCGATGCGCCGCCGCCCTCACAGCAAGCAGGCGATGAACCGGTATTCCTTGAGTCAGAAGTTGAGAAAAACCAGGTCTATGTGCAGGCGCAATTAATCCTAACCGTTAGAATATATTATGCGGTCGCCATCGCGCGTGGCGCCGAGTTGGAAGACCTGGAAATTCCTGATGCGCTGGTCAGTAAACTCAATGAGGCCTCTTTTGAGACCACGATCAAGACCATGCGCTATAACGTACACGAAGTGAAGTACGCCATCTTCCCGCAGCGCAGCGGCGAGCTGCGCATTCCGCCGCAAACCTTCAGCGCCCGGCTCAGCGGCCAGCGGGGCTACTCGGTGTTCGGCGCGACGCGAGGCAAAACGATACGTGCTCGCAGCCAGGAACATAGCATTAAGGTTAAACCCAAGGCCAACAGCTATTCGGCAAAACACTGGCTGCCGGCCGAAAATTTAAGCCTGCTGGAAAGTTGGAGTAAAGACCCGGAGCAACTACGCGTTGGCGAGCCCATCACGCGCACCATCACCGTCACCGCCCAGGGGCTGCAAGCCGCACAGATACCGCCACTTAACATGCAGAATATCGCTAATGCGCAGCAGTATCCTGATCAGGCAGGAACCAGCGACGAACCGTCACTCGACGGCATTGCCGGCACACGGGTTGAAAGTGTGGCTATTATTGCCAGCGCGGGTGATTCACTGCAACTACCAGAGATACGCTTGCCGTGGTGGAATACTAAAACCAACAAACAGGAAGTGGCTGTTATTCCAGCCAAGCAGCTGCCGCTGCAGGGAGGCAGTGCAGTACAGCCAACCGCACCGCCCGCAGCCGCCACTACAATTGACTCGACAACCGCGCCGGCGCGTGACAGCACTCAAGCTCCATCACTGAAGGCGTCGAAATTCTGGGTATATAGCGCGACGTTATTGGCGCTGGCCTGGTCACTGACGCTGTTCTACACATTTTATCTGCGTCAGCAATTGCGGCGACCTGCCACCACGGAAGTCAGTCCAATGAACAACAGTGAAGCGCAGGCATTTGCGAAAATAGCCGCCGCCTGCGAACAGCGTCAGCCGACGGCGCTGCGCACCGCGTTAATTGAGTGGGCGAGAATTTTCTGGAACAGCGACGCTATTAGCGCGTTATCTGATATCAGCCAACGCTGCAGTGATAGTGACCTGCAAACTCAGTTAGTCGAACTCGACCGCACCATGTATAGCACTGCCGCCTCGGCCACAAGCTACGACTTTTCTAGCCTAAACAATGCCTTGCAGCAATGGCATAAGAAACAACAGCAGCGGCGCAAGCATAGGCCGGAGCAAATCCTGCCACCTTTGTACAACAGTGCTGCGGGCAACTCTTAAGTAGCGTCTGACCCGCAAGACCTGCCGCTAGAGAATTCGCGACTAAAGTCGCTCCCACAGTCACTCACACAACGACTACACGACTTGTAGGATCGACTTTAGTCGCGAATTACCCGCTAGTATGTGTTTCCGAAAGTGAACCATTATTATAGCTAGACTTGACGGAAGGTTTATATTTTATATCACTGTTTTTAATAAATATAACATTTTTTATCACACCGTTCTTATCGCTAGACAGCACTGCCGGCCTGCAGCGGCACGGCAATGGAAACCCGGTTACGACCACTGAGCTTTGCGTGATAGAGCGCTTCGTCGGCACTGTTGAGTAAGGCCTTCGCGTCGTCTACCTTATCGCCAAGACAGGCAACACCAATGCTCACCCTTAGCGGCACCGGCTCGGCCTCGCCATTTTTAGCCGACGATACCGCCGTTGAGGCCTCAATCTTGCGTCGCAACCGCTCCGCCAGCTCCACGGCATGTTCGATTGAGGTATTTGGCGTCATGACAGTAATCTCTTCTCCGCCGTAACGCGCGACAATATCGTTCTCACGCACCGTAGTGCTTATGGTTTTCGCCAATGCGATCAATGCCAGGTCGCCAGTGTGATGCCCATGCTTGTCGTTTATCTGCTTGAAATGATCAGCGTCAATCAACAGTACCGACAGCGGCAGCTTATACCGCTGTGCAAACGACACGGCATCAGCCAGCGACCGGTCGAGGTAACGTCGATTGTAGAGCTTGGTAAGCGCGTCGGTGATGCTTTCGTGTTCCAGCACTTGCAGACGACGCAGGTCGAAAGTGGTTTCAACTGACAGCCTGCCAACGATGTAAATAAAGCAAGCAGTGAAGAAAAAAATAGTCGACAGAAAAATATCCGCCGCGCCGGCGGTAAGCTGCACCGCCAGGTAGATGCAGTACTCAAAAATAAGGAACACCACAATGGCGGTCAACAAATGCCATTTGTAGAGAGCATTCTCAGGGGCCAGGCCACGCGCGATCTTGCGAATAGAGCGCAGCGCAATAATGAGAATACCTATGCCGGCGACAACCAGGGCATGAGCAGTAAAGTGGGGCAGCGATTGCATGCGATAACGTAGTGGCCGGAAGCGAGAAGGTATTATTTTATCATTGCCTGCTACGGCACGTTTGTGCAGTATTGTATAGAAAACATGGTCGCAGGTGTGCCATTTGTGATGCTGTAAACTACGGTTTTACGGTCGAGCCTGCCACTCGCACCAGGCCATTGGCAGTCAAAATTATGCTCTGCTGTCATTCCGTCATACTCAGACGGTTGCAAGCTAAGAGACTAATCGACGTCGTTAAAAATATTGAATTCAACTCAAGAGTCATAGACAACTTATTGATAAAATTGAAAAGTTGAAAAAAATAACCGACCGACTACTGGCTTCGCTTGCCGGCGAGCAGGCCTTCGCACGCGGCCAGGACTATTTCTCGTCCGGCTCCGTTGGCGAGCTGCGCGAAGTCAAAGGCAAGATCACGGCTACGGTAGCGGGCACGCGCAGCTATCAAGTGACGCTACGCCATACCAGCCGCCAGTTTGAAGGTAGCTGTGACTGCCCTGCTTCCGACAATTTCGACTTTTGTAAGCACTGCGTCGCGACTGCGTTGCAATACCGGGCTGAATTGGCCGAGCGGGACCAACTCAGCCAAGGTAGCAGCGGCGACAAGTTACTGGCTTTTCTCAAATCACTAAACAAACAGGAACTTGCGAAACAACTTTACGATTTACTCGCGCAAGACAAAACGTTGTTCGAGGCGTGGTCGCTAAAAGCTGAAATCGCCAGCGGCGGGCTCGACGCCAAGGCTATGAAAAAGCGTATTACCGCAGCAATTGCCTGTAACCGACATATTTATCGCTACGCCCAGGTGCGCGACTATTTTGCGCGAGTTGAGACAGTCACCCAGTTTCTGCTGGAAAATCTACATTTGTTCGAGGCTGAACAGGCGCTTAGTTTGACCGAATACGCGCTACAGCGGCTGCAGAAAGCGTTAGAGACTGTCGACGATTCCGGTGGTTTCCGTGAATCTTGCGTGCACGATCTGCAGGCGTGTCATGTGCAGGCCTGCGCCGCATTGGACTGGAGCAAAAACGAGTCGGCCGGCTATTTGGCGAAAATCTATATCGACCACGACGACTCATTCCACCCCGCTATACCCGCAGCCTACGTTGACGCTCTTGGGGCCGAGGGAATGGCAGCATTCCATGCCCTGATCAACAAAGCCTGGGAAGCTCTACCAGCGCTGCAAGCGAGCGAGGAATGGTCAGAGAAATATCGCTACCTGAAGCTGAGTAAAGTGCTCGAACAACAAGCCAAAGAGGAAAATAATCTACCGCGGCTTATCGAGCTGAAGGCTAAAACGGCGACTAGAACGCCTGACTTTATTGCATTGTCCGTGCTGTGCCAATCTCAGGATATACAACAAGCAGAACAGTGGTTGGCACGCGCTCGGCAAGAAAGTAAAAAATCAAAACATAGAATGCGCGACCACGAAGTCGACTACCAGCAGATTCGCATTTGGCGGCAGCAAGGCAAGTACAAGCAGGCTCTGGAACTGCAGTGGCAGCTGTATCGGCAGCAGCCGTCGATGCAGTGCTATAAACGACTCAAGTTACTGGCCGAAGAGGCAGCCAACAAGAATGACTGGCTTCAGCAAGCGCTGGCATACAACGCCGAGCAATACGCTGGCGAGGGGCCTACGCGGCAAAAACAGAGCCATGCCGATGCTATTGTCGAACTCAACTTATATGAGCAACAAGCGGAAGCCGCTCTGCTGTTCGCCGAACAACATGCGGTCGACCCACAGCTGTTATTAGAAACGGCAGCCGCTAACGCCCAACGTGTCGAGCGCGTGCTACCGCTGTACGCCCGCGTCGCTCGATACGAGGTTAGCGTTGCGAATAATAGGTCTTACCGCAACGCCATCGCCGTATTAAAACAGGCGCACAGCAGCATTGGCACTGAGCACTATCACCTGTTGTCACTGCATATAGAAGAACTGCGACGCGAATTTAAAGCGAAGCGTAATTTTATGAAGTGGCTGGCAGAGGCTTTTCCAACGGCTTAAAAACCGTGTGAAACTTAGCAGCCTGGCTATTGAAAACTGAGAGCTGGAAATCTCAGCCGATCGGTTTCGATATACACAACTGCTGCGTTTGTTATTCGTTTTTTCATAAAATCGACGCGCGACTTAAAGCGCTTTATCATGCGCCAATTGAATACACAGCCTTCAATATCGAGCGAATAAATACCTCGCGCATTTTAACAACGTCGGTATCAAACACCCATGTATTATATTTCCCTGTTCGTTAGTGTTTTAGTATTCTCCGCTATCTCCGCCGCCGACCAAGCCTTGCCTGTAGAAGCGTTTAGCCAACTCCCTCAAAACCGTGCTGTCAGCCTGTCGCCTGATGGCGAACATATCGCCTTTTTGCACAATGTCGACGACCACACCATATTAGTCGTTAAAAGCCTGGCAACTAATAAGCTCACTGGCCTCGTTAAAACTGATAACGAAAAATACAAAATCATTTGGCTTAACTGGGCAAATAACGACAAGATAGTTTTCAGCGCGCTGTTCCCGTACCGACGCTATGGCACTGCAACGCAGGAAAGACGGCTTATGGTAGTGGACAAGCGCGGTGAGGATGGCCCCAGAGAACTTGTTAAAGCCAAGAACAACCTAAAAGGCAGGGATGAGCATGTCGCGCAGCTGCAAGACAATGTTATTAATTGGCTACCCGATGATCCCAAACATATCTTACTCAGTGTGGATCTTGATCAGGCGGCTTACGCCAGCGTATACAGGGTCGACGTTGAGAAGAAGACGAGGAAACGAATAAAACGAGCCGACGTACCGGTGAGGAGTTGGCGCACCGATCAACAAGGGGTGGTTCGTATTGGCAATGCCTATGATACGAAAACAGGCGTAGCACATACTCGTATACTCGATATTGAAGCGAATAAGTGGCACACGATGTGGGAGCGGCAGGCGCTGCTTGACCCGCCTTACGTGCCGCTGGGATTTGGTCTGGATCCGCACACGCTGTACGTGCGCGCCGACCATGACGGTCGAGGAGCCATTTTTACCATCGATACCCGTCATCTCGACCAGCCGCCAACCTTGAAAATCAGTGACCCGAAATACGATATTCAAGGCACTCTGATTTACTCTACGAAAACTAACGATGCGATCGGGGTTTACCACGGTGCCGTCAAGGGCAACCGCATCTACTGGAACTCGGCCTACCAGGCTCTGCAAGGCGGCATCGACAAGACTTTTCCTGACACCAACAATCAGCTAATAAGCTTCAGCCGCGATGAACAACGCTATATATTGTATGTCGGCAGTGACGTCGTACCGGGCAAATATTTTTTTGGGGACCGATCTAAAGCAACCCTGAAGCCGGCACTGGAAACCTATCCGGCATTGGCTGCAGCTAATTTGGCGCCTAAAAAGCGAATCGATATCCGTATGCGCGACGGGCTGGAGATAGAAGCGTATCTGACCTTGCCCCTGGGCCGCACCGTCACGCAAGCCATACCGGCCATCATATTCCCTTACGGCGGCCCCATCAGCCGCGACTACGGTGGTTTCGATTATTGGACTCAGTTTTTCGCCAGTCGTGGCATTGCGGTATTACAGCCAAACTTTAGGGGATCATCCGGCTACGGACACGACTTCAAGTTGCAGGCCGTCAACAACTACGGGCTGGGCATGCAGAATGATCTCGCCGACGCAACCCGGTGGATGATCGACCAAGGCATTGCCGATGCTAAGCGCGTCTGTATTGTGGGTGCCAGTTATGGCGGTTATGCGGCGTTAACAGGTGCCTTCAGCACGCCAGACCTGTATCGCTGCGCGATAAGCTTCGCGGGCATCTCCGATTTAAAGGCGCATCGCGATTCACGTCGAAAGTTCATCAATCGAAAAATTGCCAATCAACAGTTTGGCGAAGACAATCAGCAGCTAAAGCAAACGTCAGCCTATTTTAACGTCGACAGGATTAACATCCCGATTCTGCTGGTGCATGGCGAGCTGGACAGAGTGGTGCAGCCGTCGCAAAGCCGAAAACTAGCGAAGCGGCTGGAAAAAGCCGGCAAGGAATTTGAATACATTGAACTGGAGAACGGCTCCCATTATTTAATGAAGCAGAAAAATCGCACTGCTTTGTTGCAGGCAATGGATGAATTCCTGGCAGAACATTTGCTGTCGGCGACGCTGGCAAAGCAATAACGCAAAAAAAAACCTTTCAGTAATTATCGCTGCGCTCGTTCTGCAACGCATTGCCCGCGAGTTTGCGCTTGCAGGCAATTAGCACTAAGTGTACACTTTAAAGTGACACTTAATGAGATGCTTGTTGTGAAGATAACCACCAAAGAGCTACGAACCCGCACGCGAGAGTTATTGGACTGCCTGGATAGAGGCGAACCGGTTACTATCACTTACCGAGGTAAACCAAGAGCAAAACTGGTGAGTATTGACAGAGAAGCGACCAACGATGAGTCCGCCATGTTTCCCGTTTTTGGTATGTGGAAAGATCATGACGATGCGAAAAACGTAGACGCATACGTTCGAGACCTGCGTAAGAGCCGTTTTCATGCTGATTGACACTGACGTTTTAATCTGGCTTTTTCGCGGCAAGGAATCCGCACGCAAAACGATTGAGAAGTGTGGTCCGATTGAAATATCGACGATCACCTACATGGAATTGGTGCAAGGCATGCGCAACAATGATGAATTCCGCATGCTACGCCAGACAATTCACCAACACGACTGGAAGATACTTCCACTGAACGAAAATATTAGTCACCGCGCAACGGTGTACATTGAAAATTATGCGCTGTCAGCTGGCCTGCAATTAGCAGACGCCTTAATCGCTGCTTCCGCAGTAGAGTCAGGTGCGGCGCTAATGACAGCGAACATCAAACACTACAAAATCATTCCCGACCTCGAACTGACTCGCTATAGACCATAGTCACTATCCGCCCCATGCAAAACCAGTCCAAACCTAACAATTTAACGGCAGTCAACCGGCGCTTCTGCGTCGCTCCCATGATGGACCTGACCGACCGACACGACCGTTATCTGCTGCGCCTGCTCAGCCGCCACGCTTTGCTATACACCGAAATGATCACTGCGGAGGCGTTGCTGCGCGGTGATCCAGATTGGCTGCTGGCCTACCACCCGGCGGAACATCCGCTGGCACTGCAACTAGGCGGCAGCGATCCGGCAAAGCTGGCGGCCTGCGCCAGCCTCGCCAAGCAGCATGGGTTCGATGAAGTTAACCTGAATGTGGGTTGTCCGAGTGACCGGGTCAAATCCGGCAGTTTCGGTGCCTGTCTAATGCTGAATGCCAAGCTGGTCGCTGAGTGCTTTGCCGCGATGCAGGCAGCGGTTGATATTCCGGTCACTATCAAATGTCGCATCGGCGTAGACCAACAAGAACCGCACACAGCGCTGCCGCAGTTTGTTGAAACGGTTGCCAACAGCGGTTGCCGTAGTTTTATTATTCATGCCCGCAAGGCCTGGCTACAAGGTTTGAGCCCGCGTCAGAATCGCGAGATACCGCCGCTCGATTATG
>RCMY010004191.1_pt1 | contig 12554 bp, 10 predicted proteins | sample 2041341 | NCBI WGS metagenome assembly RCMY01 (sample SAMN09708234, study PRJNA481090) | Marine sediment metagenome, whole genome shotgun sequencing project. | reverse complement strand
GGCGCATCGATGGGGCTGACCCCACTATGGCAGCCCTCACCGGACGGATCGAAGTGTGGTTTTCTGACAGCACACTGGTGACCCAAGCCATCGACGGCACGCCCTGCGAGCTGGAGTTCAACTACAGCCTCGGGGCCAATGCCAGTTTCACCTTCACCGCCCATGCCGTCTATCTGCCCCGCCCCCGGATCGAGATTTCTGGCCCGCAAGGCGTACAGGCCAGTTTTGATTGGCAGGCTGCCCGTGACACCACATTGGGCCGGATGTGCACCGCCACCCTTATCAATGACATTGAGGAGTATTAATCCATGCTGCGCCTGAACCTCACCCGCGAAGCCGAGTGGCTTGATCTGGCCCTTGGCGTGCGCATCAAGGTCGACCCCCTCACGACGGCGATCATGGTTGCCGCCCGCACCGATCCACGGGTGCGTAATATTGCCCCCGGCACCCCTGACGACAGCATCGCCGTGGTCTTTGCCAAGTCCATCGCCACCCACGCCATTATCGATTGGGAAGGCGTGGGCGACGCGCACGGTGTTCCTATCCCAGCAAGCCCAGAGGCCATCGACGCCCTTTTGGACCTCTGGCCGATCTTCGAGCGGTTCCAGACAGCCTATGTCGCCAAGGGTCTGGAGCTCGAGGCCGAAAAAAACGGATCACCGCCCTTGCCGATTGGGTCTTCGGTGGGGGCGAGCGCTACTGTGCAGCCTGCGAAGGGCACTGCGAAGACTGTCCGCAAATCCTGAACGCCCCCCAAACCCACGAAGGCTGGCAGGTCTGGGATCTGGCACAACGTCTTGGCGGCCAGATCCGCGCAATACCGGGCGCCATCCTTGGCTGGGACATGACCGCAGCCTTGGCTATGGCAACCGCGCTGGGCATTTCCCCACGGGCCGTTGTTGAGCTTCTGCCCGGGATCGAGGCCGCGATGGTGCGCGGCATAACCAAACAAAACAGCCAGGCTGATATATCTGGCGATTAAAAGGACATCCCCCCATGGCAGAAAAACGCGTCTCTGTCCGCCTCGCAGCGGTCGGCGGCCGCCAGGTGCGTGCAGAGCTTGAAGGCATTGGCGAGGCGGGCACCCGGGGCTTTGGGCGTCTGTCGCGCGAGATGGATGCTGCCAACACTCGGCTTGCTGCCTTTGCGCGGCGGGCTGGTATCGCCATGGCGGCGGCAGCGTCCGCCGCAACTGCGGGGCTCGGGATTATCGTGCGCAATGCCGCTGAGAGCGCCGATCAGATCCGGCTGTTCGCGCAAGTGGCCAATGCCACACCCGAGAGCTTCCAGCGCTGGGCGGCAGGCGCGCGCACGGTCGGGGTGGAGCAGGAAAAGCTCGCAGATATCTTGAAGGACGTGAACGACCGGGTTGGGGATTTCTTGCAGACCGGCGGCGGGCCGATGAAGGATTTCTTCGAACAGGTCGCTCCCCGCGTGGGCGTCACAGCCGATCAGTTCGCCCGGCTATCGGGGCCAGAAGCCCTGCAGCTTTATGTGACCTCTCTCGACCGCGCAGGCCTGAGCCAGCAAGAGATGACCTACTATCTCGAAGCCATGGCCTCAGATGCCACCCGCCTCCTTCCCCTCCTGCGAGATGGCGGGGCAGAGATGACGCGCTTTGGCGATCAGGCCCGCGCGGTCGGCGCTGTTCTGGACGGTGAGGCTCTGGCCTCCCTGCGCCAGACACAGATAGCGCTGGGCAGCCTGTCTCTGGTGTTCGATGGGCTGCGCAACCAGATCGCTGTGGCCGTGGCCCCGGCTGTGACTTGGCTGGCCGAAGTCTTCGTGGCACTGGCCGGTGAAGGCGGCGCGCTCCGGACCGCTCTTGAAGCGCTGAGTTCCAATATGGGGCGGCTGGCCTCCTATGCCGCTGCCTTTGCTGGTCTCATGGCGGGGCGCTGGGTTGCAGGGCTGGCCGCTGCCGTCCTATCCGTTCGGGGCCTCGCGACCGCCCTTGTGATCCTTCGAGGCGCACTCATCCGAACCGGGATCGGCGCGCTGATCGTTGGCGCGGGCGAGTTGGTCTTCCAGTTTGGGCGGCTGGTGCAAGGCGCAGGCAGTGTCGGGGCCGCTCTCGGCCTTCTGGGGGATCTTGCCCGCGAGGTCTGGGACCGCATGCAACTTGGCATGGTGGCCTTGGGCCTTGCCATTGTCGCGGGCTGGGCAGAAATCAGCGCGAGCATCGCTGCCGCTTTGCAAACCGGACTTGAAGCCGTGGTAGGCTTTGGCAATGCCACGCTGAACACATTCCAAGGGGCTTTTGATGCAATCAAAGTGCTCTGGGGCGCACTGCCCGCCACCATCGGGGAATTTGCTTATGGCGCTGCCAACGCAATGATCGGTGGTGTCGAGGCCATGCTGAACGGCGTGGCGGGCCGGATCGACGGATTTTTGGAAGGGATCAATGCCGGTCTCGATGTGCTGGGCGTTGAGAAGCGAGTGCCCCTGATCGGCACGATCGAACTTGGCGGAATTGAAAACCCATTTGCCGGAGCGGCGGCGAATGCCGGGGCCGAGGCGCGCGCGGCTTTTCAAGCAGCGTTTTCAAGTGAACCGATTACGCCACCGGATCTTGGCTTCACCGCTGCCGCCGAGACGGCGAGGAGCGAGGCGGCGCGCCTCAAGGAGATGATGGGCGAGGTTGCGACGGCGGCGACGGCACCCCTGCAATCTGTGGCAGCCTTGCGTGCGGCGGTTGCCGCGGGAACGGCTGAGGCGGTCACTGGTCTTGGCGGGGCGCAGGGCGCGGCTGCCGGGCTCTCAGAGGCGATCGACGGTGCTGGCAACGCGGCGGGCCGTGCTGCGGGTGCGGGGCGTGCGGCCGGAACGGCCCTTAGCGATGCCGCCAAGACTGCAAAGGGCGCCTGGGAGGCCACGTCCGAAGCTGTGCGTGCCGCAGCCGAGCAATCCCGCGAGATCGCGCAAGGTCTGGCACAAGATATCACTGGCCCAATCAAGGACGCCCTCAAATCCGGCGAGCTCACCTGGGAGACATTTGCCGGGGCAATCTCGCGCATTGCCCAAAACCTCGCTACCCGGCTGATCGATCTTGCCTTCAAGCCGATCGAGAATGCCCTGATCAATGCGTTCTCGGGCGGGGGTGGTGGTGGTGGCGGTGGCTTTCTTGAAAGCCTCTTCGGCTTTGCGAAGGGTGGGGTGTTTGCGGGTGGCTCAGAGATGACAGCCTTTGCACGCGGTGGGGTCGTCAACCGCCCGACCATCTTTCCCTTTGCCTCGGGCATTGGGCTGATGGGCGAGGCCGGGCCAGAGGCCATCATGCCGTTGAAGCGCGGACGTGGCGGACGGCTTGGCGTCGAGATGAATGGCGATGGAGCGGCCCCCGCGGGCCAGATGTCCACGCGCATCATCAACGTGCTCGACCCCAGCGTCGTTGGCGACTATCTCGCCACACCGTCTGGTGAACGCGCCATCCTGAACGTCATCCGCCGCAATCGGGGGGCCATCAATGCCTGAGCTTACAGATCAACCGCCGCTCTGGCCTTTCTCCGCAGCGGCGCAAATCACCGAAGTTTTGGAATGGCGCACCGATATCTTATCAGCGCAGGCGGGCGAACAGCGCATCTCGCTGCGGCCTCGGCCGCGAGAAATCATCACGCTCCAGCATCGCTGTGATGCGCTTGGTATGGCGCGCGCGGCCGAGTTGTCGCGTGCCGGGTTTGCGGGCGATTGGCGGGTACCGCTTTGGCATATGGCCCTGCAGCCAACCGCTGATCTCGCACTGGGTGCGACCGAGATCCTGCTGGACACCACAGTGTCGGATTTCCGGGCAGCGGGATTTGCGGTCCTTGCCGTCGACGGGCATGACGCCGTTTTGGTCGAGATTGCCAGCGTGGCGGCGGATCGTATCCTCTTGGCAGAGCCGCTGGGCTCGCAGCTGCCAGCGTCATCAGTCGCCGCGGCGCGCATCACCGTCGCCCCTGTGCGGCAGGGAGTCCTCGCCTCTGGCATCGAGATCACGCGGCGACGCCAGAGTGACGGCATGGTCACAGCGACCTTCCTTCTGCGGGATGCCCCCGACATCACGGCGCCTGTTCTGCCGAGCTATCTCGGCCGCCCGGTTCAGACCGATCCGAGCCTTGTGCGTAGCCCACTCGGCGCCAGCTTCCGCCGCGCAGTGGAATATGTCGACAATGGCTTCGGCCCGGTTGTGGTCGAGCCCTTGCGCGATGTGTTTGAGCGCGGTGAGGCGATCACGCTCAAAGCCCAAGGCGCGTCCGCGCGCTGGGCGCAGCGCCGCTGGCTCTGGTCGTTGCGCGGCCGCCAATCGAGCTTCTGGTTGCCAACCTGGGGGCGCGAGTTGCAGCTGCGGGCCGCCATGACGTCAGGATCGACGCTGATGCGCGTGGTGCCTGTCGCCGAGCTGGCTGGCTATGTGGGACGTCCGATCTTGCTGGAAATGCCAAGCGCGCTGCGGTTCCGGACGATCACGGCCGCCATCACGGATGGGTTTGATCACCGCCTGACGATCTCCTCTAATCTCGGCGAGCCGGTTTCCTTGGGCACAAGAACCCACTTCCTGACGCTTGTGCGCTCTGATGCCGACCGGGTGGAGATCAAGCATGGGGCGGTGGCGAGCGAAGTGACCCTGCCGGTCGTGGAGGTTGCGAGGTGAGGTCCAGTTCCCGCCTAGACAGAAGCAAAACAATACGAAACGCGCTCGATGAAAGTTACAAAAACCGAGGGCGATATTGTACACAACGACGCCGCTCCCCAGTTGGACTTTCGTGGACGGCGCGGCTAACGGCAGGTTAGAGCCGGTTCTGTTGAAAAACGCTGCTAAGAAAAAAATGCCTCGGATTTCTGGAACGTCGAACTCGTCAAAGTCCATTTGCCAAACAAAATTTTAGAAAGCATGCCTCTGCGGAAACATGCTCTGATGATCAGGGCTCGTTGTACTTAAAGGTGAGTTTTTCAACAACATCAGCCCATTTCGTCGGATGCTGCGTGGCACATAAAAGTTTGCTAACGGAGCCCAGCCGAAAACCTTCCACAACAGCTTGGGCTTTAAACGGGGCTTTGGCGGCGTGAATCAGGATGGTTTGCGTGGGTGCCATAAACTAGAGTTTTTGGCATACTCTTGGATTACGGCGCCCCACCTTTATGTCTCAAGATAAGCGTAATCCCAAACTAGCTCGTTTACTGGCGGGAATTTTTCTGGGAGGTTTCTTGGATCAAAAGGCATGCCATGCTGCAAAGCGTCTTCAACCAATAGATCCAAGTATCCACGTTGCATCGCGTAAAAATAGCATAGTTTTATGTACCTTCGTAAAACACCCAAACTTGGAAACGTCATATTCTGGCGATACCACTCCATAAGATCTTTATTGCCACGACTAGTATTGCAGCGTGGGCATGAAACAACCTGATTTAATCCTATGTAATCATTATTAATTTTACTCTTCGGTATCAGGTGATCCAGGTGATATTCAGGTGCTCGACAACCACAATGAGCGCATATCGGGACTGCCATTTGCGCCAAAGCATCATCCCGATCTAGGTCTCTGATATTAAGTTCTTTTTTTTGATACTTTGACATCATGATATTTGCGGCCTTAGTTCTTCCCCCCGAATAAGGGTGGGGCCGTCCAGACTTAATGCATTCCATTATCGTCCGCGTCACCGTCAAAACCGAGTAGGACCAGAAAATATGGTCCTCCACTGTGTACAATCGTCTCCGCCTCTTAGGGGTATCCCAGTTCCAGTCGGAAATCTCAGGCATAGTAAAACCTTTAGTGTTTCATACCATTAGGCCACATGGCCTCCCAAAAGCCACCGTTTTTTGAGCGTTTCAATACGAGAGCAGACTTTGGAATAGATTTGTCCAATGGAACTAACAGGTTGCTGAAAAGGATTGTCGGCCTCCTGTTCACAGGAAAAAACGCCCCCCAGATCACGCCTGCAAACCCCGTGTTGCCCCTGTGATACACTGGCAACCCGGTCGAGGGGCCGCCGGTTCTCCTAACCCCTATGAGGGAAACACACCCATCATGATCTACGACACCACCGAAGCCTCCAACGCCGAGGGCCGCCCGTACTTCCTCTACCAGTTCATTGAGGGTGCAGAGTTCTGGCGCTTCACCAGCCGGGCCACTGACTGGCTCAGCGCAGGCAGTGGCGGCGACATGATCGTCTGGCAAGCCGCAGCCGTGGCCCACGGCGATGTGGTGCAAACCAGCGAGATCGAGCGCGGACGCCTGGAATTAACCTGGCCACTCTCGCATCCCTTCGCCCGGCGGTTTCTCGCACCACTTGGCAATACGCCCATGACACTGACCATCTTTCGTGGCCATGAACAGGTCTTGGGCGAGACCGTCGCGCATTGGAAAGGCCGTGTGGTCGGCGCCGAGGTTGAGGGGGTGCGGATCCTCCTCAACTGCGAATCCGTCTTCAGCACCCTGCGCCGCGCAGGCGTGCGGGCAAAATATCAGCGCCTCTGCCGTCATGCGCTTTTCGGGCGCGGCTGTGGGCTCGATATTGCGTTGCACTGGCAAACCGGGACAGTGACGGCTGCGTCAGGTTCTACGGTGACAATCCCGGAAGCCGCAGCCCAACCCGACGGCTGGTTTCGCGGTGGGGTGCTGCGGTTTGGCAGCCAGCTTGGATTTATCACCGGGCATACCGGGGCGGCTCTGACCCTCTCACGCCCCATGCCAGAACTTGCCGCAGCCCTCACGGCCCCCGAGATCGATCCCATCACAGGTACGCCGCTGCCCCTCCTCGCCGACATCGCCCCCGGCTGCGATTTACGCGCCTCCACCTGTGCCACAAAATTCGGCAATATCCTGAACTTCGGGGGCTTTCCCGAGATCCCGGGCCGCAATCCCTTTGGCGGCAGTTCCATCGTCTGACGCCCTCCCGCACCCCCCAACAGCAAACGGCACTCCAACATGGTCTGGACCTTTATCGCGCGGCTCGTGCTCGGGCTCGTGCTATCTGCGATTTCCTATGCGCTGAGCCCAAAACCCAAAGTCGAGAAGCCTCAAGCCGCGGGTCTCGACGACTTCAGCCTCCCCACTGCTGAAGAAGGTCGGCCGATCCCGGTCGTCTTCGGCACCATGCTGATCACTGGCCCCAACGTCGTTTGGGCCGGAGACCTCCGCGTCGATCCCATCAAGAAGAAAGGCGGCAAGAAGTGACAGACCCGGATCAAACTTCGGCAGTATCACTGCGCGTCACGATTCAAGACCTCCGAACGGCCCGCTATTGCCTCGCAGGCGTGCGCCCTTGGTTTCAAAGGCATGGGTTTGACTGGCAGGACTTCCTTGATCACGGCATCGAAGCCTCTCGCCTGCACACCACCGGCGATGCGCTGATCGAGCCAGTGATCCAAGAGTCCGAGACGAGAGAGGCAATCGTACGAGCGTCCCTATCCCCGGAGGCCCGCGATGGGCGGCAGTAGCAAGTCTCAAACCGTCGGCTATCGCTATTCGCTGGGCGTGCATTTCGCGCTTTGCCACGGGCCGGTCGATGCGATCCGCGAGATCCTCGTCGATCGCCGCACAGCCTGGTCTGTCACGACGGGCGGCGGCTTTAGCGGCGGTGGTTCTGCCGTCGAGACCCGGATCGGCACCGTTGCAGGCCTGTCAGCCACGGCGGCGCTCGCAGGTGACAGCGGAGCTGCGATCACGTTTCCGGGCATGCGCGCAGGCGTGCGTGTCGGGCGGGACTACCGTCTGGCGCAGGCAAACGGGTCCAGCCAGACCATCACGCTGCAAAGCGTTGCATATAATGCCGCGACCAACATTACACGCTGGACCGTCCTTCCCGAAGCCTTGAGCTTGCCCGCACAATCGGTTGAGGTTTTTGAGGCCACGACAGCGGCCAGCAACGCAGGTGCAGGCGGCGGGCGTATCCGCATTGATAAACCCGATCTTTTCGGAGGCGAAAGCCGCGAGGGCGGTATTGTCGGCGATGTCGATGTGCTGATGGGCGGTCCTAGCCAGGGTTCGAACGACTATCTCGCCGCGCGCATGGGCGGCGATGTACCAGCCTACCGTGGGCTTTGCAGTCTGGTCTTGCGACAAGCCTATCTTGGCATCAACCCCTACCTCAAACCATGGGCTGTCCGCGTCACCCGCGTGCTGACCGGTGAAGCAGGTTCACCGCAATGGTATCCAGAGAAGGCCCCCATCGTCCCCGAGGCGAACATCTCGGATGCCGCGATCTACATCGCCCTCGACGTCTCAGGCTCAATGTCAGGCACGCGCATGTCAGCCCAAAAGGCAGGCGTGGCAGCGCTGATCCGCGAGATTGGCGCCAGCGTCGATCCCGATCGGCCCAACGACATCCGCATAGTGCTCTGGAACGTCGCTGTCGCGGGATCGATTGAGCGGCGGAGCATGGGCGCAGAGGATTATACCGCCCTCGAGGCCTGGATGCTGGCATTGTCCAATGCCACCTCGGGCGGTACCAGTTTTAATGCGGCCTTTATGGATGCCAGCACCTTCTTCGCCGGTGGCGGATCGAAGCGCCGGATCGTGATCTTTGTGACCGACGGCGAACCCTCACCGACCTCTTCCGTCGATGCTGCCCTCACCCTCATCCGCACCTTGCCGCCCGCCGACATTTTTGGTTTCAACATCGCACTCACGAACACGACCTACACCGCACGCATCGACAACACGCCCGTCGACAGCGTGCCTGTCATCCCACCCGGCAATCCGCAAGCGCTTGTGGCATCTCTGCGCGGGGCGTTTGGCAATGGGCCAGACATGAACCCGGCCCATATCATCCGCGAATGCCTGACCAACCGCGACTGGGGTCTGGGTTATTCCACGGTCGAGATCGGGGCCAGCTTCACGGGCGCCGCGGATGCGCTCTACGCTGAAGGGTTCGGGCTGTCGCTGATCTGGCAGCAAGACAGCTCCATCGAGGAGTTCATTGGCAGCATCCTTGATCATATTGACGCCACGCTGTTTATCGACCGGCGCACCGGGCTCTGGGAGTTAAAGCTCGTCCGGGCCGATTATGCGTTGGCCAGTATCCCTGTGTTCGATGAGACAAACGTGGTCGATTGGGGCCGCCTTGGGCGCCGCTCGCCTGCCGATCTGGTCAACAGCGTCACCGTACGGTTCACCGATGCCTGGACCGATGATACGGGCGCCGTCAGCGTCACGGACACTGCCCGGGTGCAGGCCATGGGCGAAGTGCTGGGGACCACGCTCGACTATCCGGGCATCCGCTATCAGGGCCTGGCGGTTCGCGTCGCCGAACGCGATCTGCGCGCGCTATCCGCCCCGCTGCTGACGGGCGAGATTGTCGTCAATCGCGAGGGCGCGAGCCTCGGGCCCGGCGATGTGATCTTGGTAAACTCGGCACGCCGCGGAATTGCGGATGTTGTCATGCGCATTTCCGAGATCGGCCAGGGCGATGGGCGCGACAATGGCATCCGGCTCAAGATCGCCGAGGATGTCTTTGCCCTTGGATCCACCGCCATCGCGGGCGGACGCACGCCAAGTGGCACCGGTGTTGCCGCCCCGCCGCGCGCCTTGGCACGCCGCATGGTCGAGGAATCCCCCTACTGGCTCTTGGTGCGCGAGTTGGGCCATAGCGAGGCCGACCGCCGTCTCAGTGAGGATCCCGGTGCAGGCGCGCTGATAGCCACGGGCGAGCGCCCAAGTGCCGACGCTTTGGCCGCCGAGCTCTGGATCAATTCCGGCACTGGCCCGGCGCAGGAAGGGGTGGTCGCCTTCGCGCCGACAGCCCTGCTGGCCGCTGACCTGCCCGATGATCCCGAGGCACGCGTAATTTCGGTGACCGGCTGGCGCGATATCGGCGAGGTTGGTATCGGCACGCTGGCCTCCTTAGGCGGGGAACTGGTGCGCATAGACGGGATTACCCCGACGGCGATCACGGTTGGGCGCGGTTGCCTCGATACCGTGCCGCGCGCCCATGTTGCAGGCACGCCGGTTATCTTTTTCGACGAGGTCGCCCGGATCACAGAAGACGCCTGGGCCGCTGGCGAGACGCTTGCAGCACGGCTGCTGCCCGAGACCGGGCGCGGAACGCTGGCCTTTGCGCTCGCGCCCGAAGACATCCTCACGCTGGACCGGCGCGCCATCCGGCCTCTGCCGCCGGGCCGCGTGCAGGGCAATGGCAGCTACGCCCCCGGTGTGGATACGCTGATCACTGGTGATCTGATGTTGTCCTGGGCGCACCGCGACCGGCTGACACAGACGAGCCCGGTGATCACCGATCACACCGGCGCTTCCATCGGGCCAGAGCCAGGGGTGAGCTACAGCGTCGAGGTCCGATGGGTGGACCCGGACACCGGCGTTGCTCTATTGCCGCCGGGCATCGTCATTGATGCCGGTCTCACCAGCAGCTGGATCCTCGCACCGGGCGACATCTCCGATCTGGGCGCGCCTGAGCGCACCGCCGAGATCGATGTAACCGTGCGATCTGTGCGCCTTGTTGAGGGTACATGGCTCAGCGACAGGGAAGCCCGGTGGTTTCGCCTGACAGCGCCCTTCGCCGCCGGGTGGGATCGCGGTTGGGGATTTCTCTGGGGAACCTGAGACCGACAATATCCCTCATCACGATCACTACGGTCATCACCAAAACCATAACAAACGAGGACGAGCATGCCGGAACGGATCATGCCGGGATTGGGGCTGCGCGCCTTCTACGATCCCGGGCAGCGCAACTGGGGCACCAGCCTCAGCGAAGACCTGCGGCGCATCTCTGCCCTTTTGCAGGCGCGTGCAACATCGCGCAGCACGCCGCTGCCGACGACCGGCAGCGTGGGCCAAATCCTGATCGTGCCCGCGACAGCCGGTACCAACGCCAATGCCGTAGCACTTTGGGACGCGGTGATGGGTGCAGCAGCCTGGGTCTATCTGACGCCGCAGGACGGCTGGCAGGTCTGGATCGCCGACGAGGCGCGCCATGTTCGTTTCACGGGCGGAGCATGGGTCGAAGTGCCCCGCCCCGGCGTGGTGCGCATCCGCACCTTGACCGGTGCCAGCCACACGCTGGAAGCTATCGATCTCGGCAGCATCATCGAGACGACAGGATCATCCGCCGTCACCGTGACAATCCCGACGGAGGCGGTGGTGCCTTTCGAGACAGGCACACTGATCAATATCACCCAAGTGGGCAGCGGAGGGACGACCCTTCAGGCTGCGGTGGGGGTTACGCTCAATGGTGTGGCTGGCGGATCGGTGGCCTTGAGCGGCCAATGGTCAGGGGCCGCTCTGACCAAGCGCGGCACCGATGCCTGGGTCATTCAAGGTGCGCTGGCCGGAGCCGTCGCATGAGCCTCCTGATGATGCGATCGGCGATCCTGGCGCAAAGTGCAGCCGGTGCAGGCCCTCCGATCGATATCGGCACCGCCTGGCAACTCGACGTCACCCGACGCCCTGCTGGCTACACGCTCTCGGATGGCAACCAAACCGCCGTCAATACCTCAGGCGGGTCCAACTATCTGCGCTGGGCGCCAACCGCCAAAGCAATCCTGCCCACAGACGGGCGGCGCTATTGGGAAGTACTTTGCGCCTCAGGCGGTGCCGCCACATTCGACGGCTACCTCGGCGTTGTCTCGGCCGAACAGCGCGAGGAGTTCAATGCTGGCAACAGCCCGATAACGCAGGGCTCTATTGGTTGGCGCGGCAACGGTACGCTTTGGTCCTCAAACACCGCAGCAGCGTCCCAGAGAGTGACTGGCCTGCCGGGTTTCGGGGTGGGCGATGTCCTAATGTTCGTTCTGGACCCTGCGAATGCGCGCCTCTGGATCGGGAAGAATGGTATCTGGCACAACGATCCGGTGAGTGGTGCTGCCACCTGGACCGCAGGTGGCAGCACCGCATTTTATCCGCAAATCCAAGGACGCAATTCCGGTGATGGCGGCACCCTGCGCTCATTGCCCTCGCAGTTCAGCTATCCCGTCCCGCCCGTCGCCCGCGCGCTGGGTTTTGCGGACCCCGATCTCTCGATCTTTGAGGCCGTCGCCTTCTTTGAGTTCGGCTGGGACAAAGTTCTCAGCGTCGGTGAGTTTGACGCCTGGCTCGTTTTTGGCGGCGGCACCCGGTTCACCACGGCCACTGCCGCGCAGTTTCTCGATTACGGCGGCGGCAAAGCCCTGACTGCCGCCCATACCTCCCTCTATATCGAAGTGGAATTACCATGAGTTACATCCTGCATCTGGGCCATCAGCCCACCGACATCGCCGGTATCTCGGGGCTGCTCAGCACCACAGCCGGAGGGTTCGATGCCACCCTTGACGTCAACGCCATCCGGCATGTCGGCGCGTACACCTATTCCGCGCCGTTCTCTATCGGCGTCGCTGAACCCGTTGGGGATCTCTGGCTCGGGTTTCGCTATGTGCCGCCCAACCTGGACGCCAATAGCATCTCCCGGTCCGAGGCGAGCTTTCTGGAGTTTTATGACGCGAACAACGTGATGATCGCCCAGATCAAGCCAATAACATCGACCAATCGCTATCACGCCATCGCCACAGGCGACACCAGCGTGCAAGGCAGCTCGAGTTACCTCGCGGCAAACGGTCAGCCGCAATGGATCGACGTTCGCCTGTC
>RCMY010004190.1_pt1 | contig 12554 bp, 10 predicted proteins | sample 2041341 | NCBI WGS metagenome assembly RCMY01 (sample SAMN09708234, study PRJNA481090) | Marine sediment metagenome, whole genome shotgun sequencing project. | reverse complement strand
ACCTGATAGGCCATGCGCCCGGTGGGTACGGCCTTGACCGTAATGTCGTTCATGTCTACCTACCTTAGCGTCGCAGGCCCGGAGGAACCAGCAGATTGAGCCGGTTCCAGAGTCTCTGCACGTTGTTGTCTTCAAGAATCATTGCACAGCCGCGATAGGCCACTTCAGCAATAATCAATTCGCGCAGATGTGCAGCGCGCAATCGACCGATCAGAACACACATCAATATCGCAAGACTGACACCACATACAAAGGGCAGAAATGTTGTACCGAGAACACCCGGCTCTGATTGAGAAACATATAACAGCAAGGCGCCCAGAATACCAATTAAAACCGCGAAAATAGCCGTAAAGATAAACACATCCGTGGTCATTTGATGGTAGAGCTTCTCGTTCGCCAGACGCCTCTCCAATGCGAAACGGATGGTCGTTTCATCAGATGCCTGACCGATGAGAAAGCACACCTCTTCAACCTGATCCGAATTGGAATGGATATCCGCGACGCCGAGTAGACCATCGCGCCGACTGACTTCGCAGATTTTCAGCATGGCCCGAACCATTTGTTCCGGTGCAGTTCCACCACGAACTCCTCGCACCAACGCCAGTTGCAGAGCCTGGGCAATATGGCTGGTGGAAAAAGTAAGCAGGAGACCCGCGAGCGCCCCACCGAATACCACGATGACCGGCTGCACGACATCGACCAGTTTCTCGGTACCGCTGAGAAACATGGCCAATCCGATGGTCAGCAATGCCGCCGCCAGAATAAGCGGGATAACTTGCCAGACTTCGACGCTCTGTTGTTTGCGCACGGATAATTCTTCTGAAGTCGTCAGTGACACGATAAGGGTGAATACCGGATGGTGAAGGGCTTGTCAGCGGTCTGAAACTGTACCGCCCAAGTGGATCGTAGAAAAAGAATAGCAGAATACTCAAAAGGTTAAAGTCGGATTTAGACCTTTACAGCGCTAGTTCATCAAGCTTGTAAATGCAATGAAAAGACGGCTATTTAGCTAAATCAAGCCATGGCGGCACATCCCGGCCAGCATGTCTCAGTTGACCATCCTGCTGGCGGGCGTCCGCATGCATGGACTGCAGCTGACGCCAAAAAGCTGGCGAATGGTCCATGTGCCGAGTATGAGCGAGCTCGTGCATCAGGACATAATCTACAAGAGCGTGGGACAGGAACAGCAATTTATAGTTCAGACTGATCGTACCGGTGGACGAACAGCTTCCCCACCGCGTTCGCTGACCCCGAATCTGGACACGCCGATAGGTAATGCCCTGCTCCTGGGCAAACATAGCCAGCCTGACCGGCAGAAACTGGCGGGCAAGCGCCTTGAGCACGACTGCCAGCTCGGTGGCCACCCGTCGCCGATCTGCGGGATCGCAGGTAAGAAAAACAGGCATCAGGCTGCCAATGTTCCCCGACACATCGGATGTGCCACGTATCGACCCATCTGCCGATGCCTGGAATGACAATTCAAGCACTCGCCCGATCGCCGGCAAGGGGAGCATTGTCGGTGGCCATTGTCTGAAACGCTCGGGCAAGTCGCCCTCGATTTTGTCCAGCGATGCCTCGATCCATGCACGATGACGCTCGACAAAGATCGGAACATCGCGACGTGCACATCGCCTGGGGATAGTGACAATCAGGCCGCGACCAGGCTCGACCTTCAGACTCATGCGCCGCGCACGGCTGGACACAAGCAGTTCATACTCCAGCGCTGCTGGTTGGTCGAAGGTTAGCCAAGACATCGCCAGAGTGTACCGGATCCGGCACAGGCTGCACTCTGATGCGGTACGCTACGGCTCATCTCCCCACTCGCTTGCCGACTGCACCATGTCATTACTGAGCATAACCAGCGTCCTTATCACGGTAGCTGCGCTGTTTTCCTACGTGAACTACCGGACGCTGAAGCTTCCCAATACCATTGGCATCATGGTCATCTCCCTGCTGTTCTCGCTGGCCTTGGTGCTGCTTGGTAATCTGGGTTACTCCGAAGCCGAAGAATTTGCCAGCGGCATAGTCAACCAGATCGAATTTGATGATGCCCTGCTGAACGGCATGCTCGGCTTCCTGCTGTTTGCGGGTGCCATGCACATCAATCTGGACGAGCTGCTGAAGAGCAAGTGGAGCATCGGCTTGATGGCCTCTGCTGGTGTGATCAGCAGCATGTTCATGATTGCAGGCGGAGCGTATTACATCTTTCAGTGGTTCGGATTCGCAGTTCCCTTCATTTTCTGCCTGTTGTTCGGTTCGCTTATTTCACCGACCGATCCCATTGCCGTCATGGGCATACTCAAGACAGCCGGTGCCAGCAAGTCTCTTGAAATCAAGATCGCAGGCGAATCACTGTTCAACGACGGTGTCGCTATCGTGCTGTTTCTGGCCATTTTCGGCATGGCCGTCAATGGTGAGACATTCAGCGCCTCGCATATCGGCATCTTGTTTGTACAAGAAGCCTTCGGCGGGGCCCTGTTCGGTGTCGCCTGTGGCTGGCTGGTGCTGAAGATGCTGAAGCGGGTGGACAACTATCAAGTGGAAGTACTACTGACTCTGGCACTGGTTGCTGGTGGCAGCACGGCCGCCGCAGGCATGCATTTATCTGCCCCCATTGCCGTCGTCATGGCTGGCCTGATGATCGGTAATCATGGGCGACGGGATGCCATGAGTGATACCACCGTTCAGCATCTGGATACCTTCTGGGAACTGATTGACGAAATCCTCAACGCGGTTCTGTTTCTGATCATCGGCCTGGAGGTCATGGTTTTAAGCCTCGACTTGAACACGTGGATTGCCGGGCTGGTCATGGCGGCCATGGTCCTGCTGTCCAGAATGATTTCCGTTAGCATTCCGGTCAATATCCTGCGAAAGCTGGGACGTGATTTCAATCCGCATGCCGTAAAACTGCTTACCTGGGGAGGTTTGCGGGGCGGCATTTCTGTTGCTCTGGCATTATCCATCCCTGCCGGGCCGGAGCGCGACATCATCGTCGCGGTGACTTACGTCATCGTGCTGTTTTCAATTCTGGTGCAGGGACTTACCATCGGCAAGTTGGTCCGGGCGACTGCGGACAAAAGTATCATCGAGTGATGGATTACCGGTATTGCCATACTGTGAAAACTCAGCAAGGGATAATTCAAACAAACCATGCATGACTTTGTGAAGCTCGTCAGGATTGACGGGCTTGTGCATGACATGCATACCGGCACCGGACACCTCTTTCAGCCTCTCGGGGGAGGTATCACCAGTAAGAATGATCGCAGGTACCTCGCATTCCAGTGATTCCCGAATAGCCGCTACGGCATCCACACCATTGAGGTTGTCCCGCAAGCGGTAATCCGACAGAATCACTTCCGGCATAGTGTCTGTCAAGGCGATAACCTTCAGCGCATCACGGGCGGATTCTGCGAGCATGACCTCGCAGCCCAGGCTTTCCAGCATGTGACGCATGCTTTGCAAAACCTGTACTTCATCATCAATGACAAGCACCCGGCGGCCCTCCGACTTCAAGTGTGGCTCACGTCGGGTCTGAATCGATATCTGCGCCGGATCCCCTCCAGGTACAACAATGCGAAAATGCGTGCCGCGCCCTTCCACGGACTGCATTTCCAGCGGCATATCCATCAAATGACAGAGACGTCGGACGATGGCCAACCCCAATCCCAACCCTTTGCTGTGGTCGCGCGCCGGATTATTGAGCTGGTAATACTCTGAGAAAACATCTTCCTTGGCCTCATCAGGAATACCAATACCGGTATCCGAAAGCGTGACCAGCTTGCCCCCTCCACCCACGTGGTCTTCACAACGAAGCGTAATGTTGCCATAGTTGGTGTACTGCACAGCGTTCGACAACAGATTGCGCAGCACCCGCTCCAGCAGAATGGCATCAGAAAAGAACACGTGTGACCCTGCATCCACATGCAGGATCACACCCTTTTTATCGGTCTGCTGCATGAACTGGGCACGCAGTGCATCAAACATTTCGCTGCCAACCACATGCGTGGGATTGAACTCGATGATTTCAGCATCCAGGCGCGACACATCCAGAAGGCTGCTGAACAAACCGTTGAGTGCCTGAGCCGACTTGTTCATATCGTTCAGAATTTCCAGCTTCGCCGGATCGACTTCGCGACGCCGCAGAGCACTGAGGAACAGCCCCATGGCGTGCAACGGTTGTCGCAGATCATGACTGGCCGCGGCCAGAAAGCGGCTTTTGGCAATGACCGCCCGTTCGGCAATTCGTTTCTCCCCGGCCAGGCGTACCATCAACTCTTCATTCTCGAACTGTGAACTGATCAACTGGCGATACTGACGATGGCCGCGAGCGGCGAGAAAGAAATTTACGGCCAGAAACATGATGAGTAACAAACCTGTCAACACCAGAGATTCATTACCGGACAAGATGTGCGTGATAGACAACGGCAGCACCAGCGGAATGGAGAATGAGAGAAAAGAGGGCAGGTAGATACTGCCAGAGGCGGCACTGACAGCGACCATGCCGGCAAAAATCGTGGAAATGAGCAGTAGATACTCGGTGCTGTAGAGCTGATAGAACATCAGCGGCCAGACACCCCATATCAAACCGGCTGTCAGGGTTCCCAACCAGAAAAACGGGCCCCAGATTGTTTGCTCACGAGTTGTTGCATCCGCCTTGAGATAGGCATTGATGACCCAGATTCTGAGCAGTGTCGAAATGCCGACTGCCGCCAGCCAGAACAGCAATGTGGATTGCGGAAGATGCCGCCACAAGAACAGCGTAATGAACACCGCAGTAAAGGTTGCACCAGCGACCAGCACAGGACCCTGATTGTAGATCAGGCGGATCTGTTCGTGATAAATCTTGCGTTCAAGTTCCGTCACAGCAAGTTTCCCGATCACTTATGCCACCAATTATGACATCAGGAGCAGCCATGGTTGTGAAAGTTTAAGGGGGGCCTGCCTGGATTTGAGAGGTGTTCGCGAACCATTACCGAGGCGTGTTGAAACGCTGCGGACGGAATCACACTGCAAACAGGTGTGACTCCAGCCGATTACTTGGATACCATCGGGGTATACACATCAACATAATAAAAACGGACTATGACTCAGGAAATTATTCTTCACTACAAAACCGCCGAAGGCACCACCCGCACCGTGGATGCACGGGTAGGCGACAGCATCATGGACACGGCCGTTCAGAATGATATTGATGAGGTAGTGGCTGAATGTGGCGGCAACCTGATCTGCGCCACCTGTCATGTGTACCTGGATGATGAGACGGCTGCCCTGTACGACGAGCCGGATGATATGGAATTGGAAATGCTCGAGGGTGTGGCTGCCGAGCGACGCAAGAACTCTCGTCTGAGCTGTCAGCTGATCGTCAAGCCAGAGCTGGCCGGGCACACGATTGAAACCCCGGAACGGCAATAGTTTCTCGCCTCGCCCGCCATTTCACAGCCACCCACGATCCGGACTCATGAGCCAGGCAACACCACCGCATTTGCACGCCGCCGTGTCTCCCATCGCCGCTTTCAGCCGCATCGGCGAGGAAAACGCCTTTGCGGTGCTGGCCCGCGCCGGAGCCTTGGCTGCCAGCGGGCGTAACATCATTAACCTGGGTATTGGACAGCCTGATTTTCCGACGCCACCGAACATTGTGGAAGCTGCCGTCAAGGCCCTGCGTGACGGGCACCATGGCTACACCCCTGCTGTGGGCATAGAACCGCTGCGCGAGGCCGTGGTCGCGGATCTGCTCAGACGTCACGGAACCCAGGTCAACCCCGCCAATGTCCTGATTGTGCCCGGCGGCAAGGTCACCATGTTTGCCGCCATCCTGATGTTCGGTGAGCCGGGCGCTGATATTCTCTACCCTGACCCCGGCTTTCCGATCTATCGTTCAATGATCGAATTTTCGGGCGCCCACCCAGTCGCCATTCCCATTCGCGAGAGCAATCAATTTGCTTTCTCGGCTGAAGAAACCCTGGCGCTGATTACCCCCAGCACGCGCCTGCTGATCATCAATTCACCCGCTAACCCCTGTGGCGGAGTCACACCACGGGAAGAAATCGACAAACTGATCACCGGGCTGGCGGACCACCCGCACGTGGCCATTATGTCCGATGAAATCTATGACCAAATGACGTACGACGGCGCCGAGCATGTTTCCCTGCTGAGCTACCCGGAGATTCGTGATCGGCTGATTCTGCTCAATGGCTGGTCGAAAACCTATGCCATGACTGGTTGGCGATTGGGCTATTCTGTCTGGCCCGACAACCTGTTTGAAGCAGTCAGGAAGTTGGCTGTCAACTGCTGGAGCTGTGTGAACGCGCCCTCACAGTATGCTGCCCTGGAGGCTCTTACCGGGCCCCAGGACGCTGTTGCCACCATGATGAAAGCCTTCGATGAGCGGCGCCAGGTGGTGGTAGATCGGCTCAATGCGCTTGACGGTGTAAACTGTGTGACACCGAAAGGCGCTTTCTACGCGTTTCCGAACATCTCGGAAACAGGCTGGAAATCCAAGCCTCTGGCCAGTGCATTGCTAGAGGAGGCGGGTGTAGCGACCATCGGTGGTCCGGACTTTGGCATCTACGGCGAAGGCTACATACGCTTGTCCTACGCCAATTCGCTGGAAAATATCGAAAGTGCGATTGAACGTATTGGTAAGTTTCTGCAATAGGGATACCCGTCAGGTTGCGCAAGAGACGCAGCCTCAGCAACTGGATTTCAGGGATAGCAATTTCATGGTTCAAAGCCCCATGCCGGACATCGCTACACGTGTCTACGATCACAGCTTCAAGCTGGACCCGATTGTTCGCAGCTTGCTGGATACCGATGTCTACAAATTATTGATGCTGCAGACCATCTGGAAAGAGCGACCGAATGTGCCGGTCACCTTTTCCCTGATCAACCGGACTAAAAGCGTCAAGCTGGCAGAAGAAGTCGATGAGCAGGAACTGCGCGCACAGCTGGATAACGCACGCTCCATCAGGTTTGCCAAGAAAGAACTGATCTGGCTGACGGGTAATACTTTCTATGGCCGCGAGCGCCTGTTCACCAAGGAATTCATAGAATGGCTGCGTCACTACCAACTACCCGAGTACCGGCTGCAAGTAGAAGACGGACAATACCTGATTGACTTCCAAGGAGACTGGGCCGAGATAACCTTGTGGGAAATTCCGGTTCTATCCATCATTAGTGAGCTGCGCTCGAGAGCGGCCATTAACGGTGTAGGACGTCTGGAGCTGGACGTTCTATACGCTCGTGCGAAAGCCAAACTCTGGGAAAAAGTGCTGCGACTCGATCAGTTGCCCGATTTGAAGATCGCCGATTTCGGCACGCGCAGGCGTCACAGTTTTTTATGGCAGCGTTGGTGCATTGCCGCGATGAATGAAGGGCTGGGCAGCAAATTTGCCGGCACCAGCAATGTTTTGATGGCCATGGACCTCGACCTGGATGCCATCGGTACTAACGCGCATGAGTTGCCCATGGTGGAAGCCGCACTGGCAGAGGGAGACGATGCTTTACTGAAATCCCCCTACCGCGTTCTCAAGCACTGGAGCCGAACCTATGACGGCAACCTGCTGATTGTGCTGCCCGATACTTACGGTACCAGCCAGTTTCTGGAAAATGCCCCCGACTGGGTTGCTGACTGGAGCGGTTTTCGTATCGATTCGAAGGAACCCATTGCTGGCGGTGAAGAGCTGATCCAATGGTGGACTGAGCGCGGCAAGGACCCACGTGAGAAACTGCTGATCTTCTCCGACGGATTGACCGTGGACACCATCGAGCAGGTCTATCACCAGTTCAACGGGCGGGTACGGCTCAGTTTTGGTTGGGGCACACATCTGACCAACGATTTCAGTGACTGTGCCACCGTGTACAACCCACAGTTGAAAGCCATTTCACTGGTCTGTAAAGTGACTCACGCCAACGGCAAATCCACGGTCAAACTGTCAGACAATGTCGTCAAGGCAACCGGGCCCGAGTCAGAGATTGCCCGCTATCGCTCTATCTTCGGTGGCGAGAACATAGAACATCTGGAGGTCGTGGTCTAGTGGGTGTGCGTCAACCGACGTATCAGCCCGAGCATGACGAACAGGAATATCAACGGAAACACTAGCGTCTGCATCAGGAACACCACCACCAGGCGGATGGTGCTTTCGCTGACCGATTCTGCCGCCTGACGATATTCCTCCAGTCGTTGATCAATATCAATCTGTGCAAGCGCTGAGCTGTACAAGGCGCGTGCACGATCCATCAGGCTGCCCGGCACCTCCTTACGCTCGACTGCTACCTCATCGTTGATCTGTCCGATGGCTTGCTGCGCCTGCGTCAGGGAGGCGGATGCAGACACATAATCGGCTTCCAGGAAGGTGCGATATACCCAGTCATTAGCCACACTGATGGCGGGCATCATGAAACGCAGCAGCAAGACAAACAGAAACAGTCGTTGAGCCAGCCACCGCCCACGTCGCAGTTTGGGCACCAGAAGACAGGCTGATAATGCAAGGCCGGCCAGAGTGACTGCAATCAGCAACCCCTGCCATGCACTCATGGCCAAGAGTATCTTCTGGATACCCAGAGAACTACTGGCCAGCATCATGATCCAGGAGAAACGCTCAACCAGATCGTTGACCGGATCCAGAATCTGACCCGGTGTGAAATTCACACCGACCCCGGCTGGCTGAATGGCCACCTCGGTGCCCTGCGCCACAGAGATGACCCCATTCAGACTGCGTGCCAGCGCGTAGCCCACCAGAGCCCGCTTGAAGGCGGCATCCACGTGTGACTGGCCAATGCTATCTGTGCCCGGCAACCATGCCAGTGCCATCGAGAAGAGCGTCAGGCCAACAATAAAGACAGGCGCAATGCGCCAAGAGCGCTGCGCCTGTCTGTCTGCTGGTAGCTGTGGCGTTAGCACATCATGTTGTCCGGGTCCGGGGGCGGATCCGCGTAGGCCGGAAATCGCTGGCCCGTCAGGCCGATGTTGCTTCTGTGCTGGCGCGTACCTGCTCCAGCGTCTTGGTAAAACGGTCCACCGCAGCATCCACATCCATCAGCTTGTCCAGGCCGAACAGACCGATCCGGAATGTCTTGAAGCCAGCAGGTTCATTGATCTGCAGCGGAACACCCGCCGCTATCTGCATACCCGCAGCCGCAAAGGCCCTGCCGGATTGGATCTCGTCGTTATCGGTGTAGTACACAGCCACGCCCGGCGCTTGAAAGCCTTTCGCCGAGACGCTGACAAAACCGGCTTCTTCGAGCACAGCACGAACACGCTGCCCCAGTTCCACCTGATTCTGTTTGACCTTGGCAAAACCCAGCGTTGCTGTCTCGTTCATGACGTCACGGAACACGATAAGGGCATCGGTCGGCATGGTGGCGTGGTAGGCATGCTTGCCATCCAGATAGGCTTCCATGACCTGCGACCACTTCTTCAGATCCAATGTAAAACTGTCACTGGTGGTGTCCTGCATCAGCTCATAGGCGCGTTCACTAAGCATGACCAGACCGGCACAGGGAGAACCACTCCAGCCTTTCTGCGGTGCTGAAACCAGCACATCCACACCCAGGGCCTGCATATCGACCCAGATGGTGCCAGAGGCAATACAGTCCAGCACAAAGATGCCGCCACTGGCATGCACTGCAGCGGCAACCGCCTTGATGTAGTCATCAGGCAGAATCATGCCGGAGGCGGTTTCCACATGCGGTGCACAGACAACATCCGGCTTTTCACGGGCGATGGTTGCGACCACTTCGTCGATGGGCAGCGGGGCAAATGGAGATTGAGAACCTTCACCCACCCGCTGAGCGCGCAGCACCTCATGGCTGGAGGGTATGTTGCCCGCATCGAAAATCTGTGACCAGCGAAAGCTGAACCAGCCGTTGCGAATGACCAGGCATCGCTTGTCTCGACAAAACTGGCGGGCCACCGCCTCCATGCCGGACGTGCCGCTACCGGGAATCACAACGGCTCTATGGGCCGAATAAACGTCCGTCAATGTCTTGTGAATATCTCGCATGACGTGCTGGAACTGCACCGACATGTGGTTGACGGCGCGGTCTGTGTAGACCACCGAATACTCCAGCAGGCCATCGGGGTCAACGTTGTTTAGTAGTCCGCTCATGGGGTCACTTCCGCTTCAGGGTGAAGTGGATACGATACCACTTGTACCGGGCATGGCGGAAGATCGTGCAGGATCTTATGGCGGAGTATATCGACATCCCCTGCCTATGCCGCTGGCTGAATCAGTCCGCTGCGCTCTCATAAACCACTTTGCCGCCGAGGATGGTCTTTTCCACGACAATGTCTTTGATTGTCAGTGGGTTGACCGTCAGCAGGTTATCGGACAACACCACCAAGTCTGCCAGCTTGCCGACTTCAATACTGCCTTTGCTGTCTTCTTCAAAGTTCTCGTAAGCTGCATTGATCGTTGTGGCGCGCAAGGCTTCTAGTGGCGAGACAGTCTGATTTTCCCCAATCACTGCACCGCTGGTGGAAATGCGATTCACGGTTGACCAGATCATGCGCATCGGTTCCATGGGCACTACGGGTGTATCGGCATGCACGGTATAGAGAATGTCGCGTGCTCCGGCACTTCGAGCCGGGCTCATGTTTGCTGCGCGTTCCGGACCCATGAAGATGTCACGATGGCGATCACCCCAGTAGTACGTGTGCATGGAAAAGAAGGAGGGAATGACTCCCAGTTCCTGCATTTCGTCCAGTTGATCTTCACGAGCCATCTGAGAGTGGATGATGATAGGCCGAGTATCTTCTCGCGGGTTGGCTTCCTGGGCAGCGCGCAGACCAAAAAGAATGTCGTCGATTGCCGCATCACCATTGCCATGCACGATAGCCTGTCGTCCTGCATCATGAATTTCTTTGATCCTTGACGCCAGCACCGCGCGTTCGTGGCGTGGAAAGCCACGGTAATCGGCGTCCTGGTCTTCGGGTATGACGTAGTAAGGTTCTGACAGGTAACCTGTGTAGCCCTGGATTGAACCGTCGGCAAATTCTTTGACGCCACCGATGGAGATCTGGTCAGAGGTGAGCGTCATGGCTTCGATCACGTCCACGGTCTCCAGGACAGGCCAGACCATCAGGCGAATTGGCAATCCGGCATCTGAGCTGGCCAGTTCATCGGTCAGCGTCACGGTCTTCGGAGATGCGGCACCTTCATTGGCCGTTGTGACACCCATGGAGGCGTAGAGATCAGCGGCATAGTTAATAGCGGCTTTGATATCGTCATCGGTTAATGCGGGTAACAGCGATGAAACCTGTGAACTGGCTGGTGGCTCTTCCAGAACGCCTGTGGGTTCGCCATCTTCATCTGTACGAATGACACCGCCTTCTGGTTGGGGTGTGTCGGCGGTTATACCCGCCATTGTCAGTGCCAGGCTATTGGCTACGGACAAATGGCCCGAGATGTGGGTTATGAGGATGGGATGCGTTGTGGATACCTGGTCGAGATCTTGCCGAGTTGGATGACGGTTATCAGACAGCAGTGTGTCGTCGTAACCGAATCCCTGGATCCATTCACCGTCGGACAAGGTGGCTGCCCTGTCACTGAGAAGGACAATGATATCTGCAATCGATTCGATTGCACCGATCGGTGGGCTGTTGAGATTCGCATTGAATAATGCGATGGTACCGGTCGCCGAAAAATGGCTGTGAGCATCATAGATGCCGGGGATCATGGTCTTTCCGCCCAGATCGACCAGTTCGGTAGCTTCATCGGCCTGTGCAAGCAGAGCCTCGTCGTCGCCGACACTCAGAATTCTGCCATCTTCAACAGCGACCGCGCTGGCAGTATCGTTGGCCTCGTTCAGGGTCAGAACAATGCCATTGTGGTAGATGGTTTTGTTGCCTGTCGTGATATTGCTGTTGTCATCATCATCGTCACTGCATCCAGCAAGCGCGATGGCTGCAGCGAGTAACAGGGTGCTGCCTAATAGGGGTACGCGCATTGTTCACTCCAATTGAATCGAAAATTCCTAGGAGGCTGGCCAAAATATCGCGTCCGCAGTAGATCAGTCTATTCTCGGACAGGCTCCTAGTGGGCATCGGACAAAAACTGTTCGTCAGCGAGTCGCAGTAAACGTCTCCACGAAATCAATTTGGCGGACCGAACAAATCGACCTCCGGTTTACGGTATCACACCATTCCGCTTGACTGGCAAACCAATAAATAAAGTAAACCAGGTCCATCCAACACTGGGTCAAGCGCAGCCAGTAGAGAGTTCCTCTCGCGATTCACTCCCCGAGGGTCGTAACCCTCATCATTACCTTGTCATGGCAGCTCTTTATTCATGCCCGTAGATCACCCGGTGGTACGGATAGTTTCTACTGTTGAAAAACAGCTCTTTAAAGCGACTTCGTGTCGCTCTGAAATGGCTTAGAGATTGTTTCGAAACGTCAGCGTCAAGCTGCCTTGAAGTTTCCTGAATCTGATACGGATTCTGAATCACAGGCACGCGGCCTTTCCGGAACAGGGCTAAACCGGTAGATAAAGGGTAGCCTGCGTTCGAACTCAACAGCGTCCAATGGGCGGCAGAGAAAGAATCCCTGCACCT
>RCMY010004279.1_pt1 | contig 12558 bp, 11 predicted proteins | sample 2041341 | NCBI WGS metagenome assembly RCMY01 (sample SAMN09708234, study PRJNA481090) | Marine sediment metagenome, whole genome shotgun sequencing project. | reverse complement strand
ACGCATAAAATTATTGGTTGAAGCCGGTGTAGACGTTTTGTTAATTGATACTTCTCATGGGCATTCTCAAGGCGTAATTGATAGCGTGCGCAAAGTACGTGAGCAATATCCTGATTTACAAATTATTGCGGGTAATGTTGCTACAGGTGAGGGTGCTTTAGCACTAGCTGAAGCAGGCGTTGATGCAGTTAAAGTGGGAATAGGCCCCGGGTCTATTTGTACTACGCGTATTGTAACAGGTTGCGGTGTGCCGCAAATAACCGCGATTAGCGATGCGGTAGACGCGGTTGATAAACTCGGTATTCCGGTAATTGCCGATGGCGGCATTCGTTTTTCTGGCGATATAGCCAAAGCTATAGCCGCTGGCGCAAGCTCGGTAATGGTCGGCAGCATGCTGGCGGGTACTGAAGAAGCGCCGGGTGAAGTTGAACTTTATCAAGGCCGTTATTATAAATCTTATCGCGGTATGGGCTCATTAGGCGCGATGAATCAAAGTCATGGCTCGTCTGACCGTTACTTTCAAACCAGTAGCAATGCCGAGAAGCTTGTCCCCGAAGGAATAGAGGGTCGTGTGGCTTATAAGGGTCCTATTTCTACTATTATTCACCAGCAGTTAGGCGGCTTGCGCTCTGCAATGGGCTTAACCGGTTGCGCGACTATTGACGAGCTTCGCACCAAACCTAAGTTTGTAAAAGTTACCGCAGCGGGTATGGGTGAATCACATGTACATGACGTAAGCATTACCAAAGAAGCGCCTAACTATCGTTTAGGATAGCTTACATGCATTAAATAAGCATAGCCTTGGGCTTTATTAACATTCACTTTGCTATGCTACCTGATTGCCTGTTGTTGTAAACAACTGGCAATCCACTTTCTTTATACTTTGTAGGACACTCAATGTCGGTCAATATTCATAGTCATAAAATTTTAATACTCGATTTTGGTTCTCAATATACTCAACTTATTGCACGTAGGGTGCGAGAAATAGGCGTGTATTGCGAGTTATGGGCGTGGGATGTTAGTGAAAAACAAATTCGAAACTTTGCCCCTGATGGCATCATTTTGTCGGGCGGACCCGAATCGGTAACCCAAGAGAATTCTCCGCGCGCGCCGCAGTATGTATTTAACGCAGGTGTGCCGGTGTTAGGCATTTGTTACGGCATGCAAACCATGACCCATCAACTTGGCGGCAAAGTGCAGGGTTCTGACTTACGTGAGTTCGGTTATGCACAAGTTGAACTATTAAAAGCCACCCAATTGTTTGACAAAATAGAAGACGAAATTAGTCCCAATGGCAGCGCTTTGTTAGATGTGTGGATGAGCCATGGCGACAAAGTCATCGACATCCCTAAAGGTTTTGAAACTATCGCCAAAACCAATAACTGCCCACATGCGGCTATTGTCAATCCAAGCAAGCGATTTTATGGCGTACAGTTTCATCCAGAAGTCACGCATACCAAGCAAGGTTTGCGCATGCTTGAGCATTTTGTTATGTCTATTTGTCAGTGCGAAGCCTTATGGACACCCGCTAGCATCATTGAGGATGCAGTCGCACGGATTAAAAAGCAAGTAGGCGAGGATGAAGTGATATTAGGCTTATCGGGCGGTGTAGATTCATCGGTAACTGCCATGCTGCTGCACCAAGCCATAGGCGATAAACTCACGTGTGTATTTGTAGATAACGGCCTATTGCGTTTGCACGAAGGCGAGCAAGTTATGGATATGTTTGGCGATCACTTTGGGCTAAACATTATCAAAGTAGAGGCCGAAAAACGCTTTTTAGATGCCCTTGCAGGAGAGGCAGACCCTGAGAAAAAACGTAAGATTATCGGTAACCAATTTGTGTACGTGTTTGATGAAGAGTCACAAAGGTTGGTGAATGCAAAGTGGTTGGCGCAAGGCACTATTTATCCTGATGTAATAGAGTCGGCAGGTTCGGCAACCGGCAAAGCTCACGTAATTAAATCTCACCATAATGTGGGCGGCCTGCCTGCGGATATGAAAATGGGTCTAGTAGAGCCCTTGCGCGAGTTGTTTAAAGATGAAGTGCGTAAAATTGGACTAGAATTAGGTTTACCTTACGATATGCTATATCGCCATCCATTCCCTGGACCCGGGTTAGGCGTGCGAGTACTGGGTGAAATTAAGAAAGAATACTGCGATTTATTACGCAAAGCCGATGCGATTTTTATTGAAGAGTTACATAGTGCAGAGCTTTATCACGAAGTAAGCCAAGCATTTACGGTTTTCTTGCCTGTGCGTTCAGTAGGGGTTATGGGTGATATGCGCAAATATGATTGGGTCGTATCCTTACGAGCAGTTGAAACCATTGATTTTATGACAGCTCGATGGGCGCATTTACCGTATGAATTTTTAGGTAAAGTCTCAAACCGTATTATCAATGAAGTAGATGGAATTTCACGGGTTGTTTATGATATTTCGGGTAAGCCACCTGCTACCATAGAGTGGGAGTAAGCGATATTGGTGCTAGCGTGTGTTAAGGCGAGATTAGACTGCAATAACAGCGTCTTTAGGGGCGCATAACATGCTTGATTTGCGCAAATGAAACATACAGCACTTCTAATAAGGCCCGTTGCGTTGGCCGATAGTGAGCATTTATGGCAATGGCGCAACGATCCCCAAACACGCGAAATGTCGTTATCAACACAGCTTATAGAATGGCCGCAGCACCACGCATGGTTTCTATCGGTGTTAAACGACGCCTCACAATATATCTACATTGGCTATTTCACGGCATCTACTGAACAAAATAACGAAACGGCTGTAGTACCACCTGTTGACTTAAAAGTGGGAATGGTACGTTTCGATATTGCGAAAACAGACAATACGCGCGAACTCAAGGCTATTATTTCTATCAACTTAAATCCGCTTTATAGAGGTCAAGGCCTAGCCAGCGTGTTGTTGATAAAGGCCATTGAAACCTTTAAACAAAAAATGTTTAAGTTGAATAAGCTCGGGACATTACACAACAATCTACAAACGAACCAGTACAATGAAATAGGGCACGCTGACACCTTGATTATTACTGCTATTATTAAAGATAGTAATCGCGCCAGCTTACACGCTTTTAGTAAAGCAGGTTTTATTCGAGATAAAACACCAAGTGCACAAAATCAAGAGCGTCACCAATTGATTTTGAAATTGCTGTAAGTAGGGTATTTATTTGCTTTTGTATTTTAGGTGATTACAAGAAACGTAACTGCACACCTAAACTAATACGCTGCTGATGTCGATTATAATCAATTAACGAATCGCCATAGCCGTTAAAATACTGAATAAGAACATCATAACGCTTACTAATTGGGTAGGTGGCATCAATTGTAATACCGCTGCGGTTATCGTCAAATGACAAGTTATTGCGAATGCGGCTGTATAAGAACATTGGACCTAATTTATAGCCAAAACCAAGTTCTACTCTGCCGTAATAGTCGTTAATATCGGGATTGTCGTCGCCAAGAGGGTCAAGTTCAGACTCTTTATCGTCTTCGGGAAGTCTATACCAAGTACTTAAATAATAAGCGGTGTTTTCATCGCTAAATAAGGCCGTTGCAACTATCCTATTCCAACTACGAGATTTTAGGCCGTCTTGACCATTAGACATATGATTAAGACCAATCCTAAACAAATTGAATCTGTAGCCCATTAACATAAGTTTACTATTAAATTGATAAAAAACCTCGGGTTCATAGTTTGTCTCACGAAACGGCTTTGAAGTTTCATCATTGTAAATTTGCCAAAAAGACACAGCAGTAAAACCAAAGTGAATGCCCGACATATCATCCTCTTGTAGCCATAAAGGCGTGCGTATGCTAATTTGATATTTGGCTTCAAAATGATCAAATTCTTGAGCGTCAACACCATCTAAATTGCCATTGCTGGGGCTGCTGGCGTAACTAAAAGGCAGTAAATAATTCTGTCTTAGCTGTGATAACGAAAAAAGATTTCGGTTCGCATCGCGCTCATTATCGATTTTATTATCTAAAATATTTTGAGCATTTTCAGTGTCGGAACTATTCTTAATTTCTTCACTTGAACTTTCTAAAGCCGGTTCAGTAATTTCTTCAACTTGCTGAGCGTTTGAATTTCCCGCGTTACTTAGCATTAACACTACACTTAAAGCGGCAAATGTTTTTAATATATTTTGGGGGTGCACCTTGCATCCTTGTCGTCGGTTTTAAAATAATAAGTAATTATAACCTAGCTGGCGTCAAACAACTATAATCACGATTTTTTATCCAAGCTTAGCCTGTCCTAAAGCTTATACAATGAAACTTAAAAACTTTAAGGGTATGTAGCTAAAAAGCTGCACAACAAAGTGATACTAAGCTATTGAATAATAAGTTCTTTAAATTCTAAAAAATAATCAGTCTTTTTTGTGAATCAATAATCTATTATATGAATTTACTGCAAAAACAATAGCTTATATCAATAATATGATATTCGTGAAACTTTTAGTCTGTCTAAGGCTACACAAACTTCAATTCAAACTAGGGTAGTAATGAGTTATATGAGCGTAAGTATATGATATATAATGAATAAATATAGTTGGCATAAAAAATGTAATACCGCTATCGAGACTAAAGAAGTCTTATATAAATGACTTACAAACTGGAGAATTATGATGAACAAATTGGACAAGTTATTATCTAGCATTGCCATTTTCGCCTGCTTATCTGTAGTTGCAATTAGCGTAAATGCACAAGACGATTTATTCACTGAATTAGATGCGAACGCCGATGGAATGATTTCAGTAGAGGAAGCTCAGGAGCATGATGTTTTATTTGAAAACTTCGCCTCGGTTGATGCCGATTCCGATGGCTATGTGACAAAAGAAGAATTAGCGGAAGCTGGCATAAACTAAGCTGCAATAGCAACTATAATGAAGAAATCTGGTACCAAGAAATCAACGGCTGATTTTTACCCCCGAAAGTTTAACAACTTTAGGGGGATTTTTAGCAAATTAGTAAATTGAATAGAAGATGATTTATTCAATACCGCGTAAATATTGTGAGTAAATCTCATGATCTTAATCGGTAAACAAAGTACTCTATATCATCGCCTCTCAAAATTAGTAGTCCATGACATCTAAAATACGCTTAACTCAATTTAGTCACGGTGCTGGGTGCGGCTGCAAAATTGCCCCAAATCTGCTTGAACAATTTCTTAAAACCGATTTTGTAGCCATCGCAGATCCCAACTTGCTAGTCGGCAACAGCACTAAAGACGATGCTGCCGTTTACGACCTTGGTGATGGTAGCGGCATTATCAGTACCACTGACTTTTTTATGCCAATTGTTGATGACCCCTTTGAATTTGGTCGAGTTGCCGCCACTAATGCAATTAGCGACGTATATGCGATGGGCGGTTTGCCGTTAATGGCAATTGCTATACTGGGTTGGCCAATTAAAACGCTTGCTGCAGAAGTTGCCCAGCAGGTTATAGATGGCGGGCGGCACGCTTGCAAAGAGGCTGGTATTCAACTGGCTGGTGGACATTCAATTGACTCACCCGAGCCTATCTTTGGTCTTGCAGTTACTGGGCGAGTAAGGCTTACGAATCTAAAGAAAAACTGTTCTGCGCAGCCTGGTGACAAGTTGTTTTTAACCAAGCCAATAGGTGTAGGTATTCTGACCACCGCCCAGAAACAAGGTAAGCTAAAACCCGAGCATAGTCGTTTAGCCGTTGAAAGCATGATGCGCTTAAATACGGTTGGTTCTCAACTGGGCGAGCTTAATGGAATTAACGCAATGACTGATGTTACCGGTTTTGGTTTACTTGGTCATTTACTTGAAATGTGTCAAGGCAGTAAACTAAAGGCCATTCTTGAAAGTAGCGCGGTGCCCTTGCTAGACGAGTCGATTTACGACTATATCAACGCGGGATGCGTGTCAGGCGGTAGTCAGCGTAATTGGGACAGTATTAGTCAGCATGTGTCTAACATTAATCCTCAGCAGCAAGCACTTCTGTGTGACCCACAAACCAGTGGCGGCTTGTTAGTGGCTGTTGCTCCTCGTTCGGTCGACGAGGCTACCGCCATTCTTAACGCAGCAGGTTGCTATTTCCAATCAATTGGTTATTTTGATACAGCGCATACTGAGCAAATGTTAATTGAGGTAAAATCTTGAACCTAAATGACCTGCCAACAAGTTCGGCCTATCTTGAGTTGCTGTTGCAAAATACGCCTATGATTGATGTGCGCGCACCAGTGGAGTTTGCAAAAGGGGCCTTACCCTGTGCGGTTAATATGCCCTTTATTAATGACCACGAACGCCATCTTATTGGTATTTGTTATAAAGAAAAAGGTCAACAAGCGGCGATAAATTTAGGTCATGAACTCGTTAATGGCGAAAAAAAAGATCAAAGAGTAAGGACTTGGCAACAGTTTGTAGCACAACATCCACATGCCGTATTATATTGTGCTCGTGGGGGCCTGCGATCCAAACTTAGCCAGCAATGGCTAGCTGACAGTGGTATCACATGTACGCGCGTGGAAGGTGGCTTTAAATCGCTGCGCGCTTTTTTGTTGCAGTATTTGCAGCATGCTTGCCGCACTGCTAGCTTTACTATCTTGTCAGGTATGACAGGCACGGGTAAAACTGACATTATCAAAACGCTTAATACTGGTATTGATTTAGAAGGCCATGCCAATCACAAAGGGTCTAGCTTTGGTCGCCCCTTAACTCAGCAACCTGCGCAAATTGATTTTGAAAACAGTCTTATTCTAGCCTTGCTTAATGCACGTGAAAAATACCCAAACCAGCGACTTATATTAGAAGATGAAAACCGCAGCATTGGCGGTCTACACCTTCCTGAAATGTTAAAAGAACTAATGAACCGCAGCAACAAGGTGGTTATCGATTTACCCCTTGAGGAGCGTATCGAAAAACTCTGGCAAGAGTATGTTGTACAGCGTTACCATGAGACCATTACTCAAAACCCAATGGGAGGGGAACAGGCGTTTGCAGACTATTTAATAGACAGTTTGTTAAGAGTGCAGAAACGTCTTGGCAATCATCGCACTAATCAGATATTAGCCTTGATGCAGGTAGCTATACAAAAGCAACACATAGACAACTTTAGCAGCCATCGCGATTGGCTAAAGGCTATTACCGTTGACTATTACGATCCTATGTATCTTTATCAATTAAATAAACGCAAAGATCGTGTTGTGTTTAAAGGTGACCACCAAAGTGTTCTTCTATGGTTGCAAGAAAATGCTTAACGCATAATTTGCCGTTGGTCGTCTTTCGAAATTTATAACATGCTTAAATACCTTACAATATTCATCTACTTTTGCAACTAAAGCTGGCTCCTGCTATAAATGTGCTTATTAAAAACAATAATAGACGACTAATGTCGTTATGAGCATTTAAAAAAAATGTCAAAAATTACGTCTAATACATCACAATTAAATGACAGTTGGGATACATACTGGCAGGGTACAAGCAACGCTAATGCTTATGATAGTGGTGGCGCTCGGCATCCGGCAGTCGGCGCATTTTGGGAAACGTTTTTTGAGGCGGTAAAACAAGATTACGACAATCCTAGCATTTTAGATATCGCAAGCGGCAATGGCGCTGTTGTCGAAAGTGCATTGGCAGCATTTAAAAATAAACCAAGTGCAATTACCTCACAAGATATATCAGCCGCGGCCATTGATAATATTCACAAGCGATTTCCAACGGTGCAAGGCATAGTGTCAGATGCCAGTTCAATTCCGCGAGAAACCGCGAGTTTTGACATTGTCACTAGTCAGTTTGGCGTTGAATATGCGGGTCATGAAGCCATTTTTGAAGCCGCGAGATTGGTCGCTAACGGCGGCCAACTAGCGTTGTTACTTCATATCGACTCTGGGTGTATTCATCAACAATGCCAACAAAACTTGGATGCGATTAAACGAATACGGGCCTGTCAATTTATGCCACTTGTATCTCAAATGTTTGAAGCTGGTATCAATGCCATGCGTAGTGGTGAACGTTCAGCTTATAAAAAAGCAGCCCATCAATTTACGCCTGCCATTCGCGAACTTGAGGCTATTATGAAACAATATGGCCATCGTGTAGCAAGCAATACCATTTCTCGACTATATAGCGATGTTCGTCAAATCCACCAAAGGCTTGAGCATTACGAGCCAGATAAAATCCTTGGTTGGCTGAAAAAGATGGATGAAGAACTAGATGCCTATGCCCAGCGGATGTCTTCTATGTGTCAATCTAGTGTTAATAAAGCCAATTTCATGCAGATTGAGTCAGGCCTATTGGCGCGAGGTTTTTCAATTCAGTCTGCTGATACACTCGTTGTGCCAGATAATGAACTGCCCATAGCATGGCGTCTTGTGGCAAGAAAATAAGCATGGGGGTAAGTTAAAAATACAGCACTAGCATGACGAATTACTTTTGCAGACTTTACTGGCAAATTAAGATTACAATAAATACTGATTGAAATGAGGTGTTTTTTGACAAAACAAAATCGATTACTGCTTAGCTTAATTACATTAATGTTTGTTGTAACTGCTAATGCAGATCTAAAAATAAACAAAGAAAAAACGTTCAAAATGGATAATGAAATGACGCATCAGATGATATTTAAAAAACTTAATGGTAAGTGGCATGGAAATGTAAAAACATGGTTTGAGCCTGATGTACTGGCTGATGAATCTTCAATTGAAGGCGAATTTTCTGCGGCTTTCAACGAAAACTTTATCAGACATACTTATCAAGGCAGTATAAAAGGTAAATCTCGTCATGGTGAAGAATTGATGTCGTTTAACTCGGTGACCAAACAATTTGAGCAATCGTGGGTGGATAGTTTCCATATGAATTATGCGATTATGGTTTCCAAAGGAGATTTTCTCGAAAAAGGTTTTTTCGTGCAAGGTAAATACGACGTTGGTGAAGGTATACCTCAGTGGGGTTGGCGCACTGAATATATGTTAATTGATGATGAGCATTTAACCATCACTGCCTACAATATTAGTCCCGAAGGTGACGAAGCTAAAGCGGTTGAGACAATATACCTTAGGGTGAACTAAACGTCGCTAATATAATGTTTGACCTAAATGTAAACATTAGATAAGTTATATAGCCTTAAAATAGGAGTGTTTCAATGGATATAAGAATAGTGGCAGTTTGTGTTGCAATACTGTCGATAACAGGGTGTGCCTCTAACACCAATGTGGCAAAGTCTGACCAAGCACCTACAACAAAATCTCTTAGAGACGATGGATACCGTTGTGAGAGAGAAGTAGTAACGGGTAGTCGCTTCCCTATAAAGCGCTGCACCACGGCCTACCAGCGCCATAGAGAAGCTGAAGAAGCTAAAGAAGCAATGAGTAGAATGCGAAGTGGTACTGGACAGCCAATTAACGAATAATGCTTTAGGTAATTTTCTCTAGTTTTTTTGTTTGCCCTACGTGCAACGGGTAAATAAAAAATTGGTGCCATAAGTCATTTACTAATTGATGATGGGTTCCCGAGCCATTTTATTAAGGTAAGACTGCAGCATAAAATAATAATCGTGGCTGGCAATCCTCCCAAATTAGACAACGACTTAATGCCTGCTACTCCCACCGTGCTGACCATTATCCAAGCAACTAAGCCTATAAGCGTGCCCCAAAGAATTTTAATAGGCAGACCCACGCCGTCTTTAGTATCTGCATTGAAATCTTCGATACACAAATCGCCTATTGCATCTGTACTAGAATCGGCAGCCGTCACATATGAGATAAATGCTATAAAGACTAACATTAACGATGTTAAACCACTTAATGGCATATCGCCAAAAATATGATAAAGGAGCTGTTCAATACCCCCTTGATTCAAGACAGCATACAGATCACCGCCACTAGATTGATCCATAAAAATAGCGGAGCCCGCAAATACTGATACCCACAGTAGAATAAACAAACTAGGGAAAACAACATTTACTTTAATAAATTCTTTTACCGTGTAACCGCGTGCAATTTTACCTAAAAACATTGCCGTAATGGGTGCCCAAGCGAACCATACCGCCCAATAAAAAACACTCCATGATTGCGGCCATGGATCATTAGCTGCTTGCCCAGTAAATAAACTCAAGCGAAGGAAATTTTGTAAAAATGTTCCTAAGCCTTCTATACCAATTCCCAAAATATATAAGGTGGGCCCAAATAGTAAAGTAAACACGAACAAAGCGATAAGCAGCCAAAAATTAACCATCGACATACGCGCAATGCCTTTAATTAGTCCCTGTGCGGCTGAGAGCACAAAAGTAATCACAATAATGGCGACAAAAAAGCCTAAGCTTACTGCATTTTTTTCAAGTGCTACAAACTGACCTACGCCGCCTAGTAAAGTCAAAGCGCCTGTCCCTAGCGAGCTAGACATACCTACTACAAGAGAGTACAACGCTAGTGCGTCAATGACATCGCCCATGCGGCCAGTCACATATTTGCCAAAAACAGGGCGCAGCGAGCTACTGATAGAATAGGGTAACTTTAGATTGTAAAAAACTAAGGCAAATATCAGTGCGGGTACCGCATAAATCGCATAAGGTGTGGGCCCCCAATGTAAAAACATTGCTGAGAATGCAAACAAAACCGCGTTAGGGCTATTAGCTTCAATGTCCCAACTTTTTGGTGGCATGTGCAAGTGATACAAAGGCTCGGCAGTCGTCCAAAAAAGTACCCCCACGGCCAAGGTTGTGCACAGTACAATCATAAACCAGCGCGGCTTACTTAGCTTGGGTGTTGCGTCTTTACCGCCAATTTTGATGTCTCCTAATTTCGAAAAATAGGTGATAGTAATCAATATTAGCAAGTAAAAACTACCCACACTAAACAACCATGAAAAGTGTGACAAAATAAAATTATTCGCGATTTTTGTATAATGGGTAAAAAGATTTAAATTCACCAAACTGAACACCAGTGCTCCTACCAAAATAACAAAGGTTGGAAAAAAAACCAGTGGTCTTATTGTTTTAAACATTAGCAACATCCCTATATTGACAAGCAATTAAACCGCGGTTCTTTTAATTTTTTCTGTGAACTCTTTCTTAAAAATGCATTGACCGTCATGAAACGCCTGCCATGTGCTAGTTACATAAAAATAGTGGTAGTCACAGCGCATAGCGTATTGACTTTTGAGTCCCGTCCACCAGCCATCACGACCCATTTCTAATTTGAAAGAGAGTGTTGATTGCGCGCTAAGCGGGTCTTCTGGGTGAATGGTTTGCCACTGACTCATCTTCATATCAATGTCGGCATCGCACGAGTGATAATGCTGACGACCAAAGTCGTCATGCGTCTCTAGTGTTACTAAGCCGGTTTTGTAGTCTTGATGAACAATACGCTGGCTGTCAGACTCGCGCTGGGTTTCACCGTCGAAGGAAACGGCCTTATTGTATTTTGGTGGTTCAATTTCGGTACGTAAATTGTCACGATAGGGGACGTCAATATGACTTTTCGAAGCCTCTAAAGTGAGGGTTGCATGATCGGGTGCTGGCCAAATAAGTGGCCAACAAGCGGTTGAGAGCGAAATTCTTAAACGATGACCTTTTGGTAGTTTATAAGCAATATGATTAACAGGGACGGCAACATGATATAGCTTCCCCAGCGTGAGCGCCTCTATATCCTCATGACTGTCTCGATGTGTCAAATTCAACACTCCTAGGCTAATACGCGTTACGGCACCGTCAGGATGCACGTCACACACTCTTACCGCAATGTTTGCAGTGGGTTTATCACAGCGAATAGCTAAGTTTGCAATAATCTGACCCGCAATCGCTAAATCTTGCTGTAGTGGCAAAGTATCAAAACAAAGTGATCCAGCATCATCAACACGTTGATCCGCGGGTTGCTCCATATCCAAGCGAATGCCTACGCATAAACGACCACCATTTAGCCCAACGGTTTGTGGTGAACAAATTTGTTCGCCGTGCGCTTTGGTTTGTGGCGTATCATGCAATTGACCGTTTGCTGGATAAAAGTTTTTATGCAAAGTGCGAGGAGACGGCCAAGAAGGTTCAGAAATCCACTGCCCACTGCGATGCTCGTAATCCGTTTGCGGGCGCACACTGTCAAGCATGTAATACGTTAAGGCTGGCTCGTCATCAATTCCATTTTCAATCCCTTTTAACCAACGATCCCACCACCGCACTGACTCTTTTACGTAATCCATTTTAGGGTTAGGGTAAGCAATATTCGGATACTTATGTGCCCAAGGCCCCACTAAGCCTTTGCGTGGAACGTCGAGATTTTCAAGTAAACGAAAAACTGTGTTGCGATAATCCACTCATGGCATAAACCGGAATTTTAATGTTGGAATAATCTTCACAAATAGAGCCGTGCTTCCAATACGCACTGCGTGTTTGCTCAGTTAACCAAGTCGTAAAAAGAAATGGCATGGTTTCTAAACGCTCTAGCCACTTCGCTTTCCAGTTATCCCCCACTAACTTTGCGTCGGGTGCCCGCGCTTGTGCATAGGCCCAAAAAAACGCTGCCCAGTCTAGGTTGTCATTGAGTAAACAACCGCCCATATAATGCACGTCTTCATTGTAGCG
>RCMY010004189.1_pt1 | contig 12564 bp, 7 predicted proteins | sample 2041341 | NCBI WGS metagenome assembly RCMY01 (sample SAMN09708234, study PRJNA481090) | Marine sediment metagenome, whole genome shotgun sequencing project. | reverse complement strand
GCCGCCGTGCGTCCGGGCGGCGGGCGCCCGCGACGAACCACGTGCCGACGTTCTCCCCGCTGACCGCGGAGGCGACCACGCCGGGGGTGGCCGCGTTCGCGACCACCGCGTCCGCTGCGCTCGCGACGGCGACGGTGGCAGCGGCGACCTTGGTGCGCATGCCTCCGCTGCCGACGAACGAGCCCGTGCCACCGATCGTCAGCGACTGCGTCTGCGTCGGGTCGTCGATGCGCTCGATCACCGCCGCACCGCTCTGTCCACGCGGATCACCGTCGTAGAGCCCGTCGACGTCGCTGAGCATGAGGAGGAGCCCCGCGTCGACCATGCCGGAGACGAGCGCTGCGAGCCGGTCGTTGTCGCCGTAGGCGAGCTCTTCGGTCGCGACCGCGTCGTTCTCGTTGATGACCGGAACCGCGCCAAGCTCGAGCAGGCGACGAAGGGTCGTGCGCGCGTTCAGGTAGTGGCCGCGTCGCACGAAGTCGTCCTGCGTCAGCAGGATCTGGGCTCCGGTCAGGCGGTGTCCGGCCAGCTCACGCTGCCAGGCGTGCATGAGCTCGCCCTGCCCCGCCGCCGCGCAGGCCTGGAGGGTCGGCAGGTCCGTCGGTCGCCGGTCGAGCCCGAGCAGGCCCATGCCGGCCGAGACGGCTCCCGACGACACCAGGACGACCTGCGTGCCCGCGGCGCGGACGGTGGCGATCTGCGCCGCGATGTCTGCCACGCGGTCCAGGTCCAGGCGCCCATCAGATCCGCGGAGGCTCGAGGAGCCGATCTTGACGACGACCAGCTCGGGGCGGGCGAACCTCACGCCGGCTCCACGTCCGCATCGGCGTCAGCGTTGGTGGCGGCATCAGCACCGATCGCCGCGGCGGCCGCATCGGCCGCTTCGAGCGCGGCCAAGGTTGCTTCGACCTTGGCCTCCTCGGCGGCTTCCGTGCCGTGACGGTCGAGCTCCTGGAGGGTGGCGACCTCCACCAGCGTGCCGTCGGCCGTCCGCACCAGCTCTCCGACGACGCCCTCGTCCGCGAGGATCGCTTCGCGCTCCTCGATCGGAAGGTGGCGCAGGTCCGGCTCGTACTCGAAGGCGAGGCTGCCGATGACGACCTCGTCGCCCTCGCGGGCGCCCGCCTTCGCGAGCTCCCGGTCGACACCGGCCCGGTACAGCCGGCCCTGGAGGTAGTAGGCCGCGTCGGGGTTGTTGAGGTCGAGCATCGAGACCCACCGCTCGACGCGGCGTCCCACGACCGCGAACGCGCCGGTGTCGAGGCGCTTGATCGTGAAGGCCTGCTCGCGGTCGCGATGCGAGCCACCGACACCGTCAAGACCGACGACGACGTGCTCGCGCGGACCTTCGATGACCTGGGGACCGCGGTGCTCCCGCTCCTCGGCCACGATGGCACCGAGGCGGTACCGGAGCGTGTCGAGGCCCTCGCCGCTCACCGCCGAGACGAGGATGACCTCATCACCGTCGGCGCGGAGGGCTTCGCCGTAGAGATCGTCTGCTGCGAGGGTGTCGGGGAGGTCGATCTTGTTGAGGACGACGAGCTGACGACGCTCGAGCAGGCTCGGGTCGTGCTTGCGCAGCTCCTCGCGCAGGATCGCCAGGTCGCTCACGGGGTCTCGGCTCATGTCCATCGGCGATCCGTCGATGACGTGCAGCAACACGTGGCACCGCTCGATGTGGCGCAGGAACCGGTGTCCGAGGCCCTTGCCCTCGGACGCTCCTTCGATGAGGCCCGGGACATCCGCGAGGACGACGTCGATCGGCGTGCCGTCGGGGGTGTCGCCGCCGCGCATGACGCCGAGGTGCGGCGTCAGCGTCGTGAACGGCCACGCCTCGATGCGCGGCCGTGCGGCCGAGAGCCGGGAGACGAGCGACGACTTGCCCGCTGACGGGAAGCCGACGAGCCCGACGTCGGCGATGACCTTGAGCTCGAGACGCAGGATGCGGTCCTCGACGCCCTCCCCCTGCTCGGCGAAGCGCGGCAGGCGCCGGAAGCGGTTCACGAAGGCCGCGTTGCCACGGCCGGCGCGGCCACCCTCGGCCGCGACGAACGTCTGGTCCTGGGTGATCAGGTCGGCGATGATCCGACCGCTCTCCACGTCACGGACGACGGTGCCGATGGGCACGCGGACGATCGCGTCCTCGCCGTCGGCGCCGGTCTTCTTGTCGCCCTCACCGTGGACGCCCGGCCCACCTCGACGGTGCGGCAGGCGATGCAGGTCCAGCAGCGAGGTGATGTTCTCGTCGGCGATCAGGACGACGTCGCCACCCGCGCCGCCGTCGCCGCCGTCGGGGCCGCCACGCGGAACGTGCTTCTCACGACGGAACGACATGGCTCCGTTGCCGCCGCGACCACCGCGGGCATACATGGTGGCCTCGTCGACGAACTCGACGCCCTCGGCCATGACGGAACCTTCTGCTGGGAAACTGCACGGCGGCGGTCACGAGGACCGCCGCCGGAGAGTGATGTCGCTGGGGTCAGCCCTCGAGGGCCACGACCTCGGCGTAGGTGCGCTTGCCGGAGTGACGGAACTTGACGTGCCCGTCAGCAACCGCGAAGAGGGTGTCGTCGCTGCCCTTGCGCACGTTGACGCCCGGGTGGAACTTGGTCCCGCGCTGACGGACGATGATGTTGCCAGAACGGACGGACTCGCCGCCGAACTTCTTCACACCGAGGTACTGGGGGTTGGAGTCGCGGCCGTTGTTGGACGAGCCGCCGCCCTTCTTGTGTGCCATGAGATGCTCCTCAGGTCGTGAACCGCGCCGTGGCGTGGCTCAGATCGCGTCGACCTTGATGGTCGTGTGCAGCTGGCGGTGGCCGTTCTTCTTCCGCTGCCGCGACTTGTTCTTGTAGGTGAAGACGACGAGCTTCGGGCCCTTGTGGTGGCCGGTGATCGTCGCGGTGACGCTCCGGTCTCCGAGGTCCGGACCAGCGGTGACCCCGCCGTCGTCGCCGACGATGAGGACGGGACGCAGCTGCACGTCATCGCCGATTGCACCATCGAGCTTCTCGACGGTGATCTCTGCACCGGGCTGGACCCGGTACTGCTTGCCGCCGGTGGCGATGACCGCGTACACGACGTACTCCTCGGAAGGGGGAACTGGGAAATCTGGGGGGTGCGCTGCCTGAGAAGGCCGACGAGCGACCATGATCACGGGCAGGGCATGAAGAAACGGCGCCACGCGGCGCCGAGCGAGCCAGATCCTACCCGGCCCGGCCGCATGTGGCCAACCGGACCCGGAGGATCTTCGTGCTCAGCCGGTCAGCTCGACCAGGATCTTCGTGTACGGGTCGCTCCAGCGCTCGGTGTCGTCGATCGCGCGGACCCGCAGGTCGTAGGTGCCCGGCGGCAGATCGATCGAGGTGAAGTTGAAGTTGGAACGGCCGTGGCCGGGGTTGGTGACGAAGCCGGGCACCCACTGCGGGTTGCCGATGGAGCCGTTGATGCGCGGCCCCCTCCCCGTCGTGGTGTGGCGCAGGTAGACCTCGACCTCCTGGACGGCACGGTCGTCGAGGATCTCCCCGCCGACGCCGATCGTGGTTCCCGCGATCACCTGACCGGCGGTGGGCGTGAAGATCGACGCGGTCGGGAGCGCGTCACCCGGGAAGAGCCAGATGTTGTAGCGGTCCTGGCCCCACTGGGTGAGCTCATCGTGCTGCCCGACGGTGTCGAACGCCTGCGCCTCGATGCGGTACTTGCCGTCCGGCAGCGTCAACGGAACCGACCAGGTGGTCGACGTCGCCCCGGGGTTGCTCAGCGTTGCCGGGATGTCGACGTAGACGCTGAGCGAGCCGTCGGGCTGGGCCCACAGCTTCTCCCCGTAGTGCCAGACGCGGATGCCGACCGCGGTGACGCCCTGATCGTCGGTCGCCGTCCCACCGACGACGATGTCGTTGGAGGCGAACACCTGCTGGGCGTTGGCCGGCGAGTCCATGAGCATGACCGGTGCGTCATCGCCTGGCACCGTCAGCGTGACCTCGATCGAGGGACGGTCAACGTTCACGGTGTCGACGCCGACCACGTCACGCGCGTAGGCACGGATGCGGTAGTGGCCGAGCGGCAGGTTCTCCGGGGCGGTCCAGCTCCACGTGGTGCTGAGCGCTCCGGGGTCGTCGACGTCGATCGGGAACCAGCGAACCTTGCTGCCGTAGAACCCGTTGAAGCCGAGGCCCTTGTTGGCGTTGAGGTCGAAGACCTGCGCGTAGATCCGGTCGACGCCCGCGTCGTCGGTGGCCGTCCCGGAGATCGTGATCGGCTGCGGCCCGTCGAAGACCTGGTCGTCGAGCGGTGCGTCGATCGCGACGGCGGGTGCCGCGTTGCCCGGGTAGAGCAGGTAGCGGACCATGTGCGGCCCGTCGTCCTGTCCCCCGGCAGAGCCGACCGCCTTCGCAAAGAACCGGTAGGTGCCGTCGACGAGGGTCACCGGGAACGACCATCCCGTCGAGACCGTGCCGGGCGACGTCAGGCTCGCGTCGAACTCGACGTAGTCCCCCAGAGAGCCATCTGCCTGGACGTACGCGTTGGCGTTCTCGTCGAGGATCGAGATCTTGACCGCGGCCACACCTTCGCCGGCCTCCGCGGTACCCGAGACCGTGAAGCTGTTCGACAGGAAGTCCGAGCTCCCGTCGGCCGGATCCACGATCCTGGCGTCCGGCGGGGCGTTCTCGAAGTCGCGCACCTGGAACTTGACGATGTCCTTGCCGACCTGGCGGATCCCGTTCAGGTCGAAGGCGCGGGTCCTCACGACGTAGTCGCCCACCGGCAGCGACGCGGTGTACGACCACGACGTCTGCTGGGCTCCCGGGTCGTCGATCGTGACCAGCATCTGGGCGTAGTCACCGAGGCTGCCGTCGGGGTTGAGGTAGTCCTTGCTGTCGACCTCCTGGACCTCAAGCTTGATCCGATCGACACCGTCCTGTGCTTCGGCGGTCCCGGAGAAGGTGAAGTCGACCGACGCGGGGATCGTCTGTCCGTCGAGCGGTGCGAGGACCTCCGACAGCGGCGTGTCCGAGACGACGTCTCCGGAAGCGAGGTCGAAGAAGCCGTGACGACCGATCGCCTGACCGTCGATCAGGATGCCGTCGTGGCCGAGAAGCAGCCCCCGCGGGGTCAGCTCGAGCTCGAGCACGCCCTCCTGACCGTTCGCGCCGGGGTTCCACGGCAAGGCCTTGCCCGTGAGCGGGTCGAGCGCGCCGACCTGCTCGCGGGCCACGACCTCGTCGCCGAGGACGACGGCACCGCCGTCGCCCTGACCCCATCCGTAGTTCTTGTCCGGGTCGCCGGGGAACGGGTTGGTCGAGCCCGGCGCCTCCTGGAAGCGGAAGTGACCACCGACGTAGACGGCGGCGTCGGAGACGTCCACGGCGTAGACGGAGTCGAAGTGCCGGGACACCCAGTCGGGCTCGACGCCGGCGCCACCGTCCATCGGGAACCGGATGGCGACGTCGTTGGTCGGGGGCTTGTCGCCTCCGGAGGTGCCGACGATCACGAACGAGCCGTCGGGCGAGACCGCGGCGTCGGACATGCGGATGGAGCCACCGAGGTCGGCGAGGTTGTCCTCGAACAGGTCCGAGCGCCAGCTGGCCAGCGTCGCGACGTCCGCTGCGGTGTCGATCACGGCGACGCCGGTGCGCGTCTGCCCGGCGATCTTGCGAGCCGAGTGCGCGACGAAGAGACGCCCCGTGCCCGGTGCGATGTCGACGGCCTTGACCTCCATCCAGCCCCCGACGCCCACACCCTCGGTGAGCGGCAGGTCGAAGCCGGGGTCCACGACCCCGGTCGTCGTGCTGACGGCCGCCAGCCGCGAGCGGCTGACCCCGTTGATCGAGGAGAACGCGCCGCCGACGTAGAGCGCGTCGCCGTCGCGGACGATCGAGTTCACGTACGCGATGGCGTTGGCGACGAAGGTGGCGTCGACGGTGCCGTCGAGCGACATCTTCGCGACCTTGCGGCGGGGGATGCCGTCGATGGAGTTGAAGTCGCCGGCGACGAAGAACGTGTCCGCCTCGGCCGCAGCCTCGAGGTCACGGACGGTCCGGTGCACGTCGGGCGTGAAGCTCGGGTCGATCAGGCCGGTGTCGACGTCATACGCGAAGAGGTGGGGCTGGACGATGTCCGGGTCCCCCGACGACTGACGGATCTTGGTGAACGACCCACCGACGAGCACCCGGTCGCCGACCTGGGCGAGCGCGAGCACCTCACCATCGACGACGTAGGGCGTGTCCCCGCGTGGCGAATCGGGGACGAGCTGACCCTGCACCTCGGCGAACGACCCGGGCACGCCGGTCAGCAACGTCAGCAGCAGGGTCGCGACCATCGCGACGGCGTTGAGCACACGTCGCGGGCGCGCTGAGGTTCGTAGGCTGGGCATGTGATCCCTGAGAACGTGGATGTGGCGCACCGCCACGCCACGATGGTGGCTCACGGAGAGACGGCCGCCAACCTCTTCTCGGCCAAGACCGACGCTGAGCGCCCGAATGTCCCTCAGTTGTGCGACCAACGCGCACATCCCAGCACTGCCCCGGAGCCCGACGGTGTCACCGCCCCTCACGCCAGAAGCCTGTTCGAGCATCGCGACGCGGCTCGATGAGCCGCTCGTCGGCACCGCCGTGCACACGGTCGCGTGGCTGCTCGTGGAGGTCGACGCCGGGTGGGGCCCGAAGGGGCTGCCCGACGCACCGATCCCCTCCGAGGTCCGCGACGCGCTGGTGGAGCGGACCGACGCGCTCGGCGTTCGCGTCCAGCTGGTCCGTCGCCCCGGAAGGGACTCCTCGCCCGACGCGCCGTTCGTGGCGCTGGCCCACAGCAGCCCGTCCGGAACCTGGATCCGCGCGTACGACGTCGCGAGCCATGATGATCTCGGCACGGTCGACGTCGCGCTGGCAACCGTCCCCACGCCACCCGAGACGGGTCGCGAGATCCCGCCGGTCATCCTCGTCTGCAGCCACGGACGCCGCGACCGCTGCTGCGCCTCGCTGGGCAGGCCGGTGGCAGCCGTGCTGGCAGCGCGGTGGCCCGAGGCCGTGTGGGAGACCACGCACACCGGCGGCCATCGCTTCGCCCCGACGGCCGTCGTCCTGCCGGTCGGCGTCAACTACGGCCGGCTCGACCTGGGCACCGTGATCGATCGGATCGAAGAGCTGCTCGAAGGCGACCTCGCGCTCGCCCACCTGCGCGGCCGCAACGGGCTCACCCGCTCGGCCCAGGCGGCCGAGATCTTCGCTCGGCGCGCTCTCGACCTGAACCGGATCGACGCGCTGACGTTCGTGGACGGCGCGCCCGACGGGGACGTCCATCGTGTGCTCGCTGACGGCGTCAGCTGGACGGTCAAGGTCCGCAAGGTCCCCACGGGCACGCCGCGCCCGCTCTCCAGCGGCAGCGACGAGCTCCAGGACCCGGGGGTCTGGGAGCTCGTCCAGCTCAGACGGAGCTGACTCAGCCTCGAAGCGCCTTGGCGAACAGCGCCGGCAGCGCGGTCGCGTCGCCCTTCCCCTCGATGCGCGCGAGCTCCGGACCGACGTCGCCAGCAGTCTTGTGGTTCGCGAACCAGACGGGCTTCATCGGCAGCTTGAAGGGGCCACGGACGACCGACTTCTGGGGCTTGTCGAACATGTAGGTGTTGTGCACGACGCCGGAGCCGGACTGGATGTCCGTGCGGGGGTTGCCGGGGAAGGCGCCCCACGTCGGCGAGACCATCGCGTAGGGGACGCCCGCGAAGTGGTTGACGGTCACGCAGCCATAGCGCAGCGCAGCGACGAGCTGTTCGAAGTCGTCCTTGTGCGCGCGCTCGGTGGCCGGGTCGATGATGACCGACGCCCCGAGGTTGCCCCACAGGGCGTCGTTGCAGAACAGCGCCGCCTGCCGCAGGTACGCGCCGATGTCGGTCGGGGCGTTGAGCCCGACCTCCGCGAAGACCGCGCAGAACGCCTCGGTCGTGAAGGTGATGTCGTCGGGGTTCGTCTCGTCGACGTCGCGGATCAACGTCCACGGAACGGCTTCCTCGTCGTCGCGGCCGAACGTCTTCGCGTCCGGGTGCTCGGCCATGAAGGTCTGCCAGCGATCCTTGGCGCCCGGGTAGTACGGGTGGCGCTCATCGATCGTGGACAGCGCGTGCTCGACGGCCTCGAGGAGCTCGTTGCGCTGGGCCCAGCGCTCGTGCGTGACGATCATGCGTGCCGCGACACAGTTGAAGCCGCCGTTGTTGGCGAGCATCGAGGCGATGTTGAAGCCCTGGTAGCGGATCTCGGCCTTCGACCAGCGACCGGGCACGACGATGATCGGCGTGACGTTGCCGAGCTCCGAGGAGAACGGGCGCTCGTTGACCGGCTCGTCCGCCGCGAGGCGACGGGCTCCCTCCTCGCCACCTCCGAAGACGATGGCCTCGTAGGTCTTGTCGGATCCCGTGATGTGCAGCGTGTCGACGCCCTCGTGGGTGGTGAGGTGCTTGCCGACCTCGCCGCCGCCGTAGGCGATCTTCAGCACGCCGTGCTCGACGAGCGCCGCGAACGCCCGCTCGACGTGGACGCCGGTGTAGGCGTTGACGGGGTTCATCTTGAGCAGGACGACCTCGTCCTCGACGAAGAGCTTGTAGAGCGCGTCCATCGGTCCGATCGAGGAGACGTTGCCGGCACCGAGGACGACCGAGACCTTGCCGGGCCGCTCCCCCGTCTCCGAGTACGCGACCGCGACGGTGTCCGAGAGAGAGTCGGCGGTGACTCCCGGCTCCATCCAGACCTCCGCGGAGAAGCCGGTGAAGAGCACGTTGTCGAGCAGGCCGGTCGGGAAGACCTTCGCGGCGATCTGGCCGCCGGGAAGCTCGCGCACCGCGCCGTACCCCGTCGAGCCGGTGTCACGCAGCGAGATCAACGACTCCTTGAGCAGCCGCAGGTTGCGCAGCACGATGACCGGGCCGGTGAAGTAGTCCTCGGCGCGGGCCCCGCCCGTACGTGGGATGCCCTTGTGCACGATGGCGGAACGGTTCCAGTCCTCGGCGACCGACATGGTGTCGTCGATCATCCGGTCGATCATCGCGATGCGGGCGTCGAGATCGACCTGGCGCCACGCGCCGGCGACGGAGGCAAGGTCCGCGACCATCTTGTCGAGGTCGGCGACCGGAGTGGCGGAGATCTCGGGCTCGGGCTCGGGGATCGCGAGGGTCCCGGTCTCGGTCGTGGCGCTCATGCTCGTGGCTCCTGAAGGCGTGGCAGACCTCGGATGCTAGTGGCGCCTGACCAGCCGGTCACCTCGTGGCGGTGCCGGCGACCCAGCTGTCGTGCAGCCGCGCGTAGACATCGTTGTTCGCGCGCAGCTCGTCGTGATGGCCGCGACCGACCAGCTTGCCGCCGTCGAACACGAGCACGAGGTCAGCGTTCTCCGCCGTGGACAGCCGATGGGCGATCGAGACGGTGGTCCGTCCGATGGTGAGCCCGCTGAGGGCACGCTGGAGCCGCACCTCGGTCAGCGGGTCGACCGACGACGTCGCCTCGTCGAGCACGAGGAGGTCCGGGTCGGCGACGTAGGCGCGCGCGAGGGTGACGAGCTGTCGCTCCCCAGCGGACATGCTCGTGCCACGCTCACCGACGTCGGTGTCGAGACCGTCGCGCAGGTCCTCGAGCCAGTCACCGAGACCGAGCTCGACGAACGCGAGCCGGATCCCGTCGTCGTCGACGTCCTCGCTCCCCATGGCGACGTTCTCGCGGATGGAGCCGCCGAACAGGGCGCCCTCCTGCGGAACCATCACGACCCGGTTGCGCAGGTCGTCGAACCGGATGCTGTCGATCGGCACGCCGGAGAGGAGCACCTTGCCGGACGTCGGATCCATGAGCCGGGTCAAGAGCTTCGCGAACGTCGTCTTCCCGGAGCCGGTCTCGCCCACGACGGCGATGTTGGTGCGCTCGGGCAGGTGGACGTCGACGTCCACGAGCGCCTGGAAGCCGGTGGCCTGCCGGGCAGGCTCGCCGGGCTTCGGGTAGCGGAAGCCGACACCTGCGAACCGGACGTCGATCGGCCCGTCCGGGATCGTCACCCCGTCGGGACCGGGGTCGGCGACGTCGGGCTCGATGTCGAGCACGTCGAGCACTCGGCGCCATCCGGCGACGGCCGTCTGTGCGTCGTTGATGATCTCGCCGGCCATCGTGAGCGGCTCGACGAACAGGCGGATCAGGAAGAGGAACGCGATGAGCGTGCCCGGTGACGGGTTGCCGCTCCCCACGCCCCAGACGAGCCCCGCGGCGATGACGGCCACGGTCGCCCCGCCAGAGAAGGTCTCGCTCAGCCCGCTGAAGATCGCCGACATCTTCCCGGCGTGGACGGCCGAGGAACGGTGGTCCTCGATGGTGTCGTCGAGCCGGGCCTGCGAGCGGGCCTCGATGCCGTAGGCACGGATGACCGACGCCCCGACCACGACTTCGCCCACGGCCGCGAGCATCGCTCCGACACGCACCCGTACCGCCTCGAAGGCATGGTCCAGCAGGCGCTGGAACCGCCGTGCGACGGCGATGTAGATCACGAACGTCACGACCACGATCACCGTCAGCGGGACGCTGTAGACGAGCATGACGGCGACGGAGATGACGAGCTGGCCGAGCGCCTGGATCAGCCCGATCCCGCCCCACTGCATGAACTGGGAGATCTGGTCGACGTCGGAGGTCACGCGCGAGACCATCGCACCGCGTTGCTCCGCAGCCTGGTGCAGCATCGACAGGTCGTGGACGTGGGCAAACGTGTCGACCCGCAGATCGCTCAGCGCCGTCTCGGTGACCTTCGCGAGCCGGCTGTTCATCCAGCCCGACGCGATCGCGGTGAGCAGGACCGCGCCGAACGCGACGAACGTGAGCTGGGTGACGAGGTCGAGGTCGACGCTCGTCCCGTCGCCGATGACGCCACGGTCGATGGTCTGCTGGACGACGATCGGGATGATCGCTCGACCGCCGGTGGCCAGGAGCGCCAGGACGACGGTGCCGCCGAGGCCGCTGCGCAGCACCGGGCTCAGCCGGACCCCACGGACGAAGGTCTCCCACGCGCCGGAGCGCTCGGGCGGTGCCACGGCGTCGGCGCTCATGACACGCTCCCTGCGTCGGCGCGCTGCTCGGCACGTTCGTCATGGTCACGTTCGTACGCGGTCACGAGGTCGCGGTACCTGACGTTGCTGGCCATGAGGTCGAGGTGCGCACCTCGTGCCGCGACGCGTCCGTGCTCGACGTAGAGCACCTCGTCCGCGAGGGCGATCGAGGACTGCCGGGCCGCGATGAGCATCGTGGTGGTGGGGATGCCCGATGCCTTGAGGCCGCGCAGGATCTCCTGCTCGACCGCTGGGTCGACGGCGGACGTGGCGTCGTCGAGCACGAGCAGGCGTGGTGAACGCAGCAACGCCCGGGCAAGCGCGATCCGTTGACGCTGACCTCCGGAGAGCGTGGCCCCGCGCTCGCCCACCTTCGCGTCGTAGCCACCCTCGAGCGCGCTGACGAACTCGTCCGCACGGGCGAGCCGTGCCGCCCGGAGCAGCGCATCGTCAGAGACACCGGCTCCGAGGTCGATGTTGTGACGGACCGTGTCGTCGAACAGGAACGCGTCCTGGAAGACGACCGCGACATCCTCCGCGAGGCTCGCGCGGGAGACGTCACGAAGGTCGAGCCCGTCGATCTCCAACGCCCCGTTGTCCGGGTCGAACAGCCGCACGAGCAGCGCGGCGATCGTGGACTTGCCGCTGCCGGTCGGTCCGACGATGGCGACGACGCGGCCGGGCGAGATGTCGAAGTCGAGCCCCTCGACCCCGCGCGCAGAGTCGTCGTCGCGGCTGCCGTCGGGTGCTGGGTGGTGGAAGGTGACGGTCCGTGCGGCGGTGGCAGCAGCGCCCTCGTGATCGGTCGGTGTCGTGCCGTACCGCATCGCCCCGGTCGACCTGAGCACCGCGTCGACACGGTTCCAGCCGGCGATGGAGCGGGGCAGGTCACCGAAGAGCCACCCGAACACGCGGACCGGAAGCGCGACCAGCCGCAGGAGGTAGGCGAACTCCACGAGCTCACCGGGCCGGAGGATCCCTGCCTCGACGCGACGTGCGCCGACGACCAGGACGAGCAGCGTCGCGATGTTCGGCAGGGCCTCGATGACGGGATCGAACTTCGCGCGGACGCGGCCGATCTTGATCATCCGGTCACGGAGCTCCTCGGACTCGCGTCGGAACCGCTCGGTCTCCTGGAGCTCGCGCCCGAGGGTCTTGACGACCAGCGCTGCGTCGAAGGACTCGTGCGCGATGCGGCTCACGTCGCCGCGGCGCTCCTGCGCCTCCATCGCGATGTCCTTGACGGCCTTCTGATAGGCGTAGTTCGCCACGCCGAGGACGGGTCCGATCAGCAGGCCGAGCACGGCGAGGATCGGGTCAGCGAGGAACAGCAGGACGGTGGTGATGACCACCATCACGACCGCCGACACCGCGAGCGGGAGCGGTGCCGCGACCTGGAACGACGCCTCGATGTCCGCGTTCGCGACCGACAGCAGCTCCCCCGTGGTGCGGGTGCGGTGCCAGCGGATCGGCAGGTCCACGTACTGCCGCGTGACAGCACG
>RCMY010004188.1_pt1 | contig 12568 bp, 7 predicted proteins | sample 2041341 | NCBI WGS metagenome assembly RCMY01 (sample SAMN09708234, study PRJNA481090) | Marine sediment metagenome, whole genome shotgun sequencing project. | reverse complement strand
TTCCGGCCACCATTCAGGGCCGTCTGAACCGCCCCGGCGTGCTTGATGTGCGTCCTGTCCAGGGCAAGGCCTCTTCGCAGGCTGAAGCCAGCAAGGTCATGAACTCCTCCGGCGCAGACAACGCCGTGTGGGGATCTGTCAATGTGGTGGGCAATGACTGCACCATTGAAGTCAACAGCGTGGACAAAGCCGGAAAAACCTGGAGCAAGACGGCCCAGAGTTCCGTGAGCGGCCTGACGGGCGCTGTGCAGAACCTGAGCGCCGCCCTGGGCCAGGAAGTGTTCGGCATAGCCGGCGTTCGCGCCCCCGGCACCACGGCGGCCTCCGGCCCCCGTGGAACGGTAGCTCCCGGCGGCGACATCATCGCCAATGAAACGGGCCAGCAGCAGGTGTACCTGAACCCGCAGTTCCGTTATCAGGGCGCAGGTTCCGGCGACGGTTCGCGTCTGCGCAGCCAGCGCCTGCCCTACACCATGGTGGGCATGCTGGTGGGCGATTTCAACGGCGACGGCAAGAACGAAATCTGCGTGATGAGCGACAACCATCTGCGCATCTATTCCTGGGACGGCGCAAGCCAGCTCAAGCTGCTGGGCGAAACCATTGTTTCGCGTTCCAACCAGAACTTCTCCATGCGGGCCATAGATCTCAACCGTGACGGCGCCATGGATATTGTGGTTACCACCGTCGAAAACGAGAGCAACCGCCCTTACAGCTATTTCTTCAGCTTCAAGGGCAACAAGTTCACCCAGGTGTCGGAGCGCATCCCCTATTACGTAAGCGTGCTGCGCGTGCCGCCCACCTATGCGCCCACCCTCGTGGGTCAGGGCTGGGATTCGCTCAAGCTTTTTGCCCCCGGCGTCTACACCATGGTGAAGACCAACGGCAAATACTCCTTTGGTACCCGGCTTGACCTGCCCACAGGGGCCACTGTCTTTAACGTGACATGGCTGCCCGGCGGCAAGACCGGCAAGGGCGAACAGCTTATCATGCTGACCGACGACGAGCGCCTTAAAGTCTTCCAGGGCAACGGCAATACGCTCATCCATACCACTATGGAGCGCTTCTCCGGCTCGGCCACCGGCATGGATCACTACAAGGGCATGCCCGGCCTCGGCGTAGACAAGAACTACCAGTTGCCCAGCAAGTACTATGCGCCCATGAATCTCATCGCTGCCGATATCGGCCACACGGGCGAGTACACCCTGCTGATCAACAAGCCCATATCCACGGCTTCGCAGATGTTCGACCGCTATCGCTACTTCCCGCAGGGTGAAATTCACGCTCTGTACTGGGACGGCGTGGGCCTCGGCCTCAAGTGGAAGACGCGCCGCATCCGTGGTTCTGTGGCTGCTGTGGATCTGGCTGACGTCACCAATAAGGGCACCCTTGATCTTGTGGTGGGGCTGAACACTTCGCCGGATCTCGGCGTGGGCAGCCGCCAGTGCATGATCACGGCCTATCCGTTGGACGTCTCGGCCACAGACCCCAATGTGCCGGCTGACATGAGCGACTTTGAAGTGAGCCCCAATTAGAGCAGTTTGCCAATGCAATGAGTTAACTGCTTTGCAAGGATTTTTCTGAAAATTCTTGCCACGAAATGCGAGCAGGCAGGCTTTTGCCAGCCGCAAGCGAGCATTTCAATGCTCTAGATAACGTCGGGCGCGGACAGCCCGCCGCAGAACGCGTGGGCTGTCCGCCCCTGGCAAAGCCCCCTTTTCGGGGCTTTGCTTTTTCATCAGTACACGGCAAGGAGACGGCATGCGCATCCTGGTGATTGGTTCCGGTGGGCGGGAACACGCCCTGGTCTGGAAATTCATGCAAAGCCCCGGCGTTGAGGCGGTCTTCGCCGCGCCCGGCAACGGGGGAACCAGCAGGGAGGGCGCGGTCAATGTGCCTGTTCCTGTTGACGATCTGGACGGGCTGGTGGCCCTGGCGCGCAAAGAAAAGATCGATCTTGTGATGCCTGGCCCCGAACTTCCTCTGACCTTGGGCATTACCGACCGCATGCGCGAAGCGGGCATAGCCTGTTTCGGCCCCGACAGTTACGGCGCAAAGCTCGAAGGCAGCAAGGCTTTTGCCAAGGAGATCATGGCCAGAGCCCATGTGCCCACAGCGCACAGCGCCGTGTTCAGCGATGTGGAAATGGCCAAAAATCATGTGGCCAAGGTGGGTGCCCCCCTGGTGGTCAAGGCCGACGGTCTGGCTGCGGGCAAGGGCGTCATCATGGCGGCCGACTCTCAGGAGGCCCTGCAGGCCATTGACGACATCATGAGCGCCAGGGCCTTTGGCTCTGCTGGCGATCTTGTGGTGCTGGAAGAATGGCTTGTGGGCGAGGAAGCCTCCTTCCTGTGCCTGTGCGATGGCGAACGCGCCGTGCCGCTGCCCTCGGCCCAGGATCACAAGCGTGTTTTCGACAATGACGAAGGCCCCAATACCGGAGGCATGGGCGCGTACAGCCCCGCCCCCGTCCTGCCCGACAACATGCTGGAGGAAATGGCCGACCTCACCGTGCGGCCCATCCTGCGCGAGCTTGCCAAGGACGGCCACCCCTTTGTGGGCGTGCTGTACGCCGGGCTGATGATGACCGCCGACGGCCCCAAGGTGCTGGAGTACAACGTGCGCTTTGGCGACCCGGAATGCCAGCCCATGCTCATGCGGCTTGAGGGCGATCTGCCCGGCATCATGCTGGACTGCGTCGCGGGCAAGCTTGATCCCGCCAGCATCGGACAGAGCGCCAGGACGGCTCTGGGTGTGGTCATGACCGCTGAAGGCTACCCCGGCGCGTACACAAAGGGAGTGCCCATTACCGGCATCAGCGAAGCGGACGCGCTGCCCGGCGTAAAGGTTTTTCACGGCGGCACGACCATCAAGGAAGGCGCGCTGGTGTCCAGCGGCGGCCGCGTGCTTTGCGTGACGGCGCTGGGCGATGACCTTGAGGACGCGCAAAGGGCCGCCTATGCGGGTGTGGAAAAGATTCGCATGGACGGCGGCTTTTACCGCAAGGACATAGGGCAGAAGGGCATCAACCGGCTGAAGGGCAAATAGGCCCGCAGCCTCGCAGCACGTTCACACAGAGCGCCTACATGCCGAAGCGCTCTGGAGCGTTTTACCTTTGAAAAAGTGTAAACGCGCTAAGAAAACAGTGAGTAAAGAGCCTCCTGGAAACGCGTAGTTGTTTCGTTTGGCAAGGCGCGATCTTTTTTGAAGCAGGAGTGGACTCTTTCGTCCTCGACTGTTTCAAAAAAAGTGAAGCAAGTCCGCCAAACGGAATACATCAGCATTTCCCTGGATTACCTCCGGCCCAGAGCCGGATTCAAAGGATACGACATGGCGCAAGTGGTCATATTGATGGGTTCGCAGTCTGATGAAGACAAGGTCAGCCCTTGTGTTGAAGTGCTGAAAAGCCTGGGCATAAGCTGTTTCATTACGGTCAGTTCCGCCCACCGCACCCCTGAACGCACGGAAAGGCTGGTGAGCGAGCACGAAGCCGCGGGCGCGCAGGTATTTATCTGCGCGGCGGGCATGGCGGCGCATCTGGCCGGAGCCGTGGCCGCGCGCACCACGCGCCCGGTCATAGGCATTCCCGTGTCCAGCGTTGCCCTTGGCGGCATGGACGCCCTGCTTGCCACAGTGCAGATGCCCCCCGGATTCCCGGTGGCCACCGTGGCTCTGGACAAGGCCGGAGCGCGCAACGCCGCCTGGCTTGCCGCCCAGATCCTGGCCCTCGCTGATCCGGCTCTTGCCGACAGGATCAACGCTGCCCGCACAAAAATGCGCGCAGACGTGGAAAAGGCCGGGGAAGAAATCAGCCGTAAATACGCCTGAGAAGCCGGGCCGCCGGGCACGGCCGCCAAGCGAGTATTCGCCCTCTGGTTGTAATGTTCCAATAGGCTGTTCACACTTTCCCTCTCTCGGCTTGCTGTTGTCTGGTAACTCCAGCTTTGCCGATGTGGGAGGGGACAGCCTATTGGAACATTACACTTGGAGCATGTACGCTTTTTCAAAGTTAAAATGCCCTAAAGAGTATTTTACAGGAAATCTGATCCAGATGCAGAGCATGCCGCCGGAATCGCTCCGGCGGCATGTCGTATTTTGGGCGCACACACCTCAGGGACGGTCTGCGGGTGCGTCGCGCCCTTGCCGGCCCGTTTATGACACAAGGCGCGCTGCCTGGTAGATCATTATGGCCAGAGCAAAGGGCAATATAAGGGAATAGGCGACAACAGCGGTTATCAGGGTGAATGACCGGGCCTCGCTGTACAGTATGCCCGTAGCAGGAATGCAGGGAAAAAACAGGCTTTGCGCGCACATGAAGGCCAGGGCGCTGGCGTGGCTGACACTGACACGAAGTGTCTCGGCCAGCGTCCCCGTGCCTGTGTCATACAGCACGCCAAGCGTCGCCATGAGGGCCTCCTTGCTGACGCCAGAGGCCAGCAGCGACGTGAGAAGCCGCCAGTCCGCGCCCATAAGGTCGCCCAGCGGCTGCAGCATTTTGCCCATCTGCCCAAGCAGGCTCTGTTCGACATTTGCCGATGGATAGTAGGAGAGAAACCAGAGCACAGCGCTGAAGGCAACGATCAGGGTTGAGGCTTTTTTGATAAAAGCCATAATGTTGCGGGATACGTAGCGGGAGATGGTCAGAACATTGGGCCGGTGAAAGTGCGGCAGCTCCATGAGCAGGCCGCTCTCGCGCACGGGCGCAGGCATCGTTTTTCCCGCCAGCAGGCATACTCCGGCCAGCACAAGCATATTCAGCGTCAGCAGGCCAAGCACCACAAGAATGGCCACTGCGGGAGTGAACAGCCAGGCTGACAGGGTGACCATGACAATGATCTTTGCTGTGCAGGGAACCAGCGGGATCACCAGAAGGGTCAGCAGCCGCTGGCGCGGGTCATCAATGGTGCGGCAGCCCACAATGCCGGATATATTGCAGGGGATGGAGAAAAGCAGGGGCACAAAGGCCTTGCCGTTAAGCCCCAGGCGGCGCATGGCCCTGTCCATGAGAAAGGCCGCGCGGGCCATGTAGCCCACATCGTCCAGAATGGCGAACACAGTATAAAAAACCGCCACAAAGGGCAGCATGGCAAACACTGATCTGACGCCTCGCCATACGCCCAAGCACATGGCCGTAATGAGGTGCAGACCGTATGAATTCAGGTCCTCTATATAGGGCGTAACCAGTGAGAGTGCCTCACCGGTCTTGTACGCCAGAGGAAAGCCCACGCCAAAGCCAAGGACAAGCGCCAGCAGCAGAATGGCCGCCATTATGCACGGCCCGGCCACAGGGTGCAGGAACCATCTGTCCCATACAGCGGTGGTGCTCTGGCGTGTGAGGGCATCGCGGCTTTTTCGCCCGGTCAGTAGGGCAATCCAGTCCCGCCGGGCCGCATCAAACTGCTGCCGGGCTTCGGTAGTGAGCAGCGGCGTCACAAGGTCGCCAGCAAGTTCACGCAGCCTGGCCTCGCTTTCACCTTCACCGCTCATGCTCCGCCAGATGAGGGCCAGCGCCGCCGGTTCGTCAAGATTGTGCTGTTCCTGCAATTGGCGCAGGCTCTCTGTGGCAGCTGTGGCCGCAGGCTGCGGCAGATTTTGCAGCACAGCCACGGGCAGTCGTCCCGGTTGCGGCTGGCTGTGCAGGGCCCGTCGGACAGCCTCGCGCAGGGGATCCGCATCCTTTCTGCAAATGGCCGAAAGCGCCACCACCGGCACGCCCAACTTTGCGGCAATGGCCTTGGCGTCAAGATGAATGCCGTTTTTTTCAGCCAGGTCGGTCATGTTCAGGGCAAGAACCATGGGCCGTTCCAGCGCCATGACCTCAAGAGCGTAGGCGAGCGTGCGCTCTGGACTCAGGGCGCTGGCCACGACCACCGTGATGTCCGGTGCCGTGTGCAGCAGGTACTCCACAGCAATGCGTTCTTCGGGAGAGTGCGCGTGCAGCGAGTAGCTGCCCGGCAGGTCCACGACATGGTAGCCGCCCTGGCCAAGGGGGGCACGGGCCTGCTTTTTTTCCACGGTTTTTCCGGGCCAGTTGCCCACTTCCTGATGCACGCCGGTAAGGGCGCTGAAGATGGTGGATTTGCCGGTATTGGGCTGTCCGGCCACAGCCACCAGAGATTCGGCAATGCTGATCATAGTGTTTCATCCGTCGGGGTAATGGTAATGCGTCCGGCGAATTTTTCCGCCAGGGCCACAAACGTGCCGCAGCACTCCACAACGCGGTTGTCGCCAGGACGAAGCATGCGCACGGCGCTTCCAGGGTTTATGCCCAGGGCCGCCAGGCGTTCCTGCACGTCCGCCGGACAATTTACGGTCTGGATGATGCCAATCCCGCCGGGCGCGAGGCCGCCCAGAGAGTGGCCGGGGCTGGCCGCGTCTGCCGCGTCTGCTCCGGGAGATTCATCGCCTGCTTCGAGAACGTCATTTTTATTGCGCACGCTGGCGCAGGTTAGAAAGAAGATGATGAAGAGCAGGTTGTTCCAGCCTCCGGCAAGGGGCAGGAGCAATGGTTCCGGCAGGTGCTGCAAGGCTGCGCCGCACAAAAACAGCGGCAGGGGCGTCAGCAGGGCCATGGTTCGCGGGCAGCAGGTGAAGCCGCGCAGCACGGCATAGATGAAGAGCACGCTGGCGCAGGCCATGGGCACGCTCGCCCCCAGGGCGAGCAGATCAATGTACCCGGCCGTGCGGGCAAGCGTGTGCGGATTCGCGGCCGTGAACGCCAGATGCGGGTAGTGGCTGTGATAGGCTCCGCCGTGGAGCATGGCCATGCAGAACAGCAGGAAGACGATCCATTGCAGAGTCTGGTGACCAGGGCGCAGCAGCCTTGCAATGCCCAAAAAACCCGCTGCATACAGCAGGCTTGCCAGGGGGCCCACATAGCCCCCAAGTACAAGCCTGTCCGGGGCAATCCCGGCCATGGCCGGAGCCAGCCCCAGGGGCGAAAGGTCAGTGGCCCCGCTGCCCCAGTAAAGCAGCATGTCGCCCGCATACATAAGTGCGGCCCCAAGGGCGCCAAGGCAAAGAAACACGGTGCGGGAACGTGGCGAGACCATTGTCATGGCGCGCACCTAAAAGCTCAGGCCGCACTGCACGCCCACCATGAGCGGCTCGGCGGCACGTTTTGAGCGGCCGAAAGCGCTGGTGGCATAGCGCTGATCCAGCAGGTTTCTGCCATAAAGAAACACATCCCAGTTGTCTTTTTCGTAGCCGATTTTGGCGTTGACCAGCGCATAGGCAGGCTGGCGCAGGCTGTTGTCTTCAAGCAGGTACTTGCGGCCGTTGAGGCTGCCGTCCACGCTCATGAAGAAGCCGGAATCCATGCGAAAAACGCTGCCCGCGCCCAGGGTGTAGGCATTGGTGAAGGGCAGTTTTTTGCCTGCAAGATCCGTGTTGTCGTCCTTCTTGAATTCATCAAACTTGTAGTCAAACATGTAGCCCGCGCTGGCAAACACTTCCCATCCGGGCATGAGCAGGGCGCGCGCCTCAACCTCAAAACCGGATGAATGCGCCCGGCCAGCGTTCATTTTTTGATAGTTGCTGAACACGCCGGTGGGGGACTCAATGTCCACCTGCATATTGTCCCAGTCCACATAGAAGAGCGCGGCGCTTAATTCCAGGCGGTTGTCCAGCAGTTTGCCCTTGTAGCCCACCTCATAGGTGGTGGTGTATTCGGGGTCCACCGCATGTTTCACCAGCGATTCTTCGACCATGACGTTATTGAAGTCGCCAGCTTTGAAGCCGCGCGCCACAGAGGCGTACACGCGCTGGCGTTCGGTAAACAGCCAGGCCAGGCTGATTGAGGGGGAGACGGCCGTCCATTCCTTGTTCATGCTCAGACTGCCAGTGGGCATGCCCATAATGTTGGTCTTGTTTTCCCAGTCGAGGCTTTTGCGTTCATAGTCAAAGCGCGCGGCCCCGGTAACTTCAATCATGGGCAGCACCCGCCAGATGATCTGGCCAAAAGCTGAGGCGATATTGCTGCAAACCGTGGAGTTTTGCTGCATGTGGTCGCCAGGAGTCATCCACATATTGCCAGCGTCGTCGCCGAAGACTATGTCTGTCTTGGTGTCGATGCGTTCTGTGAGGCCAAACAGGCCGACCATCCAGCGGAAGTTGTCCGGCCCGCCGTTGAGGCGCAGCTCCTGGCTCAGGGTGTTGAAGTCTTCGTCATAGGTGGAATACATGAGGTCCATGGGCGTGTAATCCCAATCCTGCAGATAGTTGTAGTTGGAGCGGCTGTAGTTGGTAATGGAGGTCAGGGTCACGGGGCCAAGGTCTTTTTCCCAGGTAAGGGTGGGGGCCAGCAGATAACCGTCGTTGTGCCCCCGGCGGTTGCTCTGTGTTTCAAGGCTCAGGCTGCCGTTTGGCGGGCCGTAGCAGTCAAAGCCCCCTTCATACTTGTCGGCGTACATGCTTAAGGTCAGCTTGCCGGCAGCGTCATTTTTCAGCAGCACCTTGCCCCGCGCGGTGAACTGCTCGCTTCTGTTGGTATCGTCCTTGTCCAGAAACTTGTTTCGAAAGTAGCCATCGGTGCTTTTATAGCCCACTGCCAGGCGGTACGAGGCGTCGTCAGTAATGGGGCTGCCCACGGCGGCCTGGGCCTTGAGCGTGTGGTAGCTCTCGTAGTTCAGTTTGGCAAAGGCATTGAGCCTGTCGCCGGGGTCCTTGGTGATGATGTTGATGGCCCCCGCGTGAGTATTGCGCCCATACAGCGCGCCCTGGCTGCCACGCATGATTTCCACGCGGTCGACATCAAGGCCGGTATCAATGCCCACATAGGGCAGGGCCACCCCATCCACATTGATGTTCCACACCTTGTTCATGTTGGACATGCCACCCACACCGCGAAAGACAACTTGCGTCATGTGTTCGTCAATCTTTGAAAAACCGATGTTCGGCGCAAGAATGCCGAGCTGTTCGAGGCTGTTCAGGTTCAGATCCTGTATGGTCTGGCTGTCAAACACCGAAATGGTGGAGGGCACGTCCTGCTTGTCTGTTTTGACCTTTTGCGCCGTCACCATGATGGAATCCAGTTCCAGCGGGTTGTGCGCGGCGGGTTCTGCCCAGGCGCCGCCCGCAAAAGACGCCAGAAACGCCGTTGCAAGAAAAAGAATGCTCGTACTGCCCGTAAAAAACCTTGCCATACGTTAACCCCCGAACCGTCCAGGCAGGATATGCCCCTCGGCCTTGTTTAGTGATGGGCATATTTTTAGGTGGTGGGTGCGTAAAAATCTTCCCCGGCAGGTTCTTTTTTTATTCCACAAAGTCGCGAACAGACAACATAAAACGGCTCTGTGGACAGGAGTCAGCTAACTGCTCGTATTGACTTGTAAATGAAATTGAATTTTAATTTCTAGAACGGATCAATTTTGAACGATTTCATGTTTCAAAGTATTCATTCAGCCGAAAAATGCGATTTGCGGCTGAATCCACGCCACGTTGTGGCGCGTTGCACTGTCGTGCAACGTTAGAGCATGTATACTTTTTCACAGTTAAAATGCTCTAAAAATATACAGGTGGAGAGACCATCATGTCTTGCCCCAATGCACGTGGACAAAAAACGCCCTTCGATATGCCGTCCGGGCGCAATGTTTTCGATTTGGAAGTATTGTCTGGCGTACATCTGGACATGCTGGACTTTTATTCGCCCAATGACATTGTCATGCCCACTACCAAGCTTGACCAGCTGGAGTTCGCCTTTGTACTCAGCGGCGAGGGCGTGTACAGGTCGACAACGGGTGCAGCGCACGTGGTGGAGGCCCCGCCTGAAAGCGGCATTACCGTGTATATGCCTGGCTCCAGGGGTGAGTTTTATGTTTACGGAAAAAAAGCAGTAAAAATGCTGGGTATATCGATGGAGTCAAGCCGGTTGAAAGCCGTGCTTGGGCTGGATGAAGGGCATGCCCTTTGCCGGGCGCTGCCGTGCTGCGAGCAGGCAGGGCTCAGCCCGGCGGTCAAGGTGCTGCTGATGCAGTTTTTTGCGTGCTCCAAGAGCGGGCCAGCCCTGGCCTTGTTTTTGCGGGGAAAGTCCTTGGAACTTTTAGCAGAGATTGTGGAGCATATGGGGCGTGAATGCGGCATCTGCCGCAAAACGTCGGGGCAGGACGCTTTCAGTGTCAATGATGTGGCCCGCATTCGCGAGGCGCGCCACATCCTTTACGCCAATATGGCCGCGCCGCCCTCACTGCCTGCCTTGGCGGGCATGGTGGGAATGAACCTCACCAAGCTCAAGGCTGGTTTTCACGCTGTGTACGCCAAGGCCCCTTTCCGTTGCCTGCATGAAGATCGCATGAAAAGGGCTGGCAGCCTGCTGGCCGGGGGTGAGGTTAACGTGAGCCAGGCGGCCTGGGCCGTGGGCTACGCCAGCGTGGGGCATTTCAGCGCCGCGTTTGACAAGTTTTTTGGGGTCAGGCCCAAGATATATCAGATGGAAATGGCTCGCGGGCGGGCCGCTGCCCTGGCGGGCGGGGGGAATCTGCCGGATCGTCAGGCAGGACTTCACCTGGCGCCATGATTATACCATACTGTTTTTGCAGTGAAAAACAGTTACGGTGGAAAAAATACGCAAAAGAGTCAGGGGCGTCTGCCCTGGCGGCCCGGCGTCTGGCAGCCCCAGGTGGCGACATGTGCCCTGGAGAAAAAGTAAAAAGGCCAGCGAAAAAATAAAAAGGTCGCCGGGCACATGAACCGGCGACCTGGCTTCAGGGCAGGTGGGGTAAAACCCGCCCCTTGTCTACGCATTGTTTACGCATTGCCGAAATAGGGCGGACGGCGCGTCTGCGCGTCGCCGCTGACGCGGAAAATCTGGACAGTGTAGTGTCCTGTGCCGCCGCACGTGGGGCAGGCGTCCGTCACCAGCAGGCAGGACGCGTCCAGTTCCAGCGGGTCAATGCCCGCAACGCCGAGAATATGTGTGGCCTTGCCCTGCTCCCACATAACCGGCGAACCGCAACGTCCGCATTCCACATACAAAAGTTCAGGGTCATAACCCTTGCCCACAAGGGGGCCGCGCAGTGGTTCGGCAATGGCCTTGAGCGTGTTGTTATGCATCATTCCCTCCCGCAGGCCCCGGCGCACGTTGGCCGCGCGTATGATCGCGGTTGCGGCGCGTCCTTTAAGCCTTACCTTCCATAGATAAGCACCTCTGGCAGCAAGGCAAGTCCTGTGGCGCACCCGGGCCCTGTTTTTTCTCGCGTGACGCTGCAGCTTGCCATGCGCCAAACGGCCGATTAGAGTGGAACCATGTCTGAAAATAAACGTCATATACGTCTGCTGCCGCCTGAGCTGCGCAACCAGATCGCCGCTGGCGAAGTGGTTGAACGGCCCGCCAGCGTGTTGAAGGAACTGGTGGAAAACAGCCTGGACGCCCAGGCTGACCAGATAGATGTTTGCCTTGAAAATGGCGGCCAAAGCCGCATCAGCGTGCAGGATGACGGTTGCGGCATCCCCGCTGAAGACCTGGAACTGGCCGTTACCCGTCACGCCACCAGCAAGATTGCCTGCCTTGAAGACCTGGAGCGCATCCTGTCCTACGGGTTTCGCGGCGAGGCTTTGCCGAGCATAGCCTCGGTGTCGCGTTTTTCCATCACCTCCGCCCATGCCGGGGTGGACGGGAATGTGACGGCGCATCGAATAGAAGTGGAACACGGCCTGCTCAAAAGTTCCGGCCCGGCGGCTTTGCACAAGGGAACGCTGGTGGAGGTGCGCGACCTTTTTTCCAATATACCAGCCCGCCTGAAATTTTTAAAGACCCCCTCCACGGAGTTCAAACGCGCCCAGGACTGGCTGGCGCGTCTGGCGCTCACCCGGCCAGAGGTGGGCTTCAGCCTGCATTCGGGCGATCGCGAGGCCCTGCGTTTTCTGCCGGGGCAGACCCTTGCCGGGCGGCTCGCCATCCTCTGGCCACGGCTTGTGGTGGACGCCCTGCGCCCCTTTGACGGCCAGAGGCACGGCATACGCGCACACGGTCTGGCGGCCCTGCCCAATGTGAGCCAGCCGCGCGGCGACCGCATCCTGCTCTATGTCAACGGCCGATCCGTTACGGACAAACGCCTGCTGGCCGCCGTGCGCGAAGCCTACAAGGGCCGCATGACCAGCCGTGACTATCCGCAGATAGTGCTTTTTGTGGAAATGGACCCGGCGGAGGTGGACGTCAACGTGCACCCGGCCAAGAGCGAGGTGCGCTTCAGGGACGAATCCGCAGTTTTTTCCGCAGTGCTGCACGCTGTTCAGGCCGCGCTTGTCACGTCCTTTGACGTGGCCGACGCCGCCTGGCATGACGCGGGCGCGGCGTCTGCGGGAGCGGCGTCTGCGGGCGCGGCCTTTGTGGGCGGGACGTCTGCGGCCGGGACGGATCACGCTGCTGCAAAATCCACTACGGAAGCCACTGCAGAATCCACGGGCGCGGCCTCGCGTCCCATGGGCTTTTGGGGGCGGCTCGACAATCCGCCCCTTGTGGAGCGCCAGGAGCGGGACGATCTTGCGGATGCGGGGCAATGGCAGGCCAGCGGGCCTGCTCAGGTAAACGGGCCTGCCAGCCACTACGGCCACAATCTGGTCGAAGAGCAGGCGC
>RCMY010004185.1_pt1 | contig 12570 bp, 9 predicted proteins | sample 2041341 | NCBI WGS metagenome assembly RCMY01 (sample SAMN09708234, study PRJNA481090) | Marine sediment metagenome, whole genome shotgun sequencing project. | reverse complement strand
CTACGCCAAGGATTTGGTAGCCAAAACGAACGTCGCCGTTTGCGAGATTTTCATTGTGAAACGGGTAAAGATGAACAAAATCCGCGTTTGAGGCCCATTTGGGGGAGCGTTTCACAAACCTACGTTTGAGATGCATTGTTGCGCATAGCTTCAAGAATAAAATGTATTATACACGAGCTTGCATCATATCGTGGGCTCTAATGGTGTGCATCCTGCACTCAGCCGGAAACTACCCCGAATATGTAATCCCTTCGGCTTTTCTGCGCCGCAGCGGTTGAAATGCTGCGGTGCAGCATTATATGTATTGTATCAACAACGCACAACTCACCCGATCCTCCAGAAGGGATATCCAACATGACCAAGCAGAACACGCCATCCGCCACCAACGCCATGGAAACCGTCGCCAACCAGATCCAGAGCCTGTTCAACCCGCAGGGCAATCAGGACATTTTCAAAACGTGGGCCCGCATGAGCGAGCGCATGACTGCGATCGTCGTCGAGGCCGGAACCCAGTCGACGGACATCATGAGCAACACTACGAAAGAAGCCCTTTCGAACCTCGCCGATGCCACGCAAGTCCGCGACGAGCCAGCTGAATACAGCAAGGCCTATTCCGACTTTGCACAAAAGCAAATGGATCTCTTGACGCGCGCCGCTCAAGATGTCGGCGAAGTGACCCAGAAAGCTGGCACCGAGGCGACCTCACTGGCCTCCAAGGCCAGTGAGGAGCTAAAAGACGAAGTCGCCGCGAAGGCCGATGACGCCACAGACAAAGCTGCCGCGACCGCTAAGCACGCCACCGATAAAGCAACCGAGACTACCAAAGACGCCACCGAAAAAGGTGCAGCCATCTCGGCACAACTGGTCGCGTCACCGAGCACGGAAACAAAGGCTATGACGAGAAGCTCTCCAAGGTCGCGTCGCGCGTTCTCGGCGCGGGGATCAGGAACGTTGACCCCACGCGGACGCGAACGGGATGAGCTGCATCTTGCCGGCGCGGGAAGAGCCGGTCGGCCGCCTGCGCTCAGGTGATCATGTGGTCAGAGGGGCAAATAGATCCTGCAGCGTCGCTTCATCCAGCAGGTTTTCCGACGCCACGCCCCTGTCGTCAAACAGCGCGTCGGCCAGCGCCTGTTTGCGTGCTTGCATGTCGAGGATCTTTTCCTCGACAGTTCCGGCCGCGACAAGCCGGTGCACGAAGACCGGCTTGTCCTGGCCAATTCGGTGGGTGCGGTCCATCGCCTGACGCTCCACTGCCGGGTTCCACCATGGATCATAGAGAACCACCGTATCGGCCTCGGTCAGGGTCAGACCGACACCGCCCGCCTTGAGGCTGAGCAGAAAAACCGGCGCATCGCCTTGCGCGAAGCTATCCAGGACGTCCGCGCGGTTCTGCGTTTGCCCAGTTAGGGTCAGGCAGGAAATGCCTGCCTCGTCCAGATCCGCCTCGATCAGGCGCAGCATCTCGACGAATTGCGAGAAGACTAACACGCGGCGCCCCTCGGCGACCAACGCGCCCAGAAGTTCGCGCAGCTGCGCGCGTTTGCCGCTGTCAGTCACGGATCGCGCAGCTTCGGTTTTCACCAGAGCCGGGTCGCAGCAGACCTGCCGCAGCTTCAGTAGTGCGTCCAGCACCGTGATCCGCGCCGCCGCCAGGCCGCGCGTCCCGATCGCTTCGCGTACGCGGGCGTCCATGGCGCTGCGCACCGTCTCGTAGAGCGCTTGTTGCGTTTTCGGCAGCACAACCCGTTCGAGGATTTCAGTCTTGGGCGGCAGCTCGGCGGCGACCTCGTCCTTGGTTCGGCGCAGCAGGAAAGGGCGCAACCGGCGGTTCAGCCGGGCCTGCGCGGCAGCGTCGCCATGCTTTTCGATCGGGGTGCGGAACAGCGTCTGAAACCGCTTGCGGTCGCCCAGCAGGCCGGGGTTCACCCAGTCAATTAGCGTCCAGATATCCTGCAGCGAGTTTTCCAAGGGCGTGCCAGTCAGCGCCAGCCGCCCCTTGGCGGGAATGTCGCGCAGAGTCTTGGCCATTTGCGAGGCGGGGTTCTTGAGCGTCTGCGCCTCGTCGAGGATCACCAGCGGCCAGTTCTGCGCCGCCAGCCAGTCGCGGTCACGCGCCAACAGCGGATAGGTGGTCAGCACCAGATCGGTCTGCAAGGCGGCATCACGCGAGGCCGCGCGATCGGGGCCATGGAGGACCACAAGGCGCAGATCGGGCGTGAACTGCGCCGCCTGTGTCTGCCAGCCATGCAGCAGGCTGGTGGGCACGATCAGGAGCGCCGGTCCCTGTGCCCCCGTCTCGCGCCGCGCCTGCAACAGGGCCAGGGTCTGCACCGTCTTGCCCAGCCCCATGTCATCGGCCAGCACGCCGCCGAACCCGGCCTCCAGCAGGCTGCCCATCCAGGCGGCACCGTAAGCCTGATAGTCACGCAATTGCGCGGTCAAGCCCTTGGGCGGCTGGAAATCGCCCGCTTCGGCCAGCGCCTGCAGGCTGCGCGCCAGCGGCAGAATTCCGGCATTGTCGGCGAAGCGGATGGTGCTGCCAGCCAGCGCCTCTTCGACCAGACGCGCGACGCTGGCATCTGACGGGTGCAGCGCGCCCAACTCGGCGTAATGGGTCAGGAACAGATGCAGCAGAGGCGCAAGCGGGCGAAGATCCAGCGTGACATATCCCTGCTTGCCCCGGTCCAGATAGACGGGACGGTCGGCCAGATGCTGCACCAGAGTGTTGATATCCGGCACCTCGTCCCAATTCTTGCGGGTCTGTTCCAGAAACGCCGCAACCAGCGGCGCCACATCCACCGACTTGCCGCCAATCTCGGCCTGAAACCCCAGCGAGAACCAGTCGTTGCCCTGAAACGCCTCGCCCACCTCGGACCGTGTCGCGACCGCCAGTTCCGCCACCTCTTCGCTCAGGCGATAGGGCCACTTCGGAGTCTCGATCACCTCCCAGCCGTCGCACCGCAGTTCAGGCAGTGTGCGAAAGGCAAAATCCAGCGCTTCGCCCATGTCCGAGATCGTCAGCGTCTGATTGTTCATCTCCCCATCGGCAAAGGCGAAATCGCAGGTCATCATGCGCACGCCCGGCCAATGAGTTTCCAGCTCATCCACCGGCAGTGCGCCCGCCTCCATTAACCGCGTGGCGCAGGCGGCTTCCCAGCCATGGTCGCGGGTGAGCGTCACGATTTCACCTGCCTCGCGCATGCGTGGATCCGCATCGCCTTCCCAAACCTCCTGCCCGTCGTAGACAAAACGCAGGGTCAGCGTCGGCAGCCGCACAGAAGTGCCAAAATAGCGCGGCCCGTCATGCGCCGTTTCGGCCCCAAGGGTCAGCCGGGCAAAGCGCTGCTTCGCCGCGCGTCGGATCTGCCGGATCGTGCGAGGGCGTGGCAGGGCCAGTCCGGCAAGCGTGTCGGGCAGCGCTGAGCCAAGCGCCTCGACCTCCTTCGGCGCGACCTCGGGGCTGGCCTCGACGACCTGTAGCACATCATCTCGCACTGCATACTCCAGCGCACCGATCAGTCCCTTGCCCGTGTCGATCCAGAGCGTCGCGCCATCCAGGCTACGCAGATGCATGGGCTGGCCGGCGGCATCCTCGAAGCCCAGCCGCTGGCTGCCATCCGCGGCCATCCGCCAAGCCAGGCGGGGCGCGGGCCGTTCCTCGGACCAGCTCAGCTGCGCATCGGGGGCATTGTCATGTAGGGACCGGCCCGTTTCGCAGAGTCGGCGGATCAACGCGATGGCATCGTCCCCCTTTGGCCGGAAAAGATCGGGCAGACCATAGCTGTGATGCGCGTCCCACAGCCGTGCCTGTGCCAGCGTCGACAGTAGCTCCAGATCAACAGGTCGGATGAACTTCGCCGGGGCCGCGCTGCGCAGGGCATGGACCGCATCATAGCGGCGTATGGACTTGTTCAGCGCGGTTCCCGCAGCATTCATCCGGCCCTTGTAGATGTCGATCTTCGCCTGCGCGCCATGCGGCACCAGCACGTAAAGCAGGCGGTCCTTTATATTGTCCGGGTAACCCTCGGGCCGCTGCTCGGGCGCCTGCTCGGAGGGGGAAGATCTCCTGACCCGCTCCAGCCAGCCCCGCAGCGGTGTGGCAAGGCCGGGCTGCCTGTCTTCCTGTGCCGCCCAGATCATGAGGGCTGCGGCCACGTGCTTGCAATTATGGCCAACCGGGCAGGAGCAGATACCGTACAACAATTCGTGCCCGACCGTGATCCGCTGCTGATAGCTCTTCCCGCGCCCATTCGACACCGTCGCCTTGAGCGCACTATCGGCCAACGCGTCAACCGACACGACAAGCCCGCGTCGCGCATAATCGCGCCCGCGATCGAGTGTCGTTCCGTCGAAATGATCGCTAAGCCGGATATCCATGGGCATGGATTACAGACATTGGCGGCGGCTGAAAAGGGCCGTGTACCAGCCTACGGAACAGTCTGGCCGTGCTCCTTACGTGCCTTTATTGTGCCCCGAAAAATCATACGGGTGGTCAAGCATGATGGCACAACACGTCTGCCATATCTGTTCAAAGATCAATCGGCGCTGTCACGCCCTTTCGCCTTGGCCTGCTCGCGCGCGCTGGAATGCGCAGAGGGAATAAACGGCACTTCACAGACCTCTGCCATGACAGGCTCGCCCGAAACTTCAGCGTAAGGTTCGGGCAATTCGACCATCAGCTCCGTGCCGATTTCGGATTTATTCCATGGAACACGGGCCAGCGCGATGTTGGCCTGCAATTCCGGCGACCACCAAGGTGAGGTGACATAGCCGCAACGCTTCCCGTCCTTGTCGGAAACCAGCCAGAAATCGGGCGCATAATCGTCGATCGGCTTGCCCTCCATCTTCAGCCCCACCATGATCAGGGCAAAGGGATAATCGCCGGCCTCAATCCGCTCGCGCTGCTTTTCCAGCGCTTCCTTGCCGATGTAATCTGCGGTTTTCTTGCGCGGCACCTGATAGGTGCCGAGCGCTGGCGGCAGACGATTGGGAAAAACTGGCGGCGTAAAGTCCGCAGCAGACGCAGCGCTGAAAAAACCTCGCTTTTGGCGTGCCAACTCGCGATCAGCCGGGCAGAGTTTCGTTGGCAAAGTAGTGCATGATAACCGTGATGACGGCTTACTTCGGGCTGGCCGCGGCCTCGACCGGCCGATCAATCGGAAAGGATGCATATGTCTCGACCCAATCGCAGAGGCCGCCGAGCGTTCGATCAGAGCGAACGCCGCGCTAAGTGTTGCTAATCAAGTTGTCAAAGGTGGCGTGACGGTCAATGCCTTGAAAGATCGCACTATCTCGACGGGGTACTGGTATTGGTAGCATAGCGGCGAGAGCGTGACCGCGGGCTCGCCGTCGCGCAGGATCAGCGGACTATCGGCCGGTACGCGATCGGACAACGTCCCATCGCGCAAGGCGGTGCCGGGCAGTGCCTGCAGCAAGATGTGCAGCGCGGCGAGGATGGTTTCGTGGGAGGTTGGGCATTGTCGGTGGCTCTGCATCCTCGCCCAAGCTATAATGGCGCAGGCGTTGTTGCTGATCGTGCAGGTGGACTTACACTGGATCATTCATCTTAATGGTTTCTCATGCTAGATGAACGCCCACACAAACAGGAGAACCGACATGCAGTTTCAACTGAACACCGATGCCAATATTCAAGGCAATGACCAGCTTGCTGAAGAGGCCGAAGCGGTCGTCACGTCGGCCCTGGGACATCTGACCGACCGGCTGTCGCGGATCGAGGTGCACTTGGTCGATGTGAACGGTGCCAAGGGCGGGGCCGACGACATTCACTGCACCGTCGAGGCGCGTCCCGAGGGGATGCAGCCGCAGACAGTCACCCACAATGACGCCAATGTGGAAGCAGCCCTACGTGGCGCGGCGAAAAAGATCCGCGCCCTGCTGGATAGCGAATTCGGCAAGCTGGATCGGCGCTGAGGCGCAGCGGTGATGTCGGCGATCGGGGGTATGCGCTCAGGTCTCATATCTTTGTTGCTGATCACAGACGCGATCCACACAGTTCGTCAAAATCAGGCTCGGCTTGGGGCGTCATGCGCCCGCTCGGCATCCCGCGCCAAGTCGAGCCGCTTTGACCGCTTCACCTGCGGCACCAGCGGAATATCGTCGCGATGACAGAGGGCGACAGCGCCGAGTGATCGACTATTGAGTGGGTGCGCCGAACGTGCCAGCATTCTTTTGTCTGACCCATGGGAGCCTGCCGCGCGATGATCGACCTTGTCGGACAGAATGCCCCCTATCTGGCGCTGGGAATTCTGCTGCTTCTCTTCGTTGCTTTCACGCTGGAGAAATTTCCCCCCGAGGTGGCGGCGTTAGGCGCAGCCGCGCTTTATATCCTGCTTGGGCTGGTGCCGTACGATCAGGTGATGGGAGTGTTTTCGAACTCGGCCCCCATTACGATCGGGGCCATGTTCATCGTCTCGGGCGCGTTGGTGCGCACCGGTGTGCTGGACGCATTGGCAAACATGGTAATCGCGCGGGCGCAGGATCGCCCCGTGCTGGCCGTGGGAGTATTTCTGGTTGCTGCCGTTGCTGCCTCGGCCTTTATGAACAACACGCCGGTCGTTCTGGTGCTGATCCCGGTTGTCATCCGGCTGGCAAACAGTCTGAAGCTCGCGCCGACCCGGCTGTTAATTCCGCTGTCCTACATGGCAATTCTGGGCGGCACCTGCACGCTGATCGGGACATCCACCAATATCATCGTCGACGGCATCGCGCGCGAGAATGGGATGGAGCCGTTTTCCATCTTCGAGATCGCCCCCGTCGGCCTGACCGCTACGCTGGTGGGCAGCGTGACGCTGCTGATCCTCGGTCGTTGGCTGCTGCCTCACCGCAAGGCGAAAGGCGGCGTCGGGGTCGGCCACGAAACCCAGTTCCTGTCGGAAATCACGATCCTCGAATCCTACGCGCATATTGGCGATCTGCTGGGCGAGGTTGCCGATTTCGAACGCGATGGCGTGACGGTCAAAGGCGTAAAGCGCGGGGGCAAGATCAACCGCAGCGATCTGGGCAAATGCATGCTGCAAAAGGGAGATGCGGTCATCGTCGTAACCACGACATCAGAATTGCTGACCTTTGCCGAACATGCGGGGCTTTGGGTCGGAATGCAGCGCACGTTCGATTCCGATCCCGACACGGAACAGTTGACGGTCGAGGCGATCGTGACGCCCAAACGCTATAATGTCGGGCGTTCCATCGCCGATCTTTCACTGGGTCGAAACTCCGGAATTCGAGTTTTGGCAGCGTTCCGCCATGGGCACATCGCCGGCGCTGATCTGTCGAGCGTGCGCCTGCGCGCCGCAGACAAGCTATTGCTGGAAGGGCCCGCCGACGGTTTCCGCGCACTGGCCGAGGCGGGCGACGTCGCCTCTGTCAGCGAACCCTCCGGGCGCGCCTATCGCCGCAGACAGGCGCCCGTCGCGATCATCGCGCTGCTGGGGATCGTGGTTCTGGCGGCGCTGAATGTCATGCCCATCGGTATTCTGGCGCTGGTCGCCGTGGCCGTGATCCTGCTGCTCCGCTGCATCGACAGTGACGAGGCGTGGCAATCGGTCGATGGGTCGATCTTGGTGCTGATCTTTGCGATGCTTATCGTCGGGGCAGGGCTGGAACATACCGGGGCGGTCGAATTAATCGTCGAGATCCTGACGCCGCTGTTGACCGATTTGTCGCCTTTCCTGACGCTTCTAACGGTGTATTTTGTGGCGTCCATTCTGACCGAAGTCGTCACCAACAACGCCGTCGCAGTCGTGTTTACGCCCATAGTCATAGCGCTTGCCGCCGAGCTGGGTGTTGATCCGCGCCCTCTGGCAGTGGCCGTGATGATCGCCGCCAGCGCCAGTTTCGCAACCCCCATCGGCTACCAGACCAACACGCTGGTTTACGGCGCCGGGAATTATCGGTTCACGGATTTCCTGAAGATCGGCGTTCCGATGAACCTGATTGTCGGGCTAACCTCGTCCTTTGCGATAAGCATCTTTTTCCCACTGTGACGCTGCGTCTGTCCGCAGGTGTGGCGGGGCTCAGATTTTCACGTAAGTATCCAATACAACATCATAAAAAAATGCCACCCAAAGGCCAGCCCTTTGCATTTTGTGGTGCAATAATCTTTGGTTGGCCAGATTTTGGCCAACCTTTCTTGAAACGACGGGACGTTACATAACCCTGATTATCGGCTATTTAAGGCAACTTAAATTGCGCACCCTTCTGTTAAAGAAATACGTCTCTTGCTTAAATAACGTGCCCGTGCAACAAGCCACTTCATGGTCGATGCAATGCCGGATACCCGCCTCGGGCGCTATGTTGAAACCTCCGTCGGCGGCGAGACCATCCGCGCGTTCGTGCCGCCTGCGCTGCCGCCGAACCCACCGATCAACGTACTGCCGCTGCTGACAAAACTCAGTGCGGCCGAGCGCGCGTTGGGGCGTCTTGACGGGATCACGATGCTACTGCCGCGGCATGACCTCTTTCTCTATATGTACGTGCGCAAGGAGGCGGTTCTGTCCTCGCAGATCGAAGGCACCCAGTCGACACTGACGGATCTTTTGCGGTTCGAGGCTGCCGCGGAGGCGGGCCAGCCCTTCGACGATGTTCGGGAGGTTTCCAACTACGTCGACGCTATGATGTATGGTCTGGGTCGGTTGGAAGAGCTTCCGCTATCCCTGCGCTTGATCCGCGAAATGCATGCACGGCTGATGGACGGCAATCGTGGCGGCGACAAGAACCCAGGTGAGTTTCGACGCAGCCAGAATTGGATCGGCGGCACGCGGCCCGGCAATGCCATGTTCGTCCCCGTCCCGCCAAACGACCTTGGGCCCTGTCTGTCGGACCTTGAAGCGTTTATTCACGAAGAGGCGTCAGGGCTGCCGCCCCTGATCAAGGCAGGGTTGCTGCACGTTCAGTTTGAAACCATCCACCCGTTCCTGGATGGCAATGGCCGAATCGGCCGCCTCCTGATCACCCTTTATCTCTGCACGAAGGGGTCGCTACAGGCGCCACTTTTGTATCTCAGCCTTTATCTAAAATCGCATCGATCGGTCTACTATGCGCTCCTGCAATCTGTTCGCGAGACGGGTGCCTGGGAAGAGTGGCTGGCCTTCTTTCTGGAAGGCGTGGCCCAGACGGCCAACCAGGCCTTCGAGGCGGCGACCCAGATTGTCGAACTGTTCAAGGCTGACCGGGACCGGATCACCTCCGACAGTGATCGCGCGGGATCTTCCTTGCGGGTGCATGAATGGTTGCAGTCGAACCCTTTCGTCACCTCGAACCATTTGGTCGAACAGATCGGGCTATCGGCGCCGACCATCAACGCAGCCCTCGCTGATCTTGAGCGACTGGGTATTGTGACCGAGATTACCGGCAAACGTCGAAACCGGGTATTCAGCTACCAGAGCTATCTGGACATTCTAAGCGAGGGCACGGCTCCGCTTTAGTTATGGTTCTCGCCGGACAATGTCGCGAACTGGATGCCTGTGTCATTCGCCAGACGGTTCAATAGCGCGATTGGGACAATTGGCTGATCAGCAACTCCAGTCGACGTTGCACGTCCATGAACGCCTTCATCCCTTTGCCGGTCCACGCTCCAGAATAGACAGCCACCCGGTCGGTAGGCGGAGCAGGCACTCGGACCCTGCGATCCCCACGTCGTAGGCTTGCCTCACCATCATCTCAACGCGCCGCTGATACGCAGCACATGATTTTGGCGCATCTCCCCACAGAGTCGGTACACTGGGATTGGGCGGACCGATATAGGCTCCCAAGTGCCCGGCCAGTTCAGCGCGGCAAGCTTGACCAGTTCGTGTAATCCCGGCGCTTCCTCCATTTCAGTCGTGTCTTCGAAGAGCGCCACCTGACGCCCCTCGTCACTCCGAACGACGATCTCTCGTTTTATCGCAAACGAGTTTGATTGATTCACACAGCTAATTTTGATGTTCCCTGACGCAACGGACCTCGATGCCCGGCTCTCACAAAGAAGAGCCGGACGTCGAGGTCGGTGCATTCGCAGGGTAGGTCTTTCACTTTGGTCAGATTGGCACCAAAATGCATGGAGCTAACAATCTCTCCGATCCGCATCGCTTCCATGACAAGGTGCCCTGTGAGCCCGCCTGAATTATCGAAGTAATGAAGATTGATAGGTCATCACGGCCCTGCTCTCTCCAGCCCGGCATAGAGCTGATCCATCGCACGTATTGCCGCGCTTTCGGCAAAGTCACTGCGGTAGATTTCCTGCATGAAGCGATCAGTGTGTCCAAGCATTTCGCGAGAGGCCCACAGGGCATCGGGGCGTTCGCGGCGGATGAGGTCATTGATGAGGGTTCTGACCAGATGCCCGTGGAGTTTGAAATCTTTCTTCAGCCGCACGTTGATGAACCCTTTGTTCAGCACCGCCTCTGTGAGCGTCAGCAGGTTCGCGCCGTAGAGCTCCTCGACCCGCTGATTGACCCTCCAGGCCGGCCGGTCGGCAAGCAGATGCGCATCAATCAGGGCACATGTGCCGGGCCACAGAAGGCCTATCTCCTTTTTGTTCTGAGTTTTGCCCTGACGGACCCCGTGCCGCCAGAACCCGCTGGGTTCCCGCACGATCTCGATCCCTATCCTGAGGGTGCGAAGATCTCCCTGCCGGTCCCCGGTGTTAACAAGCAGCGCGTAGGAAACCGCCGTTTGGCGCAATCGCAGAGCTTGCGTCGTATGGCCCGAATGATTTTGGGCTGATCTGTCAGCAGCCAAGGCCTTGCGCACAACATCTGCCAACGTGAACTCTTTTCGAAATTCCCGAATGCTGTGCCATTTGCCGGGATCCTGATCGGCGGCCTCTTCGACCAGCGTGCCGGTGATATTGGCAAGCGCCTCCAGACCCGCCGCCTCGAACAAGCCCGCCCGCATAAAGAACATCCGGATGCGCTCGCAATAGTCAGCCGCTGTCCGGAAGCTGACCGCGCGTTCAAGCAGCAGATAGCGCTGATATACCTCGAAGAGCTCTTCCGTGGGATCGCAGCCAACCTGGATATCACGCTCCGCCGCCCACCTGCGGCTTTTGGCCAGTAAGCCCACAGCGGAGATGATCGCAGCCTTGGTCTTTGGCTTCGGGCGCGCCAGGCGGTGCCCGTACGGGCGCACCGTCTTGTCGAGCGCCGGCAAGGCGTCTCGCCAGGGCGCAGGCCAGTCCTGTGGTGCGATGCCAACACGCCGGCTGGAGCCCCCCTTTTTTGGCTTCACATTGTACTTGCCGTTCAGCCATGCGTCCCACCGCTGTTTGACGGGGGCCGCCGGTGCAAGGGGCACGTCAGGCGCAAACATCTGCAATCCTTTTAAGAGCGCACGCAGACGCGAGCGCGACGTCGCCACCGCGTCATAGATAGCTTCGGTGACCAGAGCCGGTGGCAGCCCGACCATCTCCATCCGGGCGTAAAAGTCATTGATGGCAGCGGACATGCCGCGCTCAGGTAGATCTTGCTGCCTCAGGTGATCCTGCATCCGCGCGATTACATCAGCTGGCACGCTCGACATACGTTTCGAAAGTGCCAGGGCGCGCCTTTCTCTGGGAGGCATTACGGTTTACTCCTGCGCAGAAAGGCGTTGAGGGTAGGATCGATGCTTTCCAGCACTTGCGCGAAGAGCTTTGCCGCCGCAGCCCCCTCGCCGCGAGCGTAGAACTTCTCGACGGTTTTAACGCTGTCACCCAGAAACGCGGCGACCGTCGCGTAGTCGCCAGGATTTGCGGCGAGCCACAGCGTCGCTGCCACATGGCGCATCATGTGCGGTTTCAGACCTGGAATGCCAAGACGCTCCACGCAGCGATTCCAGATGCGGTTAAAGCTCTGCCGGGAGAGAATGCCCTTCGGACCTGGGACGAGATGGATATTCTTCTCGATATCGAGGTCATGCAGCTCGCACCACTTGGGCAGACCCTCGTCGAGCCAAGACATGATGACCCGCCATTGCCGCTCCGGGATCTCGCCCTCGATCGGTCGGCGGTTTTTCACCCTTGAACGTGCGATGTCGATCCACGGCTTGCTCTCGCGAAGAGGACGAATAAGCTCTGCGTCATCACCGTCGGTTATCATCTCGTTGAGATTTTTGCTTCTGACCGCCCGCGCCAGCTGCAGCGCCATCAGCGATGATCCCAGCGACAGATGCAGCGCCTCGCCACGCGCGCGGACACCCAAGCGATCCCAGTTGGCAAAGGCTTCCGAAGCCTCGGCCATCAACCGGCGCGGGCCGGACACGATAGCACGGGCAACGCCCGGATCCCGTTCGACGAGCTTGACGAAGGCCTCGCGTTCCAGCGACATTTCGCGCGCCTGATGACTGTCGACACGATCATACCGCGCGTCCTCGATGGCCCAGATCAAATCCTCAGGCCAGTCATTGCGCCTGGCCAGCGTCTCAAGCGATGACAGAATGGAGTTGCCGCTTGACGTTTTGTCGGGATCCTTGAGGATCTCGGAGGCCTCTGCCCGCTCGACATATACATTGACGGCATTCTCGACTGTCTCAACAGTCAAAAGCGCCTCGATGCTTTTGAACGTGTAAGCCGTACTGCGATCTGGATAAGCA